>Ga0272441_10000391_pt1 | contig 100226 bp, 68 predicted proteins | sample SSMProp6N_FD_193582 | JGI IMG/M metagenome (GOLD analysis project Ga0272441, IMG submission 193582) | Marine sediment archaeal communities from Little Sippewissett salt marsh, Falmouth, MA, United States - SSM-Prop-6N | ecosystem: Environmental > Aquatic > Marine > Wetlands > Sediment ...
CGACCGACGGTACGGTCGAATGGGAGTTCCCCGGCGTTGACGTCGAGGCGTTCTGGACACAGCCGGTGGTCGCGAACGGGGTTGTGTTTGTCCCGTCCGATGCGGGCTACCTCTACATGCTGAATCCTGCTGACGGGACCGAGGTCGCGACCGCGTACGAGTTCGACGCTCCGGTCAAGAGCGGAATGGCCATCCAGGACGGGCGTTTGTACCTGATGGATACAGCCGGGAAGTTCTACTGTCTCGAGTGATTAGTGTGCCGGGTGACAGGGCGACGGATTCGTAAAAGTGTCCGGATATGGTCTTGACTGGACGGTTAATGACGAGTATATTACGGTGCCCCCTGAAAAGGGGTGAATAAGATACACGGGGCTGTAGCTCAGTTGGGAGAGCGCGACGTTCGCAATGTCGAGGTCAGGGGTTCGATTCCCCTCAGCTCCACCAGTTTGAAGAATGCGACCCTTCGGCGATGATGTCGAAGGGTTTTTTGCATCCCGTCCAGCCCGCAAAGCCATTCATGACCTGACTGCCCTTAGTACCACGCCCGGCTATGGGCGCTGCGGCGGCTCGGGCGTACTAAGTACCACGCCTGGCTCAGGCGTGGGCCGTATCATGCCCGGCCCGGGCATGGATGTAGTATTGAAACCTATGGGTACCGTGGCTGTATTCAGGGGTATTATACAGGAGTGGTGGGCTCCCGGCCGCCACCAAAGTGATGGCCGCATGGCCATCGCTGGAATAGACGATGGCTTGGAAGCCATCGATCCTCTGGAAGCTGGAAGCTTCCAGTCCGTGAAGAGTCCCAGTCCGTGGTGAGTTCCATTTCGTGAAGAGTTCCATTTCGTGAAGAGGCCCAGTCCGTGAAGATTTCCCGGTCAGTGATTTTCAGGAGTGGTGGGCTCCCGGCCACCACCAAAGTGATGGCCGCATGGCCATCGCGCTGTTCTGTATAGACACCGCCCTGTGATATAATACAAACAGCATAAGTCCGTTAATCACGATTGACGCGTGATTGGATCATGTAATTACGTGCAACTGGCTGCATGGTAAGAGGCAGATGCGCCACATGGGTATTGTAAGGATTAAAAATGGAACCCGGCAACGCTCCGTGACACGACAAAAGGAGTGCGAGCTGAAAGGAGTCGCGATGCCAGGCTACGGAACTGGCATCGACCCAATGACTTACGCAACCTGCGTACTAGCCTGCATTGGAATTCATAACATTCCACGTTTTGTCTCATTCTTCTTTGATTATTGGTCTATCATTGATTATTATGCAACAAATGCAGAGAAGAACTGTATTTGTGAGTCTTTTGCTGCTTGTGTTGTTGGCGATGATCACTATAATGAATATGATAATTATCAATCTGCATTGTGGGATTGCTGTATTGGGGGAGATGATAGCGGTGGATTCTTCGGTAATTATGGTACAGGAAAAAATCCTTGGAGTGGATTAACGGATTGTATTGAAAGTAAAATAGGAGATGTTGTATGACCTTTAAAAAAGCATCGTGTATTTTTGTTTTTGTTACGACAATTACATTATTCGGATTGTCATGTAGCAATAAACCTCCCGGCAGGGAGTTCATACTTGATGTATACGTAGCGGTTCAGACTGGTGACGGTGATTTTTTAAGAGAGAATTCCGTTGAATATCGTGACAGCTTCGATCTGGATCACTGGAGAAAAGATACTAACTACACAAGGGAACAGATTGTAAACTTAAAATTAAGTATAAAAGAATACCCACCTCATGGAGATGAAACTGCTGTTTATATTAACTGCAATAATTCAAAAGCGACAGTTATTGTAAATCCTAGAACTGGATTCAGGAGTCTGGCAAGGCATTACTATATTGTAAACGATCCAAACATTGATATTGGAAATGCTCCTTCTATTACATTCGAAGATTGGATTGGGCCGTTTTACTTCCAGAAAGTAATGGGGCAATGGAAATATGTATCGACAGACGCTCCAGCAGATGACTGGCCTGATATACCGGAATATGATAGCGAACAGCAGTAGGTAGTTACATATTCAGGCAATAATAAATATCGTATAATCACGACAAAATGAGAGATTTAACTTGTTAAGCCTGCATAAAAAACTAAAACTTTATTATCTATTACTGTTAATCCTATCATTTTCGGTTTCCTGTAATAATGAACCGAGGAACACTCAGGAACTTCTGGATTATTTTGAGAGCCTGTCAGGTAATGAACTTAAAGAAGCCCATCCACAATGGGTTAGGCTGGTGGGATGGAGTGAAGATACGGAGGAACTGGACGTCTTGCTGGCAGAGGGGCAGGGAATATCCGTAAAGAGTTTATATGCCTCTCTAGCTCTGTTTAAAATACGATATGAACCCGAGCGACATTTGTACAGAATATTACATGCACTGGAATATGGAAATGACGAGGAAAAGGATACCGCATGGCGCCTTGTTAATGAACTTGATACAAGTGACGTTGATTACATTTATATTATAGAAGAATTTACCGGCTCATTTGATCCGCTTGTAAGGTTGAAGATACCGGATATCATACAGCGCGTATCTGGCGAATCTAGTGATGATGTTTGAATAGTAAAGCACCTTATAATCACGCTACGAAGTTGATTACGAGCACGATTGGCGGGGGCAGCTCGTTCGCGAGCGGATCATGCGGTATGATGTGGTGACCGGACGCATGGTAACGACACACGACACGCATACAACCTACGACCTCGGCAAAAACGCAACCCAGATAAATGTCTACAGTAATTTGGGCCCCGGGGGCGCCGCAGCGGCATGGGCTTACACTGAGTCGCGCACGTACGCGAGCGGCTATCAGATCACCGGTTTTTCGACAAACGCCGCAGGTTAAAACAGATCAGCAATTTTTTAATATAAGTCAGCAGGAGGAGCGGCTATCAAAGCGGGAGAATACCCGCTTTTATTATCACCGTGGGCTGTTGAAAAATATTTAAATAGCATTAATACTGTATTTCGCAAGGGGGCAATTACCGGGAACCATGCCGTGGAGGGTTACTAATGAAACCAGTCAGCCTGATGGTCCTTATAGCCATTACTGTGATAATTTTAGCCGGATGCGCCAGCGGAACCGATCCGATTAAGCCGGGACCGGATACCGGAAATATTCAGGAACTGACCTCATCGGGAAATGAGGATTCCTGCAGTGAATGTCAGTCACAGACTCATTTGTGGGGATACTACGACGTTTACATTAATTCGGAGTCTTCGAAGGTTGAGGTTGCAGCGAACCGGTCGCTTCAGTATGTCGTCAATGTTACGGGATTCCTTAACTCGAGTCCGACGGGAGTACAGATTTCAATCGAGGATGTAACGTCATATCCGGACTGCCTGGATATCGGACTGAACGTGACGATCAACCATCCGCTCGACGATGCCGGGTTCGATGGTTACGATGTGCGCGGGATATTTATTGGTGACGGCTCCGGTTTCATGGAATACGACAGTGACCTCGCTTACCCGGTGCACGGAACCGACCAGGTTCTTCTGAATGCCGATGGTTACACACGATGGTGCAGTCCGGAAGAGTTTACATCGCCGGGAGTATTTGGCCACATACCGGGGGCGCTCGCCTCAGCCGCATACAGCCCTTCGGCGACTCTCAACGGGTATAAATATTTCGGCGAGGGCCTTGGCGTTGATGACAACCTCTGGACGTACCTGGAGGCAGGCGATCCACAGACCGGTTACTTCTTACATTCCACCGGTAATAAACGTTATTACCAGATTCGATTCCCGATCCCGGTTCCCGGACCCAGGTTCGGATATGCCGTAATCGCAAACTGGTCAGGATGCGATCCCGCGAATCACCCGTCGCATGCCAGCGAAGCTGTCGGTCTCAAGCTGGCTGATTTCAGTACTGTCTATTACGAGAACGAAACGAGTAACGGCGGGGATATAGACCTATACCTGAAGGTTTTCGACTGGGACGCGGAACTTACCGACGGGGTGATGCTCGATTACGGGATCGTGATTGAAAGCACCGTCCTGCTTGCGGACTATCACCTCGATACATTCGAGATGACGCCGACCGAAAGCGGGGATCACTGGCACAAGTACCATGTGACCATTCCAGCGACCTGTGTGCAGGGGGTAGAGGACAACGAGTTCTGGGTGATCATCGAGGATCAGGACGCCGATTACACCAATCCGTTCGGGGTTCCCAACGACGCCGATACCGATCCGCTAGCGTCGTTTTTCAGGTTCGATCATTCGGTGAGTGACACTCCACCACCTCCGCCCGATCCGTGGATCGAGCTGGTCAATCCCGATGGCGGGCAGGTCTGGGAGACAGGGACATCGGAGGATATTCTCTGGGAGTCATCAGAGGATTTCACCGGCGTTGAGATCAAGCTGTCGATGGATTCCGGCCTTGCCTACAGCTACACGATCAGCCCGGACACGCCGAACGACGGGTCGTTCATGTGGACCGATATCCCGGCTGAATGCGTCAGTCCCAACTGCCGGATAAGGGTCGCGAACACGGCGGGTGGGGCCGCGGTCGATTATTCCGACTCCGATTTCACGATCGGGGGAAACTGGCTCGAGGTAATAGTGCCGAACGGCGACGAGGAATGGCCGATCGGAACGTCGCAGGATATCAAGTGGGGTTGCTCGCAATTTACGGGTCAGGTTTACATCGAGTATTCGACCGACGACTTTGTGTCGGATATTAACCAGATAGTGGATACAACGGCGAATGACGGCGAGTTCACGTGGGATTATATCCCGTACGAAATTTCGGATAATGTGAAAGTGCGGGTCTACTCCGTCGAGCTTGGCGTGTCGGATGTCTCCGACGCGGGATTTTCGATAGTCGATCATGGCTGGGGCAGGCACTGGGGAGGGGATGATTCCGATATCGACGAGGGCCAGGTGATCGCCACGGACAGCGGGGGAAATGTCTATACGCTGGGGAATTTCTTCGGGACGGTTGACTTCGATCCCGACCCGGTCGATGAAGCGCTTGTGACATCCCTCGGCAGCAGCGACATATACCTTACGAAATTCGATTCCGTCGGGAACTTTGTGTGGGTGGTAACATTCGGCGGAGCCGACGTGGACGAGGGGTACGGACTGGCGATCGACGGCTCCGACAATATCTGCGTGAGCGGTGATTTCAGGGGTACGGCGGATGTCGATCCGGGCCTGAGCACGTACTATTTCACGTCCTCGGGCGCATCGGATGTGTTTATCACGAAGCTTGATCCGGATGGTGATTTTCTGTGGGCGAGGCAGGTCGGGGGCATAAGCTGGGACGCTGTCAGGGGGATAGCGATCAATGTAACCGGCAATGTGTTTGTAAGCGGATATTTTATGGGCACGGCGGATTTCGATCCGGGGCCGGGCACGCATGACAGGACCTCAAACGGAAATGCGGACATTTACCTTCTCAAACTCGACCAGTATGGAGATTACCAGTGGGCTGTCGCGTGGGGAGGTTCTGACTACGATTACAGCGCTGGTGTGGAAATTGACAGCGATGGATGGGAGGTTGTTTCCGGAACCTTTATGGACACGGTGGATTTCGATCCGGGGCCGGGAACGGATAATCGTATGTCATACGGTGACACCGACGTTTTTTTGAGCAGGTTCAATCCGCTTGGCGGACGAGACTGGACCGTCACGTGGGGAGGCAGCGGGACTGAAAGCATCCGCGGCATCGCCACCGATGCGTATGGAAATTCCTACGTGACAGGTTTCTTCCAGGACACGGTCGATTTCGATCCGTGGATCGGAATATACAACCGGACATCGAACGGGGCCAATGACGCTTTCGTTTCGAAGTTCACATCAACCTCGGGCTTTGGCTGGGCGCGGACGTGGGGGTCGACAGGATCCGAAAGCGGTACGGGAATCGCGGTTGACGCCTCGGGAGATATCCATGTCGCATCATCGTTCAAGATGACGGTCGATTTCGATCCCGATGCGGTAGGCGAGTTTTACATGTCGTCGGATTCCGATTCCAATGATATAGCGCTTAGCGTATTCAGCGTTCACGGCGAGTTCCAGAACGCGACAGCGATCGGCGGCTCGGATTTTGATTTTGCCAATTGTGTAGCCACTGATATCATCGGCAATTCGTATATAACCGGTTACTTCACATCACACACAATCGACCTGGCGCCAACGGGATCCCCGTGTTTTGAGGCACCCGATGTTCACACGGCCGTTTTCGACAGCGATACCTTCCTGATCAAGTATATGCCCGACGGATGCTGGTGAATTGTAAATAAGGTCTCAGACGATGGCTCGGAAGCCATCGATCCTCTGGAAGCTGGAAGCTCCCAGTCCGTGAAGAGTCAGTGGAGAGTTCCGGTTCGTGGTTTTGGGAAAGTGGGATACCGTAGTGGCGATATTTTTGAGAAAGTGGTGATTCTTTGGGAGTGGTGGGCTCATGGCCGCCACCGGAGTGATGGCCGCATGGCCATCGCGCGCGACAGGTCCAGCGCTGCGGTCCGGGTGGTAAGAAAACATCCCCCTCGTGCGGTATAATCATCCTTCCGGCGGGGATTCGCTTGTGAAGATAGGCATTATCACATCATGGATGCGGCTCGGATGGGGCGTCGACCTTACGCTTCACCTGACCGCAAGCTCGCTGACCGCGCTCGGGCACGAGGTCAGGCTGTACACCGGAAATCACGACGGCTCGTTCGCGCAGGCCCCGTACGAGCTTATCCACACCCCCGTCGTTCCGCACAGGCTGTTCCCGAGGTTCGAATGGCGCGCGCGTCGGTACATCCCGTACTTCAACGAGGAACCGAACGACATCTACCTGATCGCGACGCAGCCGTACTTCTATTACCCGTGGTTCCTTAGTAAGCCGGTTGTGAACTACGAGTTCGGCATCGTGCCGACCACCGGGTTCTCGTGGCGGAAGAAGATGATGTGGGCCTACATGCGGTTCTCGCAGTTCTACATGTACCATCCCGCCGCCGACGCGCTTGTGTCGAACTCGGACTTCACACGTCGCGCGCTTCCATGGATCGCGCGTCGTAAGACACTCCCCATATATCACGGGGTCGAGCATTACGACCCGCTGCATCCGGATCACGAGCTTCTTTTCCCGAACCCGCTTCTCGAACCCGACCCGGTGGACCCGTCGAAACCGAAGGAGGTCCCGGTCGATCGACGGTCGAACGAGGAACTTCGGGTGGAATTCCGTCGCGAGCATGGATTCGGCGATGACGACATCGTCGGGCTGTACGTCGGGCGGATAAACCCGGTCGATCAGCCGTACAAGGGCACTGGCGAGCTTTTCGATCTCGTTCCGAAACTGCAGGCGGATTATCCGCACCTGAAGTGGGTGATGGTCGGGCTCGGGACTGATAAGGATGCTGAATTATGCAGGAAATCGGGGATCGTCCCGCTTCTGAATCATCCGGACTGGAAGATGCGGCAGGTGTTTGTCGGCTGCGACATGTACGTGACCGCGAGTAAGTGGGAGGGATTCAACCTTCCGATACTCGAAGCGCAGTATTTCGGGAAGCCGGTTGTGGGCTACGATCTCGCGGCGCATCCGGAGGTCGTCGACAACGGTCTAACCGGTTATCTAGTGAAGAACCACGGTGAATTCGAGGAAAAGGTCCGGCTTCTGATTGAGCATCCGGAAGTTCGGGATGAGATCGGGATGCATGGACGGGAGTGGGCGAAGAAATTCAACTGGATGGACTGCGCGAGGGAGTTCGAAAAATTGTTCAGGGAAATCCTCGCGAAACGCGGCGGATCGAAGAAATAACTCCACATGAAACTATGCCATCCGGCAGCGACATAACAGCACTGATAATAACCTACGCGCCAGATGCCGATGTACTCGGCGCGTGTGTACGGTCGCTTCAGGTTCAGGAACCTTCACCGCATATTCTTCTTGTCGATAACCTTGCGCCATCCGATCCCGATCACTCGGTCGTGAAGTCGTTCGAATCGTCCGGCTGCGAGGTACTAACACTCGACAGAAATACCGGATTCGGTGGCGCGATCAATATCGCGCTGAAGAGGATCGACACAAAGTATGTGCTCATCTCCAATTTCGACATCGTCTACGATCGGGACTACATGAAATCCGCTGTGGCGTCGCTCGATTCGGCGTCGGAGGATGTAGTCGGGATCGCGGGAAAGACGCTTTTCTATCCGCCGAACGCCGATGAAAATTGGCCCGGACGCGGTCCGGATGATCCGCCACTTAAGGCGGGACGGGGAACAGGCGGGGTGATCGACAATACGGGAACCCTCGTGAACGGTTACATGCTCGCGTACAACCGTGGAGTCGGACAGATCGACATCGGTCAGTTCGACAAACCGGACCGTCCGATGGGCGCGTGTTTCGCGGCGTTCCTCGCAAGAAGATCGGCGTTCGAGCCGATCTCGAAGGGCGGCGTGGGGCTTCTCGATGCGCCGTACTTTATGTACTACGAGGATATCGACTGGTGTTACAGGGCCAATCTTCTCGGGTACAGTATTCAGTACGAGCCGAAGGCGGTCGCGTGGCACCATCACTCTCTCACAACGAGAGACAAATCGCTTTTCTTCAAGTATCACCTGATCCAGCGGAATCTATACCGGACAATTATGAAAAACATGCGATTCCGCACGGTTATAAGGCTATGGCTGATGCACGCAAGGCTTCACATTCGGCGGTCGAAGGTTGAAAGGGAGTTTGGCACGGTAACTGCAAAGATACTGGGTGAGACGCTGATCTGGGCTCCCGCCGGACTGATGAAGCGAATTCCGATCCAGGCGCGGAGGAAGATGAGCGACACCGACATAGTGAACCTGTCCATCGGTGAGGAAGGGCATCTTGATGACATCACCCTTCGTCCACGGGCAGACTGGCGCAACGTGTTTGCATCACTTGAACGTCTTTGCGGACTGTTCCCGGATGATCCGGCCTGCGGAATTCTTCCGATGGTGAGAATGCAGGCTGAGGAAGCGGACGAATCCGTTGCACGGGAAATTATGGACGCTATGGAAGAAGCATGTCCTGCGCTTGTGCCGCTTATGCGCCAGATCGGTGGGAATTCAGGGAGAAATGGATAAAAGAGATAAAATTTCGGTCCCCAGAGCTTTAAGAATTGATATGATTTATTATAATGAAAAAACACAGTAATCCGTGGAGCGCGAGTTTCACGCACATTGTGCTGTCGTTTTGATGATAAGGCGTTAGATATAAGGACAGAGGGCCGGCATGTATCCGGTCTGAACTGAACCTGAATTGCTTAAAAAAAATTGAACACATGACCGGAGGTGTTCGCATGTCCCTTCGAAACTTTCCCGTTACCAACCTGGTGTTAATCCTTGCTTTATTGTTGCTGGTCGGCTGCAGCGGATCAGGTGATCCCGTATCACCGGATGCAAACAATGCCGATAACATCGAGGGCAATGACAAGCCGGATATAGTCGAGGTTACACCTGCCCCCGGGCCGGTTGAACCACAGGAGAAAGAATCCGCATACAAGGTTCTCTGGGGTTACTACGATATCAACGTGGATACCGAGACACTCGAGTACGAGGTTATCCCATTAAGAAATGCGGACTACACGTTTAATGTAAACAAGTTCCTTCAGCCCCCGGCCGGAAGCGCAGCGAACCTGGCACTTGGCAACTGGGATATTTCCAACTGGCTGAGCGAGGGACGTATCGGACTCGATCTGACAATCACCCACCCGTTTCCACTGGCCTCGCAGCTTAGGGGATTCGACGTAATGGGTGTATTCATGGGTGATGGAAGCCTCACGGGTTATGATGATCACTCGCTGATCTATCCGAAATCGAACGGCGATGACGCGTACCTTACGAACGCGGACGGATACACGCGCTGGATGAACGCGACAGAATTCACCCAGCAGGGTCTTCTTGGATTCACGCCGGGATCGAAGGGAATACCGGGGTTCGTGCCCGACTCGATCATCAACGGTTACAAGTGGTTCTCGACGGGCCTTGACGCGGGTGATGATATCTCGGACTTTTTCCAGACACAGGCGAACGTGGACGCAAGGGGAAGTTTCCCGGCGGGCTCATCACTTTCCAGAAGGTACGAGATAAGGTTCCCGTTGGTCGGGGGAAGTCCGCAGTTAAGGTTCCAGTACGCGATCCTCGCGAGCTGGGCCGCTGCCGATCCCGGGAGTCTTCCGGATCCCGATGTCGGTGATTTCCCGTCGGAAGCGAACCTTCAGGAACCGTTCTTCATTGCGGCATCCGATAACGGCTCGGACCTTTTCTACGAGACGTCGTCCGATCTTGGCGGGACGCTGAAACTGAATATTGAAATTTACGACTGGCAGGCGGTCGGCGAGATGACCGGAGTCTATGGCCAGCTTTCGGAGCTATATATTGAAGACGCGGCGGGAGCCGTTATACCCGGTGGATCGGTTGATGTTCTTACGACTGCGGTTGTAACCGCGACCGCAGACAACGGGGCGAACTTCGAAGTTGAAATACCTAACTGCACACCAACCGGACCCGGGCGCCAGGAATTTCTTATCACCGCGGTCAGCGATGATCCGACGAACTACAATAACGGACTTGGCGCACCGTTTCCGATGAGCGCGAAGCTGTCGGCGTACCAGAGGGTGAAGGTAATGGTAGCGGACGAGAATCCATGCCCGGACCCCGATGTCAGCGCCACGACGGGGATCATTCACAACGTCAACGATGTGGTTACCCAGATGCCGATAACCGGAACCGGACTCGCCGGTGGAGACAATCCCGCGGCGGAACTGAGAAGGACCTCCGGGGATGTCATCGGAACGAACATAATCGTGCTTTCAACGGTGCAGGCGGAAGCGGATTTTGATCTGACGGGTTATGCGGCGGGGATGTATGATTTCTACTGGCGTAACGGCTGCGGTCTTGATGCTCCCCTTGTGACCGGTGCGTTCGAGATCAACACGCCACCGACATCGACCGGTATAACCGGGCCATCGACCGGGGACGGTACGCTTGGGACAGTCCAGTGGAACGCGAACGCGTCCGATGCCGACACCGATCCGGTGGATACGCTCAGTTACACATGGAACATAATCGACCAGGGACCGTCGGGTAATGATTTCGGACCGTTTACCGGCGATCCGCTTTCTTTCAACTACGCAACGCTTCCGCTCGGAAGTTATGATGTCCAGTGCGTGGTGTCGGACGGTTACGTCCCCGCGGATCTTGAACTACATTACTCAATTCAGAGAACAAACACGCAGCCATCCGTGCTCGCACCAGTCGGAATGAGTCCGGTGTGGGTTTATGAAACATTTTTGTACCAGGCGATCGTAACCGACCCGGATCCCGGGCAGATCCATACTTATTTGTGGAGTCTTGTGCCGCAGGGACAGATTCCAAGTTATACGCTTCCAGGCGATCCGACTCCGGGTGATATAACGATCAACTGGTCGACAGCGGTCATGGGTGCGGGATTCTACGAGCTGTCATGCCAGGTGGACGATGGCTCCGGCGCACCAAACGCGATTGCTACATCGGCCAACCTCCTCGTGTATGTATCGAACCCGCCTTATACAGATCCGATTCCACCAGTATTTTTCAACCAGACTATAGCTGTTGCTGCAATGTCATTGCAGGGAATCGCAGGCTGTCCGAGTTACTGGGATTCATTCTATGGAGCTCTCGGAGGAGTGCCATTCAGTCATCCCGACATCTCGATCATCTCGGGTCCGAGTATAGGGGTACCGGGAGTAATGGTCATAGCCGATGAGACAGGGCTCATTGCCGGACCATATCCACCCCCACCACCTCAGATAATGGGATGGGCGCATTACACAAATCCGTTTGCTACCGGTGCTCCGCCGTCATGGACATGGTTGACAACGGGGTTGTTCCCGAACGGACCGGACATGATTCCTTCGGTGATTCATTACGACGGAAACTCGCAGGGAGACATGCTCGCGACCAACTCGATGCTTACGAACAAGCTGGCTGGCGCTGCAACACCGGATATGTCGGCGTTCCAGCATTACACGGTCGGTGCGCCACCGGTCAGTGACCTGTACACGTCACTTCCCGCTGCCGCAGTTCCTGATGTCGCAGTCGACTGCACCGGCGGATTCGATCATGGCGATGTCGCGAACCCGCAGTCCGCACCGGTATACGGCCTGTTTACACAGGACCTTGGTGGTATCCTCCAGGCGTGCGGCGGACCGGTAGCCGGTGCCCTCGCAGCCAACCCGGTGCATCTGTTTGAATTCCCTGCTGGAGGATTACAACCCGCAGGGACTCCCGTGGATCTTGCGGGATCTCTGGCAGTTGTTGCACCAATTCCCGGGGCTTTTGTTGGGCCTGGTCCCGGTATGATCAATATAGCCCCCGGCGGACCATGCCCGGCAGGCGCGATTACTTTCCCCGAGCCATACTGCAGACTCGGAGTGGACAGCGATCCGCAGGATAACGATTATCCGTCTAACCTCCCCGTACCAATAGGTAAATGGGTACTTGGAGCGATTATAGACGGGGATCGTGATGTCGAGATCTGGGAGTTCGACTTCGGTGTGCCACCACCCGGCCCCGCGCCATCGGCACTGCTTGCCACGATTCCGATGGGTAGTTTCCAGGGCGGGAACGTGAACGCAATCCCGGTGGACCTTGAATTTATATCAAATTACTCCGGTTACCAGGGAACATTCAAACCCGTGCTTCCCGAAGACCTGCTTGCGGTGCTCCTGGTGGACAATGTCGCGGGAATCTGGTTCGTCGAGATTTTCTCAATACAGCCGGGAACTCCGATGAGCCTGTCAACAACGCTGCCCGTACCGACACCTCCGGGCCCGTGGCCCATTCAGGGAGTTGCGTTCAGCATCGATGTCGACGAGCTGACAGGTGATCTGTACGTTCTTCATGAGGATACTCTTGGAGGAGGAAACCTGACGGTTACTATTATTTCATATTGATAATCTTAGCGATTGCTATATTAGAATAATTATGATATACAAGAACATGTCAGAATACGGCTGATATATACTACAGGGATAAAACCGATGCGATCCGCTCCCGAATCAGTACAGGGACAGCGGGAGCGGGTCGCTCTTCTTAGGTAGGGCAAGTGTTTCGTTTTTAACAATCTGGTCTGTATCCGTTTAATAACGGGTAGATAGGAGAAGACTATGTTCTCGCTACGTTCAACGTCTCTGCTGCTCTGCCTCCTTTTCGTATCCCTCGCACTCGGATGCTCCGGAAGCTCCGAAAGCCCCGTAATTCCACCCGGAGATGAACCTCTGCAACTGCCTGCAGAATTGCAGGAGAGAGAGGCAACCGGTCCGGTGAGCTGGGGTGTATGGGACTGCACAATCGATGCGGAATCTGAAGAGGTGGTGATAACGCCGATGCGTTCCGCGGACTTCACGGCAAATGTCACCATGTATCTTCAGCCACCCGCCGGTACACTCGCCAACATGCAGATGACCATCACGGATATCACGAACTACATGACACAGGGGAAAATCACCGTCGATATCCAGGTCACTCATCCGTTTCCGAGTAATCCCGAGTACACGGGATTCGACGTAATGGGGGTATTCATGCACAACGGATCGCTCAAGAGTGCCGTAGGCTACAATAATTTCTGGCCTCAGTACCCGTCTGACGCGATCCTTCTCAATCATGATGGTTACACGCGATGGATGAACATGACGGAGTTCACAACTCCCGGACTTCTGGGATTTGTATCGGGCGCACTTGGTAATGCCGTAACGTTCAAGGCGACAATCAACCCGTACAAATATTTCGCGGATGGGCTGAGCAAGACACAGACCGTGCCGAGTTTCTATTCGATAGCGGCCAACATCGCGAAACGCGGTAAGTTCGGCGCGGGAATGTCGAACACCCGCGAATACCAGCTCCAGTTTCCGATGTTTGGCGGGAGTCCTCTCGCAACATTCCAGTATGCTGTAATCGCGAGATGGGACACGCCGATACCGAGTCCGCCGACAAGTATCCCGGGCAGCTTCCCGGCTACCGCGAACTGCCAGGAGGCATTCTACATAGAGGTCAGGGATGCGGGAAGCACTCTTAACTATCACCCCATAAGCGGTGGTTCGGGAGACCTGAAGGTTGATATCGAAATCTGGGACTGGCAGGGAGCCTCGAATCCACTGGGTTTCGATAACGAGCTTATGGGACTTTTCGTCGAAGGCTGCAATACATGGGTACAGCCGCCCGTTAATTTCTGCAATGTCCAGGGTATGACAACTGAATCGACGGGAACCTGCTCCAACTCTCACATTTATCATGTATATCTTGCGAACTGCGGGCCCACACAGGCGGGTTTTGAAAACCTGATGGTAAACGTACAGAGTAATAACCCGTCCACGTATAACTCCGGATTTCCCGGTTTCAAGTATCCACCGAGTGCCCAGTTATCGGGATACACGGTCGCGCAGATTCCGGTCAGCAACATAGCGAATTCAACTCCCAGCGTGCCGGTACCCACAGGTCCCCCATACGTATGGGAAAATGTCTCGGTTACCTTCACATGCGCTGCGTCAGATGCCGATGCGGGTGATACGCTGACCTACATGTGGAGTGTCGTTCCCTCCGGGTCACCGGCAAGCTACACGATACCGGGTGATCTTCCGCCGGGAACGAACACTCTGACCATTAACCTCGGAACCTTTACCGGCTACCCGCCGGGATCATATGACATAAGCTGCCAGGTCAAGGATTCATCCGGCGCTCCTAACGACACCGGCACGAGTCCATGGCCGCTGGTCGAGATGGTATACATACAGCCGTACGTTGCCGGCCCGACGCCGGGACAGACTGACCAGATAATCACGCAGGCGATGCCATCGTTACAGGGCGCATGGTGCTGTCCGTTGTTCCACGATGGATTTTACGGGCCGATCGGGATGGTGACGCTGACTCACCAGGACATCAGTATTCTGTCGGGACCCAGTGTCGGAATGGCCGGAATTATGTCGATAGCTGACGAGTTCGGTCCACTTACCGGTTTAGGAACACCGCCGATGAGGTTTGCACATTTCCTGAATCCGTACATAACAGGAAATGCACCGTCATGGATCTGGTGGTGTCCGGGTGTATGGCCCGGGGGACCGGATATCATACCTTCGGTTGTTCATTACGACGCCAATATAAACTCGGAATTTTTTATCTCAAATGGCTGGAATCCCGGTCCGGGTAAATTATCCGGTTTCGGACTTCCCGAACCATCAGCCTTCAGCATGTATATCTCGGGCACACCCGCGACATTTGTCAGCGATCTCTATACATCGTTGTTCAATACACTTAGTTATGACATAGCGGCAGATGCGACAAACGGATTTGATGAAGGCTCGGTTGCAAGTCCGGACAACCCGCCGATGTACGCAATGTTCACGCAGGATGTAGCGGGAATCCTTGGTTCATGTATGGGGCCGTTCCCGGGACCACTCGATCCTAACCCGGTGAACTTCCTCATGTTCCCGTCCGGTGGCGTCCAGCCGGTCAATGTACCTGTTGATACCGGAGGTCCGGGTATTGTTGCTCCACTGTCGCAGTCGCTGGTGTCCACCCTTACCGGATCGGGTGGAGGGTTGTTCATGATAGGCCCCGGTGGTCCATGTCCGGCAGGTAACCTGGCTTTCCCGGAACCCTACTATGCCATGGGTGTGGATGACGACCCGACCGATAATCCATGGCCTTCCGTTATCGGAAGCCCGGTTAACCAGGTTCTTGTTGCTGCGATCGATGGTGACCGTGACCTTGAGATTTACGAGGTCGATTTCGGTGTCGCGACTCCCGCACCGGTCGCACAATGGTCCTCACTGACGATGGGCAACTTCATGGGGGCAAACCCGATGGCATATCCCCTGGACTGTGAGTTCATCAGCAATTTCACGGGATTTGGCGGCACACCCAAACATGTATCGTCGGTTGACCTTCTCGCGGTGCTTCTCACTGACCAGGCCGGTGGAGCGTTGCATGTCGAGATATTCGAACCAACGCCCGGAACGCCTACATCGATTGCCCTTACCGGCCCGCTGCCGTTACCGCCAATGGTTTACGGTAAGCATGGGGTGGGCTACAGGCTTGATGTCGATGAGCTGAACGGTGATATCTACGTTGTACATGAATCGGCCGGTGCACCCGGTGGTCTGGGCGTGACGATCTTCTCGTATTAAAACGCATCAATCCGCTCCGACGGACATCCGTCGGTGATCTACATACCTCCTGTCCCCGGTACAACCGGGGACTCTTTATTCACGAAAAGTAGCGCTTTTTACAGATATCATATTGGTTTTATCCCATAAAACTCGACATTCCCGATCAAACCGTTATAATATCCGCTCCGATTAAATAATTTACAGGGGCTTACAATGGCAAAGGAACATCTTGGACTGCTTCTCACCGGACTCGTAGTGGGAGACTCACTTGGAAGCACATCGGAATTCACATCACGAGAGGAAGTGCTTGCGCTGTATGATAAATACTCATCTGACGGATGGCCGTTTGCACATGTCGGAGGTGGGTATTGTAAATGGAATCCCGGCCAGGTAACCGATGATACGGAATCAGCGCTGATACTGGCGAAATCTTACCTGGAGCACGGGAAGTTCGTACCTGAAGATTATGCGCAGAAACTTGCAGAATGGGGAAAGGGAGAGCCGCAGGATGTCGGAACGACAACGCTCCTCGCCATTGGAGAACTTATAAAAGGTGTTCCGTGGAACGAAGCCGCGCTGAAGGATTTTCAGCGACGTCCGATGAACGCGTCCAATGGCTCGCTTTTACGGAACGGGATCGTACCGGGGATGGCTGACAGCCTGGAGGAGGCTTATCGGATCAGCCTTTACCAGGGAATAATTACACATTACGCGCCGCGTCCGGTCCTTGCCTGTGCACTGCAGACTTTCATTATCCGGGAGTTTCTGGAGGGCAGGAATCCGCTGAAATATAACTGGGCGCAGAAGAAGACATGGTTGAAGGATTTCCATGACACGTGGTCGGCATGGTTTGAGAAGGCTAAGGCTGAGGATGAAATAATCCGTGAATGGGCATCAAACATAGAAAGCCGACTTCCAGCCGGATGGAACGCGATCAGGGAAGCGGATTTCGACCCAGACAGCTATAACCCGTATGTGTATTCGCCGCATGGCGGTGCGGGTTATGTAATTACTACGCTGCAGATAGCAATATGGGCTACGCGATGGAGCCTGAGGGATGAACCGTTCCCGGTTCCTGCCGGGTACCCTCAGGAAGTCTTTAAGAAGCGCGGGCCGATGGTGCTTGGATGGGTTGCTATGGCCGGTGGGGACACGGATTCTTACGGTTCAACCGCCGGGCCGATGATCGCGGCGGCGCACAAAGAGCTTCCGGGTGAATTACTGGATGGAATTGCACTTATTAATGAGCAACCCGATTTATTTAGCGTAAATGTAAAGGCATGAATGCCGACTAATCCTGAGAATACTGGTCCCTTGCCATTCTGAACTGGGTATTCGCGGCTTCTATGTAGGCGTCCCTTGGAAGAAGCTCCCTCGAAATTTTATCCAGGACGGATTTCTCCACTCTCCCTGCTTTTACAAGCTGGCGTCCCGCTTCACGTGCTGCATCGAAGATATCATCTATCCCCATCCCCATTTTCTTCATTGCAGGCATCGCACCCGCGTGTGGCCTGAGAAGGGTACCGGCAAATTCAGCGGACATATTTTTACATATAGCTTTCACGTGTGTGACCAGCGGACTGAAATTGTCAAGCTCCCAGAATCCACATGTTGAAACGAGCACAATTCTGAACGGATTTTCACGTTCAGGCAGATCCTCGCGCGGATCATGACGACAGTGATCGTCCTCGAGTTCGATGAATGGCTGGCCGGTTGAGATCAGCCTGTCGATGAGATTCTTCATCGGCCCGGTCATGCCATCGACATAAACCGGAGTGGCGATTACCCATGTGTCGATATTCTCGAACAGTGGCAGGACAATCTCCTGCATGTCATCGTGGTGAATACAGACGCCCGGTGTTTTAACCCAGCAGGTATAGCAGCCCTCGCAGGGATTAATCTTCAGTTTCCTTGTGTAGAGAAGCTCTACTGACGCGCCCTCTTGCTTCATTCCCTCCAGAAAAGGTTCAAGGACCATCGACGTTGTGCCCTTATCCATGTGAGGGCTGGAGTTGATTGCAAGTACTTTCATTGTTTTTCCCCGTTTACCTGGAATATGTTCCTGTGATTTCAGCTTCTTCTATTATTCGACCAGTCATAGCTTTCCTGAGTGTGTTGCTGTTCGCGCCATACGGAAGATCGAGTTTTTTGTTAAGCGCGAAAACCTGGAAGATATACCTGTGCTCCGGACCCGGAGGCGGGTGCGGACCGTCATAGCCATTGTTTCCCCAGCTGTTCACGCCATGCCTTGCGCCACCGATTTCCTCAAGCTCGGAGTTTGATTCTATTCCCCTGGGCAGGCTTGTGATGTTCGCGGGAATTTCGTAAAGAACCCAGTGCACCCAGTTACCGACAGGCGCGTCGGGATCGTCGCATATTATTGCGAACTCGACAGTGCCGTCCGGGATATCCTCCCACGCAAGATGCGGGCTTTCGTTCTCACGCGCATAGGCATGCACATCCGATAGCCGTGTGCCGTCATTGAAATCGTCCGATGTAATTTTCATGATGCTCCCTCCAGATAAAACTGCCCAACTAATTATACAGGTATTTCTGTCTTTAAAGTAAAAGATTTAAATCTGTCAGTCCCGTTCCCTTAAGGCACGTTCCTTTTCCCTGTTGAAATCTTTCTTAGCGAGGGTTGCCCGTTTCTCATACAGCCTTTTGCCCTTGCATATACCGAGTTCCACTTTGACAAGGTGATTTTTAAAATAGACCTTTAGTGGAATTATTGTCATACCCTTCTCGTCTATCGCGCTCTTGATTTTACGTATCTCCCTTTTATTGAGAAGGAGACGTCTTGGTCGGCGGGGCGGAAGCTGTTCATGCGTCGCAAATTTGTACGAGGCAATGTTAAGGTCGAACAGAAGGACCTCGTTGTTGATGACACGCGCGTACGCATCGACGAGACTGAGTCCGCCCGCACGGATGCTCTTGACCTCCTGGCCTGCGAGTGAAATCCCTGCCTCGAAACGATCTACGACCGTGTAATTCCTGAGGGCCTTCCGATTGACATAATTCGGCTGACCGGATTTCTTTTCCTTAGTATTTTTATCCTTTTTCGACAAAGTACTCACCCGGAGACCTTGGCTCCGGTAATCGCGCGTAAGTATAACAGTACTCTCTTTCCAGTGCACCGTACCCTGAACCTTCTGGTATACTTCCCACCCGTAACATGTTTAATAAGATCAATGAAACCCACTTGCAAAGGCTCAGGGACATAGTCGGGGAGGAGTATGTCCTGACTGAAAAGAGTGTTCTCGAACTTGCATCGTGCGATGAAACAGAGGATCTCTGTTTTATTCCTGACTGCGTGGTCCGTCCGCGGTGTGCGGAGGAAGTCAGCGCAGTTCTCAGGCTGGCAAACGAGGAGAAGATCCCAGTAACGCCGAGGGGAGGGGGGACCGGGCTGTCGGGTGGAGCACTCGCGGTTCATGGCGGGATCGTACTTTACGTAGACCGTATGTGTGAAATCCTGGAGATCGACGAGCAGAATTTCTTCGCTGTCACAGAGCCGGGGATCATCACGGAGATGTTCCAGGATGCGGTTGAGGAGAAAGGGCTGTTCTTTCCTCCCGATCCGGCCAGTCGCGGGTCATGCTTTATCGGTGGCAACATAGCCGAAAATGCTGGCGGACCCCGCGCAGTGAAATACGGTGTCGTAAAGGACTGGGTCTACGGTCTCGAGGTCGTTCTGCCGACCGGAGAGATAATAAATACAGGGGGCAAGCTTCTTAAGGACGTCACCGGATACAATCTCACGCAGCTTTTTGTCGGGAGTGAGGGTACGCTTGGTGTAATAACCAAAGCGATTCTGAAACTTATCCCCAAACCCGGAATCAGGGTCGTGCTTCTCGCCGCTTTCGATGATCCATACAAGGCATGTGCTGCTGTTCCCAAGCTTTACCACGCAGGAATAAATCCGGCTGCATGCGAGTTTGTCGAGCGTGATGTGATCCGGATGTCGCTGAAACACCTCGATAAGACGCTCCCGAACTCTGACGCCGCTGCACAGATACTGATCGAACTGGATGGAAACGATCAGGAGCGTCTTTACGAGGAGATCGAAAAGGCTGGTACGGTCTGCGAGAGTGCGGGAGCGGTTGATGTCATTCTCGCGGAGACGGGATCGAGGGTTAACGAGATATGGGAGATAAGGCGGGCTGCCGGAGAGGCGGTCAAGTCACACTCGATATACAAGGAGGAGGACACCGTTGTTCCACGAGCGCAGCTTCCGGATCTCTTTGTGGGAGTGAAGGAAATCTGCGCGAAACATGGCGTGAGAAGTGCGTGCTACGGTCACGCGGGTGACGGTAACCTGCACGTGAATCTCCTCAAGGACACGCTGTCGGATGAGGAATGGTCCGAAAAGCTTCCCGATACCATCAGGGAGATATTTTCATTCTGCATCTCGCTCGGAGGAACTATATCGGGCGAGCACGGGATAGGATGGTCGCAGAAATCATACCTGGATCTTGCCGTGGGTGAAAACGAGATAAAACTTATGAAATCGATCAAGGATCTCCTTGATCCGAACGGAATTCTGAATCCGGGAAAGATATTCAAATGAAGACTGGCGCTACCATATTCCATTCGGAAGGTACTTAACAAGAAAATCGTCCTGGTAACCGTTTGATGTCAGTTCGTACACGTTACTGTACGGGTTGAAGTCGACGGTTTCGTTAAATGTCCCGGCAAGGTAAAAATTTCCGAACAGATCGGCTGAGACGCAGGAACCGTAGTCATCTATAGAGCTTCCGAATGCGTGCGTCCACAAATGCCCGCCATCCATATCGAACGCGCTGATGAACACATCGTTCATTCCAGCTGATGTATATTCCTCGATCGAATCTGGTGAAGGATCGAAATCAACCGTGTTGTTGAACGTTCCCGAGACAATAACCGTTGAGTCTGGGGCGACATCGCAGTCCCACGGTATCTCGTTGTCACTGCCCGGAGCGTTTCCACCGCCCCATGTGACAGTCCGGACGTAATCTCCGACGGTGGTGTACTTCGTGAGAAACGCATCCCGGTCTTCAAGTGCCGTGTGATTATCAACACCGGATGTCGGGTCGAAGTCCACGGTTTCCAGGAAATTACCGGCAAGGTAGAGGAAATCGTTTCCGTCGAGAGCCATGCTTCTGACAATTTCCTCCGATTCCGCACCCCAGCCGTAGCCCCAGACGAATTCACCATCGTTGTCGAAACAGCTCGTGTAGGCGTCGGGATAAATCGATGGTGCCGTGAACGATTCAACTCCATTACCGGGATCGAGATCGACCGTGCCATCGAATGTGCCGGAGATATACGAGTTTCCGAAGGAATCGGTTACGAGTGCCCTCGCGACGTCATCTGCGCTGCCGTCACCCGCCCATGCCTTCGCCCACCTGTGGTCGCCATTTTCACCGAAACTGGTAATGTAACTCGCGCCGGGATTGAATTCCCAGATGTCCTCCTCGCTGGGGCCGTCTTCGGGATTGAAATCGCACGTCCCACGGAAGAAACCGCATAAATAGACATTCTGGCTATCATCACACGACACGTCGAGCGCCTTGTCCCACATGTTTGAGCCCCACGCCCTGCTCCATATGTAATCTCCTTCGGGAGAAAACTTCGAGATGAACGAGTCCCAGTCGCCATGCGATGTGTGCTCTGTTACTCCCGGTCCGGGGTCGAAATCAACCGTGTTGTTGAAATAGCCCGCGACATAGATGTTCCCTGATGAGTCGAGAGTGATTCCCTCTCCGCCCTCATGGTATTCGGCTCCCCAGACCCGGTTCCATATGAGGTTCCCGTCGGGATCGAACTTGCTGAGATACGCGTCCTCGTAGCCAGCCGTGGTGTGCTCAAGGATATCCTCGCCGGGATCGAAATCGACGGTCTCATAGAAGTAGCCGGTAACGTAGATGTTACCGTCGCTGTCGGTGACAATATCGTTCGGGAAGTCATTATATTCACCGCCCCATGAGACAGCCCACGCCCCACCATGTACGACGAGATCAACAACCCGGTATGCGGTCAGGTCGAGATAATCAGGGGATGAGATGTTCTCGTTATCCTCAACACTGAGAAGAGCTTTGTATGTTCCGGCGGGGGCGAGTTTTTCGTTTTCGAAGCCAAAGCGCCAGGTTGAGAATCCAGCTCCCTCCGATACGAATTCCGCGGTCTTTATACCGTCAAAAATGGGATTACACTCGATGACAGGTTCGTCGTGTGTAGTTGAACCCTGCCAGTCGTAAACATCAACCTGGTATTCGACCCATCCACCGTTGTTCGATAATCCGCCGTTCTGTGGAGGAAGGCAGAAATCAAGCTTCCATGGTTCAGGGCAGTTGGCCGAGATGGGGAAGTCGGTCATCGGATCGACAACGGGGTAGTTGTCAGGTGGAGCCCACGACGCGTCCACGGCATAACCCAGGATAAAATCTCCCTGGGGAAAGACGATCTGGTAAGTCCTTGTAACTGAACTCGCACCAAATAACGCATTTCGCGTGTTACCGGGATAATCCGAAACATGACGCATGTAGCCATTGAGTGTCGAAGACGGGATATCGACCGATGCAAATTTTCCCTGGAAATAACCTTGCCATCCATTGGGCCCCGAACCCCATGTGAATGGATTGTAGAGGGTTGTGAAGCCTTCAGCGTTAAGAAGTTGACCGTCACCGACTGATGAATCCGAAGTGACAAGCTGTGATTCTTCAAACGTCAGACTGCCATCGAACATGACGATCCCGCGGACATCGAATCCTGTCAGGTTCGTACCGGGAAAAGGGTGGGTGATGTTTATGTCGATGTACTTGCTGTTGTCCGGGCCGGGAGATATTCCTGCGATTTTAACGCAGTTGGTGCAAGGCCCTTTTTCGAGGAAGGAAAGAACGTTGTAGTGTTCGGAACCGCCACGTACGGGGATGATTTCAAGGGAGTTATCAGCAGAATTCCCGGAGATAAGAAAAAATCCGAGAAGGCAATGATCGCCGGATGATTTTGTTTCCCGGTTCTGCGAAAGAACCGCGAGTGGTGGCGAGGCGGGATCACCTGATCCGGAGCAACCAATAATTGCCAGCCAGAGTGTAAGCATTACTGCATATATGGTAAATCGCATGTTGAAACCTCTAAATCAGGAGGTGTATCCAGTATATAGCATAATGGGGGCGTGACAAGAATACTATGAAGTAAAACAAATCGGGAAATTCTCATTGGATAAATTTGACGAAAGTATATAATTGTTATTTAATATATTTTATAAATCATTGGGAGGTTAAGAATGGGCAAACAGGGAGTCGGATGCATCCTGATCGCGATAGTGGGAATAGCAGTCGCCGGATATTTTTTAATGAAAGTTACTCCCGAGCCGGAATATCCGGACGGATTTCGGGGTGTTGTGGATAATTATCATGACGAAAGCCCCAGGTTTTTCGGTTCGGAACCCATGACGGTGGAACTCAGGGCACCCGATTTCCAGTATGCGACAATAGACAATTATGTGATGCGGCTTTCGGATCAGATAGGAAATAAGTCCGTGGTTATTTATTTTTTCGGGACCTACAAGGAGGAGTGCCTCGAACAGATGATGGTGCTTCAGGCTATCTACGCGGAAAGGCAGTCCGAGCTTATGGTGATAGCAATCTCCGGCGAACCGGTCGAGAATGCGTCGGTGATCGGTGATTACATTACCGAGAACGAGATTACATTCGCGGTTATGCATGATCCCGATAGAGAAATTGCCGAGTTGTACCCCCATGTGGGGGTGCCATTCATTGTCTACGTGGATATTGAAGGAGATGTGCTTGACTGGGATGAGGAAGTCCCGGAGTTTTTATGCATAGACCTGAAGAGGAAGTTCAGGTGGGATATCCCGGAAGAAAGCACTGACTGACATCGGAGCCGGTCGCAGGAGCTAAAAATAAAAAAACCTGCGGGACTAACCGCAGGACATTTTGTTGGACTGCTCGCCGCAGAGGTTTAGTACCGCTGCCTGCGAGGCCGGGCTTCGTTAACCTTCAAACGTCGTCCGTCCATTTCCATACCATCGAGCGCCGCGATCGCCGTGCGGCCTTCGTCGTCGTTTGGCATTTCGACGAAGCCAAAGCCCCGGGGGCGTCCAGTGTCCCGATCGGTGATGATTTTGACGCTGTCTACAGCGCCGTGCTCCTCGAATTTCACCCTCAGAGTATCCTCGTTGGTGTCGAAATTGAGGTTTCCTACGTAGATATTCATATCGTCAAATGGCCCCGGTTTCTCCTTGGTTCAATTATCAGCATGCCTGACCCCTGCCGGAGCCCAAAGATCAAGCTATATAACAATACATGCTTAAATTTGATAGTCAAGGGTAATTATGGAAAAAATTCGATTTTCTCCATTTATTTATGCTTTGTCACAATCCCGTGAATCGAGTTATTACCTGCATAACAGCCTGTGAGCAAGGTCATGCCTGCGTACCGAGTACCTGTCCGCGGGTTCCCTTCTTATGAATCTTTCCAGGACCGGTGTTGCATATTTTATCTCCTGCCTGACCCCGGGGAGGTCAATATCAGACAGTGCGAGCATCGTGTACCAGAATGGATATCTTCTGTAGCGGCCCTTTCCATCCCTGTGTTCCTTCAGATTTTTCAATCCCGCCCTGAGTTCCCTGTCACGGCTCCTTAACCCTCCCGCGGAAAGATTTCGCCAGTATGCCGCGGAGCATGTCCCGCAGCAGTACATGCCCGGTGTCCTGTCTTCGTGCGAGAGGCGATCAAACATCCCCTCATCGGCTTCCTTAAGCGCCCTGCTTACTTTCACAGATTTATCCCCAAGAAGGAGAAGCATTCTATAAGCTTCCTCACCGAGAATATGTGCTTTTGAAGCACGGGACGTTAATTTCTCTCCGGTGTAAACAACGACCGGCTGAGCGAAATCGCTTTCCGTGGGAGCGAACATGTTCGCGTACGACCCCTTCAGGCCATGACGGCTGACAAGCCAGTCAGAGATCATCCTGACATTTGTCTTCGATAGCCTGTGCTCATAGAACACGGCGTCATTAAGTGCATCGAGTGTTACAGCAAGGCTGTTTTTATCCAGATATTCCATTGTGCCCTCCCGGATCCGGATTATTCTGAAATCTCTTCCTCGATAAAACCGTTGTACCATGATATATCCAGGCCGTAACCGTAGTTGGGATCCTCATCCCGCTGCATCCATTCGGTGTTATCACCGAAAGGTATGCGATGAAGGTTCGCGGCAGCTTCCTCGTCGGGAGGATCATTCTCGGAATATGTGTCCATTCCGCCCGTATCCAGGAATATACCGATTGACGACATCGAATCCCTGAAAGTGTTGAATGCGCCGTAGCGGGTGGAATCGCCGAATGAGAATGCGGTGCCACGTGGTGGATTTCTGTCGGCAACGTAGTTATCGTCACCCATCCTGTCCCAGAAGAGGGTCAGGCAGTTAAGGTCGGATGAGCCTGCGGCAAGGTTCGGAAGAAGATAATCATCGTTACCTGAGCCGTCGATGAATACAGCGATAGCCCCGTCGCGTGCGTGGCCCTGGATCTGGCGTTCAGGGTCGCCACCGACGTTGTACTTGTCATCGCCGGTAAGGTCGACGACGCAACCGACACCGAAATGCGGTGATGCGCCAAGTGAATACTGCTCGCAGAGGTAGGTGTCATTCCCGCCACGGTCCTCAAGGATTCCGACAGCCCACCAGTAGGCGTTCCCCTGTGCGTAGCAGCTTCCGGTGTATGTGTCATCGCCGTCGCCATCGACGAGAATTCCGAATCCACCACCGAGTGAGTGACCGTCACCGAAATCCGCACGACGTCCCTGCGATGAGCCTTGTACGAAATTGACCGTGCGACCTTCGTAAAGCTCCGATATGTAGCCTCTGGGGTCTGCGTAGAACGTGTCGTTACCCTCGACGTCCACAAGCGCGCCGACTCCCATCGTGTGCGAGAATCCCTGCGAATTCAGGATCGTGTCGTAATAATCGTCGCCACCAAGGTCGACGAGAAGCCCGATACCTGCGACAGCCGATCCCTGTCCGAAAATTCTCGAGTAGTAGTAATCATCTCCGCCGTAATCGACGACGAGACCGGTACCGAACCATGCGCACGCGATCCCCGATTCGTCGGTTATGTAACGATCGTGACCTTCAAGGTCGAAAATCGCGCCGATTCCATGGTTTCCACATGCCAGAGATGCTTTCAGGTCGCCGGAGTCATAGACATCATCGCCGCCAAGGTCGATAACAACTCCTATCGGTTTTGAAAATGATCGTGGAACCGCCGTGCTTCCGGAGTACACATCGTTCCCGCCAAGGTCGAAAATAAATGAATAGTCTCCGCTTATACCGGATGCCCCGATTCCGAATATACCGACCCTGCCCATGGGAGTCTCGAATTCACAGCGTGTGAAATCGGCCATCGCTGTCGGCATATCGGGCATCGCGGCCCGGAATTCCTCAATCGCGGCCCACGTCATCCTCATGAACTCGTTCGATCCGGTCGCGAAATACTTGATGTCGAACTCGTCGTATGCCTCGAAACACTCTCTTGGTGCGAGCGCGGGAGTGTACTCCTGCCACGGCCAGCTTCCGAATTCGTACAGGTCTTCGGGATCAATGTCGTCGAGATCGTCAAGATCGAAGTAATCCATGTAGAAGTCCTCGTCGAACGCTTCGAGGATCCATGGCGTTGTTTCCTTCGCGGCGATCAGTACATGAACCACAAGCGTTTTGATCGGATCGGGAAGTCTGTACCACTGGGCGAGATCATCGTCATAAATCGGATGACTGATCGTGCCGTAACCGAGGTTGAGAATCTCCTGGAAAGCTTCTCCGGGACCTGCTTCCTCGTCGATCCAGTCGACTTCCCATCCCGTTGGGAGTGTATAGCTCATTACCCGTGCACCGTACGCATCCAGTAATTTAAAAAGATTGAACGTCGAGGATGCGAAGTTATCCGGGTTTGCCAGAAGCAGGTTACCCATACGTCCGCTGAACTGCGGGATCGATGTGACGTCGCGGAACAGCATCTGCACGTTCCGGAGAATGTGTGATGTTCCCACACCGAAGTTGATCATCTCGTCGGATGTATACCCGTACGGGCGTCCTTCGTGTCCGACCTTCGCCAGTACATCTAGCCAGATTTCATCCGGGATGACGAGGTCCATGCGGTCGGGACTCGCAAGGTGAGGGTCGATTTCCGTTTCCTGTGCGGATAACCTGGGCTGGTTTACAAACACAAGGACTATTAAAAGGATAAGAAGCGCGGTTCTCTTCATTTTCTCCCCCGATCATGTATTTCTTAGCAGAGTGTCGGAAATAATAGCACAGTTCATAAGGCTGCATTTCGCAGAATTGTGATTCACCGACCGTGTAAAGGCGGAAGTTATCACTTATTCGGTATCTTCAGTTTCCTCTTCTTCAACAAAACCGGTGAACCAGTCTGTATCCAGCCCGAACGAGCGGAACCTGGTATTGGTCGCATGTTTCCAGTCGATGTTGTTTCCAAAGAGAAGAGGCGGTACCGGATCAGGCTGCTCCTGACCCTCCTCTGGTTCGGGCCAGACGTACTCGATCTCCTCGTAAGAATCCACACCCGCTGTGTCGAGGAAAATCCCAACAGACGGCACGGAGTCTCTGAACGTGAAATAGAGAGGGTATTCAGTCGCGTCACCGTATGATAAATCATACTGGTAGGGGTGATTGCGGTCGCAGGTGTAAGTGTCGTTACCCATTCTGTCCCAGAACAGGGCGATCGAATTCAGATCGCCCGAACCGGCACACCTGTTGGAGTGCAGGTAGTGATCATCACCCGATCCATCGATGAAAACACCGATCGAACCGTCGCGAGCGCATCCCTGTGTCTGGCACATGAGTTTTTCGTTGCCGATGTTATAGGTGTCATCACCTTCGAAATCGACGCAGCAGCCGATCGCGAAATGCGGGGCGGAGCCTGCAGAGTACCATTCGTTGGTGTAGGTGTCGTTTCCGCTCAAATCTTCGAGAATTCCAAGTGCCCACCAGTATCCGGCTCCCTGCGAATAAACTCCCGCCGTATAGGTGTCGTCACCGTCGCCATCGACCAGTATTCCGACCCCACCGCCGAGAGAGTGACCATCGCCGAAATCGGCCCTTCGACCGTAACCCGTACCCTGCGCGAACGAGACGGTGTGATCGCCGAACGCGGTACCCATGACGCCTTCAAGGTCGGCAAGGTAGTCATCGTTTCCAGCGGCATCGACAAGAATTCCGGTACCGAGCGTCGATCCGAACGCCTGCGACTGGCAAATGCAGTAATAGTCATCGTTACCTTCAGTGTCGATGAGAATCCCGACCCCGGCATGGGCCGCACCCTGACCCCATGCGCCGTTTGTCGTGTAGTTGTCGTAGCCGCCCGTATCCATTACAACCCCGGTTCCATACCATGCGCAGCCAATTCCAGACTCGGTGCAGGTGTAAGTGTCGTTTCCGTCGAAGTCGAAAATCGCGCCGATACCATGATTGCCACAAGCTAGTGACGCTGACTCATCGCCGGAATCGTACGTGTCGTCGCCATCAAGATCGAGTACAATGCTGATCGGGTTGCTGAATGAAGATGGTGATCCGATTCGGCCTGTATATATGTCATCACCACCAAGGTCAATTACAAGTGCATATTCTCCATCGATCGTATTCTCACCTGTTCCGAAAATCCCGACATGTCCGATTGGGGTATTGAATTCACATCTGCCGAAGCCCTCGAATGATGGATGCATTTCTTCCATTGAGGTTTTAAATTCGCTAATCGCACCTTGGACCATTGTCATGTAGTAAAGGGACGCGAAGTTAAGATAGAACATGTCCAGTTTTTCAAGAGCCTCGAACGATTCCCGTGGTGGAATAAATTCTTCATCCTGCCATGGGGCACTCGCGAACTCGTAGAACCTGTTCATTGATACTTCATCGAGGTCATCGACGTTGAAGTATTCCATCATAAATGGCTGATCGAATGCCTCGTGAAGAATCGGTATATTTTCCTCACCCGCGATAATCAACCTAAGTGCGAGTTTTTTCACACACTCGGGAAGAGTTTCCCATGCGGCAAGGTCGTCGCTATATATCGGGTGGTTGTACTCATCCGATGCCAAATCGATTACAGCCTCGAAAACCTCATCAATATTGGCCCCGTCCTCGATCCAGTCCACGCCCCATGATTCGCCTGTCGGCGCGGTGTATCCGCGTCCGGCACGGGACTCGAGCATGATGAAACCGTAGAGCGTCGCGAAGGCGAAGTCCTCGGGATTTCCGAGAAGGTAACCGCTTACACGTCCACCGAAACGGGGAATTGTCGTGACATCACGGAAGAACATCTCGACAGCGGGAAGGATGCAGTCGCTCCCGCCGTAGTTTGCCATGATATCGGCCGAATATCCTAGTAGCTGGCTGTCGAAGCCGACCTCCTCGAGAACATAATTCCATATTTCATCCGGGACTGTCAGGTCCATACGTCCGATACCCGCAAGGTGCGGATCGGGTGATGGAGTTTCCTGGGCGAGGCTGAAATTATTAATTAAAAGGAATAATGCAATTGTAGTAATGAACAGGATACGGTTCATGTGACCCCCATGCTGCCGATCTGATTATACATGGGAGTAATATTAGCACAAACGCAGTCGGTGAAAAAAAGAATGAACACCCGCTGTCCGGTTCCCTGGAGGTCTGGCTGCACGTAATGACAATATTGCAGGACTCCGGTCAGACGGGTGTTCGTAGAGAAGTGTTAGGGCAATTCATATGAACCGTTGCTTTGTCTCAAACATTTCCGGACCAGCGACTGCTCGTGATCCGAATTCATGGGTTCTTATTCTGCCGGGGTGCCCACATCGGTGATGTGGGCGTTTAAGGTGCGAATTCGAATATCGCGACCCCCCAGTTGGATTTATGGAAGGTCCGGATTCCCGACATGTCCTCCCATTCAGCCATGTAACCATATGGGAACCCGGACTTTACCTATTCTCCGTTAAATCTCATTACACGGACCGCTTCCTCGAAATGCCATGGATGTACGGTCAGGACAAGGTCAAACTGTTCCTCGGTGAGTATGGTCATCTCAACCCATGCAACCTCATCCATTGAGCTGCAGGGCAGCCAGTAGCGACTTCCGCGTCTTAAATCATATTCATCTGCAGGGTCCTTAATCTGGCCCCAATACCACCAATTCTCCTCGATATAGGGATTTGTAGGTGTTGAATAGAGGAATGGCTCATCACCCCAGAAATGTACTGCTCCCTCGGGTTCGGTCGACCATTCGAAGAACATCCAGTCAGAGCCGTATGAATCGACTGTTACGAACGATCTGACAACTTCGTTGATTCCGAGGTACGGGACTTCGTGGTACGGAACCCTTCGGGTCTGATCGAAATCGGGAATCTCGGGCGAGGCGTCCCCGGGAATCGACGGGGGTGGACCTGGCATTGGCGCACCGCCGTCAAAATTTGACCACATCAGGGGCATCCAGATTTCGCTTATGAAGATCGGAACGACGGGGCATGTCCTCACCTGAACGATGAACTGGTAGATAAGGTCGTATTCCTCATCCTCATCCTCTTCGTCGTAAGGATTTGTATCTATGCACGCCGCGACAAGGATCCATGACTCCATCTCGAAATTTTCGGGAATGAACTCGACGGTCTGCCATGTCCATTCACCGAAATCGTTTCTCGTGGGCTCGAACGTTCCAAGCGGGTAGAACAGGTCGCCGAAGAAAGGCATATCGTTCGCCCAGTCGTCAATGATTATTGCATCCCACTCGTAGTGCCAGTCGGGATTACCGTTCGGGACGCTGAAATAAAATGCATCGGTAATGTGCTCGACAACCTGGGTGGGGCCGACTATCTCGTTGGTTTCGTACCACGGGTTGTCGACAGGTTTGTTTGTCTGGTTCAGGATCGTGATCTCCTGTGACTCGAGTAATTCGTCGTTGAACAGGACCGAAATGGTGGCATCGTAATCGTGCGGGACTTCCGACGCACGGAACTCGATCTCCGGTTCGTAGTTTGAAGAAATATAGTAATCGGGATCGCCGGAGTTTCCGATCGCAACCGCGAAGGTTCCGACGTAGCAGGGATCGACCTCCCACCTTAGTGGCATCGGGTCCTGCTGCAGAAGTCCGGGAAACTGGCTGACATCGATAGCGTAGGTAACAACATCGTTCTCGAGGACCTCGGTGGGGCAGTCTACCCATCCGATATCGGGTTCGAGGTTAAGGATTGCTATCTGGCGGGTTCTCTCGACCGGGTCACAGTTCTCTGATGAAACGACAACCTTAATCTCCCCAAACATAGCCTGGGCATAATCGTTGCTTAAAACGTTAGCGGTGAAATCGGAACATGGTGAATCCGGGGTCGAGAAATTCCCGAGGTGCGGGGGATCGACCGACCACTGGCAGGTAATACCGGAATCGCCGGATGCAAGAATCGAGAAGCATCCGGTGTCCATCTCGTAGATCGAGCCGGGACCGGAGATCTGGTTGACGGTAAGGCCGATACCATCGGAAGTGCCTGAAACCGTAATGGTTACAGGCAGGACCTGCACGACCGGTTCGGAGTTTTCTGAATTTACGGTGACTTTTATCGTTGCGCTGAAATCAACATCGGTAAACTTTGCGGTGAAGTTGGTGTATTTCGATGAAGGGTGGGTGAAACTACCCGCGTCTACGGGATCTACGGACCATGCGTAAGTTACGCCTGTATCGCCCGACGCCTCGACGCCATAGGTAACCCAGTTCCCCCCCTGGATCTGGCTGGAGCCCATGATGGGGCTGACGCTGAGAGAACCGGTAGTGCCGGGTTCGCACTTAGTGATTGCAATTTTCTTTTCACGTGTTACGGGATCGTTGTACAGGGAAGATACGGTGACGCTGATGGTTACTTCGGTTTCACTGGAGACAGGTGCGGGGCACAAGGTAGCCTTGCATTTCTGAGAACATGTGAAATAACCGCACTGGGCGGGTGTGACTTCCCATTCGTAAGTGATGGCGTCGTCGCCATGCGCTTCGATGGTGTAGTCGGGGAAAGTGTTGTCTGCAATTCTGTCGGGTCCTGAAATCGATCCGACGACCAACTGGGGTAATACGGGGCCGTCTCCGCCACTGCAGGCAGTGACCAGAAGAAGACCGAGCAGCATGATGGACAGAACGCAGGGGATGCGGGATACGAGTTTCATGGCACATCTCCTCGCTTGTAAGTTGTGAGTGTTTAACTGGGGGGGATACTACAAAGGGGAAGTACTTCTTACTCCCTAGTTACTACATGACCTGTTATCCGTCAAGGGGCCAATTACTCATAAATAAAGGGTTGCCAGTAATTTTTTCTGCGATATATACTTATTAATGAAAAGAGAAGGCATTAATAAAAATAATAAAAATCTTTTTGAAAAAAATAAAAAAAATAAAAGTCGCCGGGTCGATGACCCGGCGATTCCGAAAGAGGTAGATGTGCCGTCTGTTTAAATAGTCATGGCTTTAACTCTTTACATCAGTAGTCGAAGACCATGGCCATTGCGTTTCCGTTAACATCAATGTAGGTCACGTGAATCTCCCATACTCCATCATCGGTGTCCAGGTATCGTACTTCCTCGCCCTCGAATACCGAGGCCGCGCCACCGATTGATTCGAGGAACGCACCCGTGTTTGCATTGTACAGGTAGACGTCGCTCATGAGCGGGGCACCGGCAATATGCCAGCTTACAAGCACCGCGAGAGTGGGATCGTTCGGATTCAGCTCGTAATCGTTGTTCGGAGGAAGAAGTTCGATGTCGTGGCCGATGACCTGAAGGTCGTCCGTCATGGGATTGGTGATTGTTATCGTGAGGTAGGGGGTAGCCCAGTCATAGCTTCCGACCGGGGCGGTATCGATGATGTCGTAAACTTCGACCTGGTAGAAATATGTGTCCTTCTCAAGTATGTAAGCCCTGATCATGTCGCCGTCGGCGTTCTCCATGATACCGTTGACGTCGATGCCGTATATCTCCGTATTGTTAACCATGCTGTCGCCATAGCCGACCCATGTGTCGAGGTTGACGAGATACTTGAGCTTGTCGTTTGTGTATGTGGACGGGGTTGTGCCCATGAGTACGAGGTCCCGTGATGTGTAGGGTACGAAGCTTGAGAACAGTCCGTACTGGTTCAGCGAGAAATCGTCGCAGACGTCGACCGGTCGCGCGAACGCTTCCTCGTAGTAAAGGTCAAGCGCGTAGCGTGAATCGGTTACGCCGGTGTGCATCTGGGGGACGTTGTCGAAGCACGTCCAGACCTGGTTGTTGGCAAGGGTGGGCGTCCAGAGCGCGGGATTTCCGTTAGTGAAACTGAATGCGCCATCGTCCGCCGCATCTATTCTCTCAACGGGATAGGGCTGGAAGTGCTTGTCCGCGGGATCGATCCCGACGAGTGTCGAAACGTAGGAAGTGTATGACGGGTAGTAGGGGTCGTAGAGAACGATCTCGTCACCTGTTGCAAGGTTGTCATCTGCCATCACGATATGGCTTCCGCGAGGGTGAGCCGCATCGCCGATTACACCGAGATCATATCCGTTATCTGCGGTCAGGAGGTTGTAACCGGTCCATGTCCAGACTCCGGGGGGAGGTGTAACGACGTCCGGGATGACCGTAATGTCTACAAAGTCGAAGAGGTTGTCGGGCGATGAGAAACTGTCAGCGGTGATCCTGCACCTGTAGGTTCCGGGAGCAGCGCCGGCTGAATTCCAGAGTGCGCCTGTGTAGAGCGTGGGGCCGATCTTGCCCATCCATGTAAGCCCGCCGGTGATGGGGGTCGTGTCGACGTAAACCTGGCCGATATTGTTCTGGTGATCGAAAGCGTCGAGTGTGATGGTTGCGGTGGTCGTGCTGTTAATCGGGTTTGAAACGGTTTGATTTGAGATTTCATAAACGTCCTCGCAATTTTTCGGGTGCGAGCACTCTATGAGAATCTGGAAGGTGAAGGGGAGCACGACTGGTGTGGGACAGAGAATTTCGAAGGATTCCTTATGTATCGCGCCACCGCCGAATTTACGGTTGGTGACTGATTTTGCGTATGCCCTGAACGGGTTTACGTCACTCGGTCCGAACGGGTTGAAAAGCTGGGTGTAATCGTCCGCGTTAACCATCGAGTATCCGCTTGCGGATGAAGCCAGGAAGATCGCGCGAACATCGTAAACGCTGATAATCGAGGGATTCGCAACCTGAAGGTCGAATTTTAAAAGTCCAGCGACCGGGTCGAAGGCGGTGAGGTAGATAGTACTGTGGGGAGCAACGAAGCCGGTGATGTCGTAGTGCGCATCGGCGTTGCGCGACTCGGCTATCTCGAGCTCCATGGATGACGGGTCGAACGTGACGTCATAGACGCCCATGATCGTCGCATTTTGGGCATTAAGGGCGGGGTCTTCGGAAAGTTCGTCCTGAATATCGGGTGCGGTGGGACCGGAAGATCCGGACGAACAACCGAGAAAGGCCATCATTGAGATGATGGTGATAATCATGAGTAAAAAGGTAGTTTTTGATTTCATGGCAAGTCCTCCAGGGGAAAGCAGGTTTGGTATGCCTGTATAAATGCAAGGACTGTTCCAATTGGCTTATAGGGGTTGAAAAAACCAGAATGTCTTTATTGATGGGGCGTACAGAGCATAGTTGCCGATGTCCGGGTTTTGGGGCAGATGGCAACAGAGAGGAAATATCTCTCAATGTGAGAGATTGATTCTGCTAGAGGGGATCCTGGCGTAGCTATGGAAAGTAAACATCAGCCGGGATTACTTTCGAATCCCGGCTGTCTGTTATTGAGGAGGTTTGCATGAAACGTTTTTTCTGTGTTGATCTTTATCGCTCCTTTCGTTTGATAGTCACAACAGAATGGTTGTTCCGTCTATCAGGCCTTACGGAACGTATGTGAAGACAGTCGCGTACGGATCGCCCTGCGGGTCTCTATACGTTACGTGTATCTGCCAGTCGCCGTCATCGTTATCGAGGTGCGCGATCTCGCAGTTTTCGAAAAGCGGGTCCGGTCCGAAATATGCGCTCAGCTCTTCAAGGTAAGCGCCGGAGTAGGCGTTCATCAGGAAGATCCGTCCGATCTCGCCGTTCGTGTCGGGTTGTGACGCGAGGATGCAGAGTGTCGGGAAGAACTGGCTCGGATTCAGATCGTACTCCTCGTTCGGGGGAAGCAGTTCCATATCGATCGAATTGAGTTCCAGGTCGCACTGGATAGTTATCGTCTGCTCGTAGTTGACGGTGTCGGGAAGGAAACCGGGTGCGGTATCCGATATCGAGAACACTTCCACCTCGATGTGTCCGCCGCGTTCCTCGAGGATGTAGAGGATTGCTGCGAACTGGCCCTCGCGGCTTACGACGTAGGTGTCGATTGCCTTCACGCTGTCGGGATCGACCAGACCATTTCCGTTTCCGGTGTAAGCGTCGAGGTTGCCCACGTACTTAACTTCAGAGTGAGTGTAGTCGTCGGGAGTCGTACCGATCAGTAAAAGGTCCTTCGACGTTGTCTGGTTGAGGGTGTCGAACAGCGCGTACTGGCCGTTACGGAAGTCGTCGCACACGTCGATCGGGAACGACTGTAGCTGATGCGCGGGATTGAGCAGGTTCATATACCGGCTTGAGTCGGGTGACGGATCGGTGTAGATATTGAGACCGGCGTCGAACACGCTCCAGACCTGGTAGTTGTAGTAATCGGTGCCGAAGAAGTTGGTGTAGACATCTTCATTCAGGTTGGTGAAGCTGAACGCTCCGCTGCCGGCCGCGTCGATCCTGCTTACGGGGAACGGCTTGTAGCTCGGATTTGCGGGATCGAGATTCGCGAGTGAGCCGACGTAGGAGTAGCTTCCGGAGTAGTACGGGTAGTAGGCCGCGATCGCAGAGTCGGGTCCGCATGCGGACGCCTCGGCCATCACGATCTGTGAGTCGTGCGAACCGCCGAGTCCCTCGATAACGCCGATGTCGAGAGAATCCGAATTCGTTGTGATCGGGTATGTATCGCTGATCCACGGGTCCTGGAGGACTTCGATCTCGATCATGTCGATTAAATCCCAGTCGGTGTTGGCGCTGTCGGCGACGATCCTGAACCAGTACGATCCGGGCGCGAGTCCCATCAGGTTCTGGATCGGTGCGCTCATCCACTGGTCGCCCGAGAAGTTAACCATCTGCGTGGTGCCGCCTGTAAGGATTGTCGTGTCAAGGTAAACCTGGTCGAGGTCACCCTGGTGATCTCGGACGGTCGCGTAGACCTCGGCAGTCTGCGAGGCGCTTACGTCGTTAGTTACCCACTGGTCAACGATTTCGTACGCTTCATCGGTGTTACCCGGAAGATGTGCGGCTATAAGCAGGCCGTAGCAGTAGGGGGGGCCCTGGATCTGGACCTCGAAAGTCTCGGAATGGGTAGCGCCCGACGCGAATATCCGTCCCGGCTCGAACTTCGCGTAGGATCGGAAGGGATTGATCTCGTGGCAGGAATAAGCGTTGTAGTGCTTAGTGTAGTCGTTGGCATTCTTGAGCCACGGCGCGTCAGGATCGCCCTGCAGGAAGAGGACACGAACATCGTACGCGTCGTACGCCGTCGGGTTTGTAATCTCCACTTCGAATTCGACAACCTGGGTGAAGCTGTCGTAGCTGGTCTGTGTCAGGGTTACGTAATCATTCCAGACGAACGGGGTTACGTTTACGTAGGATTCGATTGAACGTGAACTGACAGCTTCGAGCTCGAGAGACTCGGGATCGAAGGTGACGTCGAGTAATCCGAGAACCGTGGGTTCGCCGGATGTTGATGCATCGCGTGCATCCGTGATGCCATCGGTCGATGGCATAAGGGGATTGTCGGCAGATGATCCGGATGAACATCCGAAGTTAAGCGGTATCAGGACCGCGAAGATTATCGCGAGAAGAATCCTGCAGCGCGTCTGCCTTGAATTTTTGCTGTTGTGGTTGTTGTTTGTGGTGATCATGGTGTGTCTCCTTGTTTTGGATCGGATTACCCGATCCGGATTCACTTCCACGATCACATATGCCCTCTTTGTTACCGTCGCCGGCCCTACGGCTTCGGTATCTTCAGTCCGCTCATTCAGACGGATGCAATCTGAGAATGTTCCCGGATGCTGAGTTTTTTTCAAAATTTCAGTCGGAGATGCTTTGCTTTCAGCCTGAACTACCGATCGTATCTGTACTTTCCGAGTACAGCGCCCTTTTCGACCGCGGTTGATGCTTCGCGTCGTACATCGAGGTCCTCATCGTTCTGTGCGAGTGCGAGAAGTAAGAGACGCGCACGAAACCCGCCGATCTGACCGAGTGCCCATGCAATGTCACATTTCAGCATTCTGTCCGAATCATGAAGGAGTTCCAGTAGCGGTGATATCGCGCGTTCGTCACCGATTTTTCCAAGCGCCCAGACCGATGCGGAGCGTATGAAGTCCTCCTCGCTCTGAAGGGCCTTTATAAATCCACTTAGCACTTTAACTCCTCCAATCTCGACAAGAGCTCCGGCCGCGGAAAGGGCAACCGGGGGCCATGCGTACATAGCATCGAACAATGGATCGATAGCGATAGGTGAGGCGATGGTTCCAAGTGCGAGTATGGCCTCCATTAGGAGTTCCTGGTCGCGTGTGTGCTTAACCAGATCGAGAAGGCTGCTGACCGCTGTATCGGATTTAAGAGTGCCGAGCGTTTTTACGGCTTCGGTTCTTATCGATGCGCGTTCCGTATGGGAGAACCACTTACCCGGTTCGTCCACGAGGGAGATAGCAAGGTCGGCGGCATCGACGCAATTTGTAAGTCCGATTGCACGTGCCACACCGAGGGCAAGGCCCGCGTCCGGGTCATCCAGAAGTACCTCAAATGCATCGTGGAGAAGAGGACCGGGGATATTACCAAGATTTGAGATGGTTGTTTCGAAATCCGTGGATTCCGGAAAGCTCAAACCCTCAATGCAGCTCTCAACAATCTTTTCCCGGGTGAGTTCTGGCATGGTGTTGTGGTCAATAATCGCACATGGTCCTTATTACAGCAAGCGGTGTACGGGCTAAAAATAATAGAGGGCCGCGAGCGCGGCCCCCAGGTGATCCTTCGATCTCGCATATATTCTGAAGGATCAGTAGATAAGTACCGCCACTTCGTCGATGTTCAGCATGAAGGTATCGTAGGTGTTACCCGCGAAACCGATCATGAGGAAATTGTTGACGTTGTCGCCGAGGATTTCGGACATATCGAATCCCGAGAATTTCCATACCGACGGGCTGGAGGGATCGGTGTAATTGAAGTTGTTATCCTCGGTGGCAGATACACCGAACTCGGTCTGAAGAGCGGTACAGCTGAAGTCGTTGTAATCGTATCCATAGGAGGCCGACAGGATCGGGTTGTAACCCTGGACCATGTTGTCGTAATCGGTCGGCGCTATCGCGCACCATCCGACCTGGTATCCGTTGGAGTCTGCAATTCCATGAGAGGTGTGAACGAACTCGAAATCGACATGCGTGGCGTCCGCGATCTCCGGGATTGGTGGTGTCGTGAACGCAATCCAGAGGCTGGGATAGAACGGCACCTGTCCATAAGCCTTGAGTCCCCAGTAACCATCAAATGACGATGATATCGATGATCTGAGGAACCTGAGGTAGTAAGCTTCCTTGGAAGGCGTGTGCCAGCAGCCAATTGTCGATTCAAACCCCTGGAAATGTGCCCATACCGATCGACTCGGGAATGATTCGTACTCAACGTTGCCGAGAAGCCCGCCTGCAGTAAGCCACACTTCGATAATTCCACAGTCGTAAAGCGGAAGGTCGTCAAGGGTTATCTTGTAGGAGTTGGAAGTTGTCTGTCCGAGCTTAGAGCTCCAGAGCAGGGCACCACACGGGTCGTAACCCTTGGCGTACACCTTTACATAGTCCGCATTAGTGGGTTTGACAAAGTGAACGTAAATGTCAGTCAGGGACGAAGCGGTGGTACCCGTGCGTCCCGTGCTGAGCTCGATCTCGAACGGGACAGTCGGGACAACCTTTACCTCGAAATTTTCCACATTCTTGTCAGAGTTCTCCTCGGGCTGTGTGATAATTCCGCAACCGTTCACGCAGCCCATTCCGTACGAGCCGACAGGTGCGTTGGAGAAGTCAAAGTCCGCAGTGATTGTGTTCGCGTCGTGATACTGGACATCGGTTCCGTAGACCTTGAATCCATCATTCTCCCCGGCAGATTCTCCGGTAATCATTTCTTCGAGCCACACTCCAAGTTCTTCGCCCGGGACGAAATCTTCGCCGGTAATAAGAATATCGTCAATCTTGCTATCCGATCCCGCGGAGTTTGTCTCCATGTCGTACATGAACGCCTGCGGGCAGTCCTCTATCCAGACGGGAACGCGCATATATGCAGCGATCGGGTCGGACGGGACATCGGCACCGAATCCCTGGTCGTATGACCACGGGTCGGTACTTTCGATTTCGATCCAGACAGTCGCGTCGCCGTCATGTTGCGGGGACATACCGGTGAGTTCGACATGGGCCACAGATGATGACGCGGTGAAACCCGAGTTCCATTCGACCTCGGTATCCATTATTTCCGCATAACCGCCCGGGATTATATTATCGTTGCTCCAGATGGTGAACTTCGAGACCTGTTTGGGCACTCCGCCGGGATCATCCATTGCGCCCCAGTCGAAAACTTCAATCTCGAACCGCAGTGTTCCGCCCGACTCCTCGGGTGTGTAATAAACCGCGGAGTTGTCGGTCACGAAAATATGAAGTGGGTACTGTGCGTTAGCCCCTGGCGGGAAATCGTGAATCGGATCGCTGATCTCGTCGTAGCCTGGATACATCCAGTTCGCGAGCACCGCGTAATTGAATTCGAAAACGGGCTGGTTCCCGACATACGGGAACTGGAGATTGTAATCGCGTGAGCAGCTTGAACCGCTTCTGAAAATACCACGCTCGTCGATGTTTCCGGGGTCCTTGAGCCATTCGGTGAGTTCGTCATCCGGACCGAGACCATTCGCGAAGTACTTGTACGGATTGACTGTCGCCCCGGCTACAAACCCGGAATTTTCCGATGATTCGCTCCTGATAGTCCCGAAGATGCCTTCCTCGTAACCGAACACATCGCCCGTGAGGAACTCGGCCGGGTTCATCCATCGCGTGTAACCGTCCGGGTTGAGAAGTGACGGGTCCGTCGACGGGTCTGCGTATCTGATACTCGAATTAGCCGGTGATGCTATGGTGCTCTCGGTAAGGAAGATACCACACACATCGAAACCGGTAAATACATCGAGTCCCGGGAACGGGTGATCGAGGATAACGCGAATATCGATGCGTCCGTCCGACATGAAGGTGAAATCATCGATAATATTGATCATAACGCCATCTATGTTACCTGCGGGTGGCTGGAGGAACTTGACCACGTTGAATGCAAAGGACGGACCTCTCAGCGGGACTGCTTCCGCAGTATGGGTGTACGGGTCGTAAGAGATGCGGTAAATTCCCCAGAGTCCCGCGGAATCGGCGTTCCTGATAGTATTCTCATCAAGCACACCGTCCGTAAACTGCTGATCGGGTCCGGGTACCGGAGCCGGGGACATGGGGTTGTTACCGCCTCCCTGGCATCCGATGAAGAGCATGAGTATCTCGAATAAAATAATTGCTGCGATCGCGATATGTAGTCTTTTCATGACGATCTCCACGGAAAAGAACAGCCGTTTCCACCCATTGAAATAACATCGCAGGAGTGAATGCCCGAGTTATATATGAAAGGCAAACGCTCTTTATAAACCTGATATTTTTGTGGTTAAAAAACGTTTATAAACGGTGTTTATACATATTCTTATAAAAAGAGGGGATCGCCGAGGCGATCCCGTTGTTAACGTATTTATAAATCGTCAGTAAACCAGGATAACTACGTCATCCATGTTTACTTCGATATGATCGTAACCGGTGACTGCCGCACCGAACGTGATGTAATTACCGATGCTGTCGCCAAGGATTTCAGATGCGTCCAGGCCGCTTAAGTACCATGGTGTCATGTCATCGTCCCCCTGCCAGTTGTTGTCGTTATACTGGCTGCAACCGAACTCAGTCTGCAGTGCGGGAGAACTTGTGTCGTTATATGCGGTGCCATAGTACACGGTGGGGAGCGGATGATATCCGGTGACCTGCGGGTAGCCGTCAACCGGTGGTGATGCAACCCATCCCACCTGGTATCCGTTATCCTCATTGATATCACTGTAACGATGGGCGAACTCCACCATCACCGTATCTGCAGCGAAGACCTCGGGAATTTTAGGGCTGAGGAGCATTACCCATTCGGCATATTGTGGATGGCCGTAGGTTTTAAGCCCCCATTCACCCGAAAATACGCAGTTGTCGGTTGACCTTATCATTCTCCAGTCATAGGAGGTTTCGGCCACCGTCGACCATGCTCCGAGGCCACCTTCGAAATCCTGAAGGAATATAAAACCGTGTGCACTCGGACCCGATTCATATCCAAGGAGTTTCGGAAGAAGGCCAGGCAGAGATGTTACCCAGATTTCGACAATACCGCTTGTACCGTTCGGGAGGTTTTGCAGGTTGATAGTGTAGTCTGTCGTGGTCGCCGTAGCGATGACGTTTCCCTGTCCGAGTGGGTTGCCGTTGATATCGTAGAATTTAGCGTACAGCCTGTAGTAAAGGGCATTCGGAACCGGGTTCCATGTGACCTGCACGAAAGAAAGCGGCTCGGCATACTGACCATGTCGGTTGGTTGCCAGGCCGATGTTCATCGGTTTGGGCAGTTTTATCTTCAGTTTCTGTACTGGGCTTAATTCGAAGTTTTCCTCCGGTTCGGTTACCGTACCGCAGCCATTTGTACACCCGAGACCATAATCACCGAAAGGTGCGTTAGTGAGGTCAAAGTCAGCGGTGATGGTGTTCTCATCGATGAAATGTACATCAGTAGCATGAACCTGGTAAGGTTCAGTCTCACCTGCTTCTCCACCTGCGTCGATCAGTTCGAGCCATGAGCCGAGGTCGGGGCCGTCCACAAATCCATCACCGGTTATGGTAACGTCGTCAAGGAATTCTCCCGAATTGACTCCGTCATCGTCGATAGTACCGGATCCGGCTTTCGGACAGGTTTTAACATCGACCATGACCATGCAATAAGCAGAGAGGGGATCGCCCGGAACATCGGCACCAAGCCCCTGGTCGTAGGTTGAGGGGTTACTGCTCTGAATTTCGATCCATAGCGGGATTTCACCGGACTGAGCCGGGGATGCAATTAGGTCGATAGTGGCGACCGATGTGGATGCTGTGAAGCCGGAATTCCATTCCACCTCGGTGTCCATGATCTCGGCCCAGCCACCGTCGATTAACGGTTCATCGCTCCAGAGAACGAATCCGGATACTTCCCCGGGAACGCCCTTGGGATTCGAGAACGCATCCCAGTCGAAGATTTCCAGATCGACACTGATATTGCCGCCGGCATCATCTTCGGTGTAGTAGGTATTTGAGTTATCGGTCGCGAAGATGTGGAGCGGCCACCGCGCGTTTGCATCCGGAGGGAAATCGGTGATCGGATCGTTCGGGGGCTCCACTGTCGGTGGTTCCCAGTTAGCCATGACGGCGTAGTTGAATATAAAAACATGCTTGTTGTTTATGATCGGGAATTCAAGCTCGTAATCGCGTGAACATGACGTTCCCGCGGGGAATATTCCCCTGCGGTCTATGTTCGACGGATCATCGAGCCATTCGTGAAGATCATCGTTCGGGCCAAGGTACTGCGCAAAGTACCTGTACGGGTTAAGAGTTGCTCCCGCAACAAATCCCGAGTTTTCACTTGATTCGCTTGTCCCCCAGAATCCCGGTTCGTAGCCGAATATGTCCCCCGTAAGGAATTCTGACGGATTCATCCATCGCGTGTAACCGTCAGGATTCAGAAGTACCGGGTCCTGCGACGGGTTCGCGTACCTGAGATTCGAATTGTAAGCTGAGGATTCTGAGCCTTCGGTGATAAAAATACCGCACACGTCAAAACCCGTGTACACATCCTGACCGGGGAACGGGTGATGCAGGATGATCCTGACATCGATGCGTCCGTCCGTGTAGAAAGTGGAATCATCAAGTACTCCAACCGTGACCCCGGTTGACGAGCCCATGGGGGGCTGGAGGAAGTTCACGACGTTGGCCGCAAACATCGGGCCCCTGAGGGGTACGGTTTCAATCTGGCCGGTGTGCGAATCATAACTTACCTGGTGGAATCCCCAAAGGGCTGGCGGGGAATCCGTCTTTTCCTGCGACTGCCATTCCTGCTCGAAAGGTGTAAGTTCAGGTGAAGGTCCTGTTTCTGCGATATCGGGAAGTACAGGGCCTGATTTGCCCCCCTGACAACCAATGAATAAAACAAGTATCTCAAAAAGGATAATGGCTGCCAGACCTATGTAAGCACGAGACATGTCTCTCTCCTCTGTAGCGAGATCAAAATAATTGCCACACATTATTTTCCTTAAATATGTGAAGAAATTTATGAATCAGTGTTAAGCTGATTTAATAAGAGGGAAAAATACGAAATTTGGGATTAAGCGGGGAATGAGGCAGAGATTTACTCGAACTTCTTCTGGGCTTCCTTCGGAGGTTGTTTGCGTCGTGCCATGATTCTGGTGATTCTCTGACGCACTACGTGAGTCGCGACGAGTTCCCAGTCACCAAGTTTAGCGATTTCTCCAGCGTAGGGGATATGCCCGAGGAGCTGAAGCTGAAGTCCTGCAGCGGTGTCGTAATCACCTTCGGGAAGGTCTATGTCGAGTCTTTCGGCCAGCCGGTATGCCGGATAGCTACCCGGGATTATCAGCTTACCCATAACCCACTGTGCGCGTGGTTCATCTGTGTCGTGTTCATCGTAGATCTCGCCCGTGATCTCCTCCAGGAGGTCTTCAAGCGTTACGAGTCCCGTGATTGTACCGTGCTCGTTCACGACAAGCGCGATCTGGTCTCCACTTGTTCTGAATTCATTAACGAGATTGAGGATGTTCTTGGTTTCGGGGATAAAATTGATGTCCCTCAGGTGGTCCTCGACCGGGTCGTCCAATCGGTTCTCTTTGTAGATTTCCAGAATGTCTTTCGCGGCAAAGAACCCCGGTGAGTCATCGCCATCCGGCGTCAGGACAGGTATCCTGGAGAAGCCGGACGCGTTGACATCCGCCAGAGCCGTTCCAATCGAATCACCCACGTCGAAGGTCACCATGTCGGATCGTGGTGTCATAACCTTCTCGACGGTAGTGTTGGCGAACTGGAAGACCCTGACCGCGCGTTCCCCTTCGGAGGATTCTATGGCTCCCTGCTGCGCACTTAACCCGATCATGTGGACTATCTGGTCCTCTGTAATTAATTCGTCATCACCGGTGTGGAAGATGTGATCGATATTCAGCACGCGTGACGGCAGGTAGGTTATCAACCATACCAGTGGAGAGAGTATGTAAGCGGTTATATCGAGGAGTTTTGCGATCTTAAGGCTGCTTAACGTTGGATTCGAAAGAGACAGGGTTTTCGGGGTGATCTCGGCCGTGATGAGAATGAGAACGTCAACGATTATCGTGGAGATTGCCAGCGGGATAAGAAGCCTCGAGTGCAGGAGTACGTGGGCGCCGATTATGGAAAGCAGGATTATGCAGATATTGGTGCCTATAAGGGTTGTACCGAAGAAGCGCCTTGGGTTGTCCTTGAATGCCGCGACAAGCTTCGCGCGCGGATCTCCCTCGCCGGCGGCGTGATGAATAATCACTTTCTGGGAGGCGATGGTCGAGCTTTCCGCGAAAGCGAAGAAATATGCGGACAGAAGCAGGAACAGGAATGCGATCACAAGGGAGAGGTTAATGATGATGTCGATCATCTCCATTATTCCTCACCCCCATTTTTATTTTTCCCATTCACCACGGCTTCGGGTTCGCAGATTTCCAGGCAGACATGCACGTCACCGATGCGGTTTTCCTCTACTTCCATTACCGTGAACTTAACGAGTCCGATATCCGGCTCGTTCGTGACAAATTCATCGTTGTCATCGTCCGGGACCGGTATAACCTCCAAATGCTCGTTTATTTCCGGCACACGTCCAAGGACCTGGTACAGAAGGCCGCCGACGGTTTCCACGCCATCCGGTTCGGGAAGCCTGACCCCGACCTCGTCGACAAAATCGTGCAGGCCAAGTTTGCCATCGACGATGAACGTCCCGTCCTCATTCTTAGTTACAAGCCTTTCGAGTGGCTTGTCGTATTCGTCCTGAATGTCTCCGACGATCTCCTCGAGGATATCCTCGATGGTAACAAGTCCCGCGGTACCCCCGTACTCGTCCATTACAATTGCGAGATGAGCCTTGCGGCGTCTCATTTCTTCGAGAAGACTTGTCAGGTCCTTGGTGCCGGGAACGAAATGCACATGCGGACGCATTAACTCGCCAAGCGAATGTTTTTTATGATCGCCCTTTTCGAGGTGTCTCAGGATGTCCTTTGCGTAGAGTATTCCTCGGATGTGGTCCGGGGATTCCTCGTAGACCGGAATACGCGAGTGGCCTTTTTCTATTATCAGGCTGATTGCTTTCTCGATATTGTCTTCGAGATCGAGCGCTACCATGTCAACTCGCGGCACCATGATCTCACGCGCTACAAGGTCGCCGAACTCGAAGATCGAGTGGATCATCTCCTTCTCCTGCTCCACGATCACACCTTCGTCCTCGCCGACGTTCACGAGGGTCAGGAGGTCCTCTTCGGTCACCCGTGTCTTGATTGGCTTAAGCCATTTTCGCGTGAAGATCCAGATCAGGACCTTTGAGCTCCATTCAAGGATTGCGGCGAATGGATGGACGATGCCAATAAGGACATTCGCGACTGGCGCCAGGGCCATGGTGAACTTCTCGGAATTGGCCGTGAATATCGCCTTGGGAGTGATCTCGAGGAACATTACGATAACTAGGAGCAGAAGTGCAGACCAGATGCCGATAAGCCATTCACTTAATTCCCAGGCATGTACATACCATGTGCCGATGATAGTCCATAATATCGTGAGCACGACATTACTCGAAGTCTCCATCGTCAGCATGACTGAAATCAGCCTGGACGGGTTATTCAGGATTTTCTGAAGAATTGCTGCGGAACGACTTCCCTGATTCACCAGTTCAGAGAGCCTTATTCGATTGAGACTGAGTAAACCCGCCTCAAGACCTGAAAACAGGAAGGAGATTGATATACAAGCGAGAATGCCAATGAAGTGCCCTGGCTGGGCCTGAATTAAGCTACCGTCCAAAGTGGCAATCACCCGCCCTCGCACATGGCATCAAAATATCGATTTTAAAAAATTGGTGTAGTGGAACCCGCCTGGGCTCTTTTAAAATAATGGCGTCGTGGCGCCAAGATGGAGGTTGGCTTGAGTCGCTTTCTTGCTCTATCGACATCTATTAACTCTAAGGAGTTATGTTATCAACATTATCCAATAATGTTTCCGGAATTTCAATATTTTGCCCTTTAGTTTAACGCAAACAGAATTCGGGATTATGCTGAATTATTCATGCACTTGTTAAATATGTCTTCTTCCATGGTTTCCATCTTGTTTCGATCATCTTCATTTTCATGGTCAAATCCCATAAGATGAAGCAAGCCATGTATCAGAAGTTCAAGTAACCTCTCACCTGCAGGGATCTTTCTGTCTGCGGCCTGTGAAACGGTCGTATCGTAGCTGATTAATATGTCACCGAGGGTCATCAGCGGGAGTCCGACATAAACGATAGTGTCCGGTATGGCGTCTATTTCATCGCTCTCCATGAGCGGGAAACTCAGGACATCGGTCGATTTATCAATATTCCTGAACTTCTTGTTTATCGACCTGATCTCATCGTCGGTAACAATTCCGATACTGACTTCCCATTGAAACTGCTCCGGATCGATTTTCATCTGCTTAATAATGTGATAAAGAGAGCAAACAGCCTGCGATTCGAGAAGTCTGCCTGAATCAAAGGTGGGATGCGAAATATCGAGGAGAATCGAAAAGCACCGTTCGGCCACCATTTATTCTTCCTCGCTGGAATTTACGGGATCGGATTTCGATGCAGTGTCGGATTCGGCCCTCTTAAGCTGAAGCTGTCGCTTCAGTTCCTCTTCCTCTGGGTAATCGATACGGGCGTGGTAAGCACCGACGAGTCGGTCGATGATTATGTCCTTGATTAATTCAAGCTGGTTAAGGGCAAGCCCGCATTCCTCGAACTGCCCGTCGAGAAGCCTGTCCTCGTAAATCTTGTTTACTAGCGATTCGATCCTGTGCGGGGTCGGGTCCTCAAGGGCACGGGTTGCTGACTCGGCTGCGTCGGCGATGTTTATACATGCGGCCTCGAGGGTCTGTGGCTTGGGACCCGGATAGCGGTAGTCGTACTCGTTGACGTAGCCGTCATCGGACATCGCAAGAGCTTTTCTGAAGAAATAAGTGATGAGTGATGTTCCGTGATGCTGTGGAATGGTGTCGATAAGTTCCCTTGGAAGGCCATGAGCCTTTGCGAGCGTTATTCCGTCCTTCACATGGCTCTCGACAATAATCTTCGAAAGCCACGGCGAGTACTTGTCATGTACGTTCATACCGCCGCGCTGGTTCTCGATGAAAAATTCCGGGCGACGGGTCTTGCCGATGTCGTGATACATGCAGGCCACCCGGACAAGGTGGGTGTTTCCGCCAAGCGCCTGGCATGCGGCCTCGGCAATCAGTCCGACCATCATGGAATGATGCCATGTTCCGGGAGCTTCGAGCTGCAATTTCTTCAGGAGGGGATGGTCCTGGTTGTCGAATTCCTGCAGCCTGCTGGAAGTCGGGATATTGAACGCGGCATCGAGCACATAGGTGGCGAGAATCATCGCAACCGGGGTAGGCGCGATTGAAATCAGGAGAATCCACCAGCTCTCCTCGAAAATGGTCATATCCAGGCCCGAGGTAAACGCTTCGGCGAGAAGTGTGACCGTCCAGATAAGCGGCAGGATAATGATCGCCTTAATCAGCAGAGGTTTAGGTGAATCCCGTCTAAGGAGCAGGCCCGCGGCAAGCGACGGGAACAGCGATGGCATCAGCAGTATCGGGTTTCCGGCGGCAAGAGTAATCGCGACCGCAATGAAACCGGTAATGGTCACCGAGAGCATCCGTGTGAAATAATGCGAGAGAAGGACTGCTCCGGCAACAACCGGAAGCGTGGCGAGCGCGAGCAGGATGTCGTTACGTGTGCCCGAAGTAATGAAAGCAAGTCTCTGGATCAGGAAAAAACTGGAGAGGTAGGTAATCGTTACAATTGTAAAGAAGAGCAGGTAGTAGCGTGAGTCCTGGAGCTGCGGAGCACCTCTCTGTCCGAGATAGAAGAACCCAAGCATGAATGAAATCGCGAGTATAAGCGAGAACAGGAGTATACCGACCCAGGATGCGGAATCGGTCTCCTGGGTGCTGATACCGAGGGCCGTCATTATGTCGATATGATACTGCTCTACCACCTCTCCGGCCCTTAAAAAAATCTCTCCCGCGCGGACATCATCGGTAATGACAGGCGTGGCCTCGCGCGCGGCCAGACGTTCCTGTTCGGTAGCGTCCTGATCCTCAATTACATTCGGGCGAACGAAGTAGCTTGCTATGCTTGACGCAAGCTGGGCCTCTTCCGGGCTAAGGTTGCCATCATCCACCGATGCAAGAATGGACTCACGGATATCATTAAGGGTTTCGGCGATGGAAGCGTCGTTGTGAAAAATCAGGTCCTGGTTGTGTTCGGAGATCGATGTTTCCACGAGCGCCCGGATCAGATCCCGTTCATCCATTTCCATCTCAAGGAGGGACTGGATGTCGGAATCGGACACCTGGTACCTGAGATCGTATCTAATCTCAGCGTAGTTATCGAGCTGGAGAAGAAGGGCTTCAATGAGCGAATTCTCAAGTTCCAGCGGGTCTTCAGGTTCATCGGATGGAAGAAAAAGGTCTGTTACGGATTCATTGTCATCGGTTGTTTCGCCCGGTTCCGTCTCCTGCTCAATTAGTGATTCGTAGTCCAGCCATGCTAGACGGTTGGCTTCAAGCTCATCCGCCCCGGACCGGATCGAATTAAAGAACGATTCCAGGTCGAGAAGCATGTTTGAGTTGACGTAGGTATCGTACGTGTATACAGGCTCGATTGCGGTTTCGGCCTGCATACGGGCCTCGTTGGTGGCCTCGGAATCGATGTACGAGGTCGTGACCGGGGCGATAAAATCCTTGCGGGCAACTTCCCCGATCTGCAGGCTTGCAGGGCTTGGATGGGCAAGGTGGTTTATTGTCACCGCCAGGATAAGCAGATAACAGGCCAGTGCCACCGCTGCACGCGGTGTGGCGGGATCGGATATGATCCGCCGCCACAGGTGAACGAAAAATGGCTGTGCGTCATTTGAAGATGGCATGCCTGGTTTTCAACTCTGCTCTTCTAAATAGATATAACCAATCCCCCCCAAATTCTTACTGGGGATATACAATCTAATATCGGCAGTAGCAGTGAAATCGGAATTGATTTTTACCTGCCGCCGATAACTAATTTTTATTCTGTAATATCACCGGACTCCTCTTCAGCATCGATCTGGGTGGAATTCGGACTCGATGCAGATTTTTGTTTCCGGTTTTCGGTGTGTTCGTAAGCCTCGACAATCTGCTGGACAAGCGAGTGCCTGACAATGTCGGTATCGCCAAGACGTGTGAATGCAATGCCCCCGATGTGGCTTAAAATATTCAGTGCGTGTGCAAGGCCCGATTTTTCGCCCGTGCCAAGGTCAACCTGGCTCGGATCCCCGGTAATCACCATGCGCGATCTTGGTCCCATCCTGGTGAGGAACATCTTCATCTGCCGGACGGTTGTGTTCTGGGCCTCGTCGAGAATTATAAAGCTCTTGTTGAGGGTGCGCCCGCGCATGTAGGCCAGAGGGGCCACCTCAATCACTTCTCTTTCGATTAATCGCCTGGTTTTTTCAACCCCGAGCATCTCGTACAGCGCATCGTACAGGGGCCTGAAGTACGGATCGACTTTATCCTGGAAAGTTCCCGGCAGATATCCAAGACTCTCGCCTGCTTCAACCGCGGGACGGGTCAGGATTATTCTCTGTACTGCGCCCCTGCTGAGGTAATTGACCGCCATCGCGACCGCGAGGTAGGTTTTACCTGTTCCGGCGGGACCGGCGCAGAAGGCAATTGCATTTTCCTTCATCGCCTTTACATAGTCGGCCTGTCCGTGGGTGCGGGGACGAATTTTTAAAAGGCCGCCATTTATTACAAGGTTGTCGAAATTCTGACCGTTCTTTTTTCTGTCGGTTTTTGACGCTTTTCCGTTGTCCTTAACCTCCACGACGGTTTCATCCGCTGCTCGTGACCGCTCGACATGGTAGAAGCGTTCGATGTCATCCTCGGTAAGCTCCTCGCCTGTCTGGGCACGCTTGACGAGTGATCCAAGAAGCTGCTGGACAAGCGCGACCTCGATACGCGGCCCGGTTATCCGTACCGATGAACCCCTCGGAACCACCCTTGCGGACGTATTCTCCTGTATTGCCCTCAAATTGCGGTCTGCAACACCAAGAACCTGTACGGCCTCGACATCGTTTCGAAAATGGAAGGTTAAGGTTGTTACTTCTTCGTCCCTGAGACGTTTTGCCAAATCTATCATCTCCTGCTGCCGGATTTTTAAGCAGCAACAACTGGATTTTAGCACATTGGCCTGCTGAATTCCGGGAATTCCATAGTGTTTTATATCACGAAAACGTTACAATACAATTTCCGGATTGTGTCGCTTTTTTTCAATCCACAACATTTCCGTATACCCAGGACGGAACAAGCGATGAGGCCAGTTCCGCTCTCAGTGTCCATGGTCCGAGGCTTGCGATTTCAAGTCCCATACTGGCTCCGAGTTCGATTTCTTCGGGAGTTATCCCACCCTCCGGACCTGTTACAGCGATCACTTTCGATCCCCGGCAAAATTCAATGTCGGTACTGCCGGGTTCATGATCCTCGTAGAAAAGGACCCTGTGGTCATACGGGTTTATTTCCATTGAATCAAACTCAACCGGGTCCATAAATTCCGGCATCCATGCACTTTTGCTCTGTGCAGCTTCGCCTGCTGCGATTTTAACCCAGCGGGTAAGCCTTTTCTTAAATTTGGCAGGTTCGAATGGAACATCCGATCTTGAGAAGAAGACCGGGAGAATTGCATGGACCTCCATTGCCGCCGCCATGCGTATTGCAGTTTCCTCGTTTCCGCTCTTGAGCGGATTAATACCCAGGGTCAGCGCCACGGGGCTTTTTCGTTCAATATGCCTGCCGGATATAAAAGAGAGAACCGCTTCCCTGCGTGAAATCTGCCCTATCTCCCAACTCGAAATATTTCCGTGCCCGTCGAATACCTCGATTTCAGCACCCGGTTTCAGCCTGAGAACGTTTGACACGTAGTTCAGGTTTTCGCCTGTCAGGGCGGTGTTTCCTGAGTCAGGAGCGTTCGGGATGTATAGACGGGAGATCCTTATAACCGGCTCCTTTATCCGAATCCGGGACTTAGCTCCCTGGAGATCAGAACCCGTGAAATGAGATCCGACACGGATTTAACGAGTGTTAGTTGCCGTGGATATGGCATCCTGAGGGGACCGAGAATTCCAAGCTGCCCGCGAGCCCGTGCATGGATATGGTAACTGGCAAAAACGAGCGCAAGTCCATCCAGACTTATTTCCCGGTTTTTCAGGCTTGAGACGTAATCGCCGCCAATAACAACATTGACGCCGACGGAATCGGGCATTGCACCGATCGCCTTCTCCACGTTACTGCGATCGTCGAGGAAGGCTACAGCGCGCGCAAGGGTTTCCGGGTCCTCGCCGCTTGCCCTTAGAAGACCAGCCGCGCCGTGCATGACCGTGATTGGACCCTCTCCAAGCCTCGCGCTTGTGATGAGGTCATGAAGCGGGTGGACGAAAATATCGTATCCCCTGCCGAACTGTGCGGCGTGATTCACAAGGGCGGCAAGCTCTGAATCACTTACATCAGATAACCTGCGTCCCGATAATCTCTCGGAAAGGAGGTTTTTCAGAAGATCGATTCGGAATTCGGCAACGGGCACCGGAAGACGTGCAATGTTGTGGTACGATCTGCCACTTGCCAGCTCCAGGCGAAGCAGAAGTACGTCACGTTCGACCGCATCAAGCTTGAATTTCGCTATCTGCGCGTCCGCAAGACTCGGACTGGTCACGAATCCGAGACAGCCGGATTCCTCCGCGAGCACCTCTCCCGCGTACTCAAGAAGTCGCCTTATCTCGCCAGAAAGCGCTCTGCATGCTTCCTGTATCTCGGGATTCAGGATATGGTTCCTGTCATCCAGGTTTATTGAATCGACGAATTTCCTGTACGCCGATGCCGTAGGCATTCTTCCGCCGGATCTGTGTGGCTTTACGAGGTAGCCTTTGCGTTCGAGCCGGCTCAGTTCCATCCTGATGGTGGAAGGCGGGATGCGTGTGCCGCCGACGGCAAGATCTTTGCTGAGCGACGCACTCGATACTGGTTCGCCGGTGTCGATGTAGCGTGCAACCAGTGCAGTCAGAAGCAGGTCTGCGCGATCATGGTTTATATTTACCCCTTCTGCCATCTGATGTTTATTATAACGATGATTTTCACGCCGGTCATGCGTTGGAGGAAATTATTGTGATTTCACGGGTGTGGTACGGTAGGGGCGGTCATTCGATCGGATTTCCGCAATGTTTGCAGAAACGGCCACTGCCGGTAAGTGGGTGACCACACGTTCGACAGAATCTGGGCCTGTGACGTGTAGGATGATGTCCAAATCGAATGTCCAGACGGTTGATGGTCTGGCTTTCCGAGCGATCGCTGGCTGTCTTAGTGAGGGCCAGAGCGATCGCCCATTGAATGGCCATGATAGAGAATATTCCGATTATCGCCCAGGTAACTATGTTGGATGGCAGCGATGGAACCGTGAAGATGAAGAAATCATAAAGACCGTGAATCAGGACCGCGTATAACAGTCCCTGGAAATTGATAAAAAGGCGGCGTGAGGGATTTCTTTCAAAATGGGCGCGTCCTATGAAAAATCCCATGATGACACCGTTCAGGGCATGAACAGGGACCGCGGTAAGGGCGCGCTGGATGGCAATTGCTATCGGGGCCTGGTCGAAGAAAACCGCGCTGGCGACGTACAGGATATTTTCAAGAAATGCGAATCCAAGACCGACCGAGACCCCATAGACTATCCCGTCGTATTCCTCGTTGAAATGCCTTGAGCGGAATGTAAAGAAGTAGGTGAAGATATACTTCACGCTTTCCTCGACAAGGCTGACACCGATGAACGCCGAAAACATGGCTTCAGGGATTCCGTCAAGCACCAGCCTGTTCCCCGGAATTATAAGTTCGATTATTGCAGCGGGGATTACGGCGACGCATCCGAGCCCGAAGAGTTTGAAGATCAGGCTCCATGGTTCGCGCTGCCATTTGTCACGTACCCAGAAGTAGTAGAGAAGGATCGCAACCGGAGCGATTATCAGGATTGGTATCAGGATGAATGTAAACAAGATACTGGCTGATGATCAGGCGTTCATGAGTTTACTGAACAGGTCGTCCTGTCCGCGATATTTATCGATCTCGGGCTTCAGGACCTCTATTCCCCATGCTGCGAACGCGGCACTATCCTGGTCCGGAAACGCGCTACGTTCCTTAAGGTCCTCGTGCCATCCCCTGAAAAGTTCCTCGAGCGCATCTGATCTTCCGCGCTCGTACATCTTTTTCTCACCATCGGTCTCGAAAGAAAGCCTGGGCATACGGATTCCTCCCACGGTGAATTCTATACCTTGTTGAATGTTGTAGAACACGCCTCCGTACCATCCGGGAGCGTGTAAATTTCATAATCCCCGAACAGGTTGGGCGATTCTTTCTGCATGAGGCGACATACCATGACGGCGAGCCTTCGTATCTCAAGATCGGCCGCGGGATTCGCCCTCAGCTCGATGAAATGACGGATCGCACGTACATTCGCGGTCACGCAGATTTTCGTCTCGGTCGCGTTCGGAAGTATGCATCGCGCAGCCTGACGAGCCATTTTCCTGAGAGTCGTACGGTCCTTTATCTCAGGGTACTTTTCTGAAATCAGGTCCGCGATACGCGACGTCATCTTCTCGTAAGTCGGGCGAATGACATCCAGAATTTTTATGAAATCCTCGTGAAGCCCGGGATCATCAGCGATTATGTCGGGTTCGACGAAATTGCAGTCGGATTCATCAACGTAGCGCTGAGATAACTGGGAGTACGCCCATCCGGCGCGATGACGTACAAGTTCATGAGTAAGCGATCGACTTATTCCGGTGAAGAGCAGGGTAAATACCGCATGCTCGGTGACCGAACCATGCCTGACTTCGAGTATGTGATCGAGATATGCCTTGTTCGACTTTCTTCCCTTGCCGAAACTCATGTAGCATACACGTCCGGCCATTTCTGCAATTACCTCTGCCGGAACGTTTGTGTCGGTCTCCCAGCCCATACCCTCATCGTCGAGAAATTTCCCGATCGCACTGTCGTCAAGGACCTGCCTTGCGAGGATATATACCTTAGGTTCGCGGATAATTTTCATACGTGGGGATTGTAGCATATCGAATAAGGACCGTTCAGTACTTTGCCGGGTTTCATGATGAATGTCTGAGTGGAACGCTGTCATGGTGATGCAGGGGAAGAAAGCATGCTAGAATTACGGGGATAACATGCCTGTATACGTGGGGACATCAGGTTATTACTACCCGGAATGGGTCGGTCCGGTATATCCGAATGGAACCGACACATCCGCGATGCTTGAGACGTATTCACGGATGTTCGACGCGCTTGAGATAAACGCGACATATTACAGGCCACCGAGAAAGGACCAGTTTGTAAATTATCCCGAGCGTACAGGTGGAGATACAAAGATAGTAATAAAACTTCACGGTTCGTTCACCCATCAGAGGGATGCCGGAGAATCGGAGCGGGAGATATTCATCGAGGCTGTTCAGCCGCTTTTGGACTCGGGGCAGTTCGCGGGATATCTCGCGCAGTTTCCCCAGTCGTTTCAAAACACGAAAGAGGCGAGGGATTACATCGAGAAATTGAAAACCATGTTCCCGGATTCGAAGCTTGTAGTCGAGTTTCGTCATAAAAGCTGGTGGACCGGGGACATTCTTGAATTTCTGAGGGACCTGAGTGTTTCCATGGCGACGGTTGACCTTCCCGACCTTCCGGGACTTCCGCCGACAGAAGCCACGTTCACCGATGAACCCGCGTACGTACGGCTTCACGGGCGAAACAAAGATGGCTGGCATGAGGGTCGCGATCAGCGATATACCTATAACTACGATAAAACAGAGCTGTCGGGAATTCTTGAGAAGGTCAGGAAGATGGTCTTCAAATCCGATTCGGTGATGGTCCTGTTCAACAACCATCCGCTCGGTAACGCGGCGATTAACGCGACGCAGTTCATCGATATCCTGAGGGATGCACTTCCGGACATGCTTCCATCGCCGAAGACCGGAATTTCCGGGGAACAAAGGCAACTGGGGCTTTTTTAAAAACAAAGCATGGCTGATATAACAAAAGAGATAAGGCGTTTGCCATCTAATGATCCGGGTCCGGAGCCTGTCCATGTCGGGATTCTTTACCCGAACACATATCCGGTTGCCGTATCCAGCCTCGGATTCCAGTCGGTTCACCGTATTGCCCATGCGCATCCGGGTGTGATAACTCACCGGATAGTGGCGGATAACGTTTCGGGGGATGGGTACCCATCGAAGACACTCGAAGAACGGCTTGATATTAAATCACTTGATGCGATTCTCATCTCATGTTCGTTCGAACTCGATTACCTTCACATTGTACGGATGCTTAACGAGGCGGGAATTCCCGTTCTGCGGAAGGACAGGGGTGCGCTTCCGATTGTGGTAATCGGTGGAATCGCGCCAACCGCGAATCCGGAGCCTGTGGCCGAAATCGCCGATGCGATAGCGATCGGGGCAGGGGAGATAATTCTTCCGGGAATTCTCGATGATTTCATCGAATGCTATCCGTTTCTGACCGGTGCGGGATTCAATAAGGGTCGGGAGAAACTTTACGAGTTATGGTCTGGTCGGAGTGGAGTGTATGTCCAGTCGGTATGGGATCAAAATGATTATGCGAAAATTAATCAGGCGGCGATACTGAATCCGGATGATTATCCATCCTACACGCCGATAATCTCACCGGATGGTGTTTACGGGGCGAAAAACCTGATCGGCCTTTCGGGCGGGTGCCCGTCGCACTGCAAATTCTGCCTTCTTTCATTTGTATACCCGGCAGGAAATCACATGTCGGTCGATAAGGTCCTTGAAAATGCGCGGATATTCAGTCCTGACGAAGCATCGGTGGGATTGGTTTCATCGAGAATAAGCGATCACCCGGACCTTGTCGAAATTCTCGATCGACTGACAGGTGATGGCTACACCGTGAGCGTGTCGAGCCTGAAGGCATCCTCGACATCGCGTGAAATGCTCGGTGCACTATACAGGGCGGGAACTCGCACGGTTACATTTGCACCGGAGCACGGAAGTCCGGAGATTCGCGAATTGATAGCGAAGCAGTACACGTACGAGGATATCCGCGAGGTTGTCGGATGGTCACTCGATGAAGGGATTCCGAAGATCAAGCTTTATTTCCTGACCGGATTTGAAGAGGAGACAGAGGATGACTTAAAGGCTACAACCGAATTTATACTGAGTCTTGCGGATGATGTCGGGATTGTGAAGCGTGCGCCGGAATCGAAAATTTCGGTGGGAATCGCCCCGTTCGTCCCGAAACCATCGACACCGTTCCAGCGTCGTCCGATGCAGCCTGAGAAGTTGCTGAAATCGAAAATCAGAATGATAACCGATCCCCTGAAGAAACATCCGAGGATCGACAGCGAGTCCGAAAGTCCGAGGGCATCGATAATCCAGGGGACGCTTTCGATCGCGGGACGTGAAATATCCGCACAACTGAATGAGTTTTCTCATACACGGGGTAACCTGTATGCCGCATGGGATGGTGTGTTGAGGGGGATCGGGGATGAAGTGCGCGAAAGAGTGCTTGAATATCGCGACAGATCGGCTATCCTGCCATGGGGATTCATCAACAGGCCACAAAGGTGTTAAAGATGTACGAACAGATTAAAGAGAATGTGGAAAGGATCATGGGAAGGGTTGAGGTGGCCGCGAACGCAGCCGGGCGGGAGCCATCGGAGATACAGGTTCTTGCCGCGACTAAATACACCGACAGGGCGGGAGTAATCGAACTGGTAAAGTCGGGAATAAAGCTGATCGGTGAAAATCGTGTGCAGGATGCAGCCGCTAAACTCGGAGCGGATGAGGAATCCGGGCAGGTCAATATCCATGACGAGTACCCGGACCTGAAGGTCCACATGATCGGACATTTACAGAAGAACAAGATCAACATGGGGATGGAACTGTTCGACCTTGTTGAGACAGTCGACTCGATAAAGCTTGCGGATGCTATAAACAAAAGGGTAAGTCCGCCGGGGAGGGTGCTTCCGGTACTGATGGAGGTAAAACTCACGGGTGAGGAAACGAAAACCGGTTGCGATATAAGTGGTGTGGGTAAGCTTGCGGGGCATATCTGGGAGAACTGCCCGAACCTTGAACTGAGGGGTGTAATGGGAATGGGCCCATGGGATCCGGATGCGGAGACAGCGAGGCCATACTATAAGAACCTCATGGAAGTATATGAATGTCACCGGGAACAGGCACCCGATCCTGAACTATTTAAAACCATCTCCATGGGAATGAGCGCCGATTTTGAGGTTGCTATAGAGGAAGGCGCGACTCTTGTGAGGATTGGAAGAGCTCTTTTCGATTACTCGCTCATACAGTAATCAGCATTTTTTTCAATCAGGATAGTAACAATTCAGCCTGCTTTAAAAGATATTAAAGTGAATTAACTCCAATGCCCGGGAAGGACGGGTGGAGGAGTATCAACACGGGGTGCGCTATATGCAGGACAACGAAGTAAAACTATCATTATGGCAGAAGGTCGGAGTATCGCTGGGATTGATCTATCCCCCCGAGCCATCCGAGATGGAAGAGGATGACGGAATTATCCTGCCGGGAAAGAATCCCAAGGTGCTTCATTTCCCAACCGATTCAAGAACACAGATAGCCGTGGTGACACCGACAAGCATGAACGCCACGCAGGTCCCGGCGGATTTTCTGAAGTCGGGACGTGCGGTGCTGGTGAATTTCCACGCACTCGATAAAAAGACCGCCGATAACGCGAGATTTTTCCTTTCGGGAATAACGTATGCGATCGATGGATCGCTGCAGAAAGTTACGGACACCATCTGGGTGTTCACACCAGCGGAAGTCGGGCTCATCTGTCCGGGCGAGATTGAGGAACCGGAAGAATCGGGCGAAGTAGAAATCACATTCCAGAAGCGTCTGTTCGGCTGAAATTCGGGCACTCATTCGGCGTGATTTAGAGGCGTTCATAAACAGCGAATTACCCAACACATACGGATAATTCAAGTCACACGGTTCGGAATAAAAAATCCGAACCAATTTATTTATTTTAGCCCTTTGCTGAAATGAATATTTGTGGTAGAAAATATGTATAGGTTTAATTCGGGGAATTAGACCGCACCTTTAATAGCCGGACGATTTCAGGGCTGAAACGTTCGGGAGGAGCCTCCGTCAGCGGAGGTTCTTTTTTATTTATTTTCCGAAATATTTAGATGGTAGCCGGGGCGCAGCTAGCGACGCCCCTTCAAAAAAATTTTCCATATACTTTATCGAATAATTCAATTGGGCTGTCCGGGTTCTACGGGCACATGCAGGCAGATATAAAATAGTAAATGTCTGTTTAATTTATTAAAAACTATTCATCGCAGGGGCGCTGCTTGCCGCGCCCCTATATTACTGCGCCTCGGTGACCGTTCAAATGGTATAATTCCCCCACTATGACTGTCACACATTCGCTTAAACTTGGCGACCACACATGGAATCCCGGCGATCCGCTTTTTGTCTTCGCAGGACCATGTGTGATCGAGGACGAGGAACTCTGCCTTTTCACCGCGGAGAAACTCAGCAAAATATGCGACCGTCTCGGGATAACCTACGTGTTCAAGGCGTCCTACGACAAGGCGAACCGGTCATCGATCAAATCGTTCAGGGGTCCCGGACTGGAAAAGGGTGTGGAGATTCTTGCGAAGGTGAAATCCGAGATAGGCGTGCCTGTCCTGACGGATGTTCACGATGTACAGGAGGTCGCGTACGCCGCCGAGGTTGTGGATGTGCTCCAGATTCCGGCGTTCCTGTGCAGGCAGACATCCTTAGTGCATGCAGCCGCGAAATTCGGCAGGGCCGTGAATGTGAAAAAGGGCCAGTTTTTAAGCCCGTGGGACGCGAAGAATATCGTGGAGAAGGTCGAGGAGGGAGCGCATGCGGCCGGAAAGGAACCAAATCTTTCGCTTACCGAGCGAGGCGCGTCGTTCGGTTATCAGAACCTTGTGGTCGATATGAAGGCTTTTCCCGCGATGAGGGAGTTCGGCTACCCGGTCGTGTTCGACTGTACCCATTCGGTCCAGCTTCCGGGCGGACTCGGTCATGCGACTGGCGGTCAGCGTGAGTTTATAGAGCCGCTTGCACGAGCAGCTATCGGGGCCGGCATCGACGGACTGTTCATGGAAGCGCATCCGGAGGTCAGCGAGGCGAAAAGCGACAAGACGAACCAGATTCCACTTGATAAGGCAGAGGGATTCCTCACAAGAATAAAGGGTCTGCACGATTTCATTCGCGAAACCCTTCCACCGCAGCAGTCGATGGAACCGGATGAAAATTAGGATGGACGTAATATGAACTTCGAAGAAAAACGCCTTCGTTACAGGGATGATTTTCCCGTTCTTGAAAATAACAACTGGCTGAACCATGCGGGTCATTCGCCATACTCGAGGTCGTGCGTCGCGGCGATGGAGGATTTCGTCCGGTCCTTTTCGGAAGGACCGATGCGACCGTACACTGACTGGGATGGTGTTCGCGATAAATCACGGGCGCTTCTCGCAGAGTTGATCGGGGCTAAGTACGAGGAGATAGGGTTTAACTTCAACACATCCCTCGCGCTCCAGATGCTTGCGTACGCGATCAAGTGGGAGCCGGGGGACAATATAATTATTCCGGACAGGACATTTCCGTCGATCGTGTACCCGGCGAAAATTCTCGAACAGCATGGAGTCGAGGCGCGGATGATCGACACTATCGATGGTCTTATTTCGGAGGACAGGCTTCTCGATGCGATCGACCGTCGGACGAAGATGATGATCGTGCCGCTCGTGAATTTTCTCACCGGCCAGCGACTCGATGTCAAGAGGATTGCGTCCGCATGCAGGGGGGCGGGAGTTTTCCTGTCGGTAGATGCGATCCAGGCCGCGGGCGCAATAAAAGTCGATGTGAAGGAACTCAACTGTCACGCGCTTTCGTTCGGAAGCCCGAAGTGGATGCTTGGCCCGATGGGAGTCGGGACGGTTTATATCGATCTGGATGAGATCAAAAGACTGGTCATACCGCAGATGGGAATGTGCTCCGTAGTCGATCCGTGGGATTTCTTCGATTACGACCAGGACCTGAATGTTGAATGCAGCAGATATGAATGCGGATGCTCGGCGCATATCTCGCATCATGGAATCATTCCGAATGTCGAGATGTTCCTTGATCTGGGCCCGGAGAACACCGAGAAGCACATACTGGAACTTTGCGGGTACCTTTACGACCGGCTGATCGATGGCGGCGCGGACGTTGTGACACCGATAGAGGACGAGAGAAGGGCCGGGATTGTGACGTTCGACGCGAAGTCAGCGGGATGGGACAATGCGGATGCGCTGAACGACGCGCTCGCGAATGCATCGGTGACGGTGTCGGTGAGGATGGGGCTGATACGGGTAAGTCCGCATTTTTACAATACGCGCGAGGATGTCGACAGGTTCCTTGAAGTTGTGTTTGGATGATTATTGAAGGCAGGAGATGCATGTGCGGGCCGCACATGCTACAGCCCACGCACGAGCCGTGCGTGGTACTTTTTTCAGGAGCCGAAGCCGTGTTCGCGGAGGAATTCTTCGGTGATGCCGGAGTCCTGTTTGTCCGTGCCCGATGATTTTGTGTCTGTAGCGGTATCTTTTCTCTCGACTCCCGATTCGAGGGCGTGGACGATATATCTCGCGAGGACATCAACTTCGAGATTGACCCCGTCGCCCGGTTTGATCGAACCGAGAGTCGTGTGTTCGAGAGTGTATGGGATCACCCAGCATGAGAACGAGTCGGCAGTCACGTTCACGACGGTCAGCCCGACTCCCGCGATAGTTATCGAGCCTTTCCGGGCGATGAATTTCAGAAGGTCGCGCGGGGGGGCGACAACAAGCTCGGCCTGATCGCCGGTTCGCTTTAAAGAGCGGACTGTCCCGACTCCGTCGATATGTCCGAGCACGAAATGTCCGCTTATCGGAGTGGACGGTGTGAGCGATGGTTCGAGGTTGATACGGCTTCCGATCTGCAATGAACCAAGGGTTGTGACGTTAAGGGTTTCACGGGTCGCGTCGCAGCGGAAGCCATTCTCCGTGAGAACGGTCGCGGTAAGGTCGCAGCCATCGATCGCGATCGAATCGCCCTCGCCGATCACGGGGCGGATCGCGGGGCACTTAATCTCAAAGTGGACCATGTCCGATCCGCGCTCGAGTTTTGCGACTGTTCCGATTTCACGGACGATCCCTGTGAACATCTCATTCTCCCTTTTCCGGTGCGAATTTACCGATCATTACAAGGTCATCTTCGACTCTAAGATGCCGGACCGACTTAAGCCGCCACGAATCGCCGATGTGCTCGATCCCTCCACCCGCGACCGGTGACGGCGCCGCTTCGCCGCCGAATACCTGTGGAGCGATAAACGCGATGACCTCATCGGCGAGTCCCGCTTCCAGAAACGCGGCATGAATTCCGCTACCGCCCTCGACAAGTACACTGTGGATATTTCTCTCCACGAGTGATTCGAGAAAACAGCCGATGTCTATATGACCGCCGGTCATCGGACATTCGATAAGGTCGATTTTGTCAGTGTCGATGCTGTCCCTGGACTTCGTGTCATCCCACGCGCTTTCGGGGGCTATCGCGACAATCGATCTCCCCGGATTCGTGTAAAGCTGGAAGTCATCGGTGCAGCATGTGGCCCCGAGCGCATCGAGCACAACTCTTACCGGATTCCTGCAATCCTGAGGTATCGCAGGGAAAATCTCGGTCGGGAGCGACGATGTGATATCGACACGGCAGTCGAGCCTCGGGTTGTCAATCATCACGGTCGAGTGACCGACAAGTATCGCGTCATATATGTTCCGAAGGTGATGTCCGATATTCCGGCTTTGTTCGCAGCTGATCCATTTCGACTCGCCGGTACGGGTCGCGATTTTGCCGTCGAGTGTCATCGCCCACTTGAGCGTGATGTACGGTCGGTTCTTCTCCTTTGCCGCCACAAAGAATTTGTTCTGCTCGCGAATCTCATCGGCGAGAACACCGCCGACAACATCAATATCGGCCTTTTCAAGAGCCGAATGTCCGCAACCGTTAACCCTCGGATCAGGGTCCTTTATACCGTAGACAACCTTTGACACTTCAGCCGCGATGATGGCATCGGTGCATGGAGGTGTCCGTCCGGTGTGACAGCACGGTTCGACCGTAACGTAGACCGTTGATCCCTTCGACCTCTCGCCTGCCTGATCAAGCGCGATTGTTTCAGCGTGATCGACCTGCGAGAATAAGTGGAATGCTTCGCCGATTATTTCATCATCTTTTACAATGACACAGCCGACCATCGGGTTCGGACTTGTCCGCCCGATTCCCTTCCATCCGAGTTCGATGGCGCGTCGCATGCAGCGTTCATCAGATTCCATGTTACCAGTCCCGAATCGCTCCCCCGGTGCGTTCTTTAACAAGATCGACTATCGCGTTCATCCATTCGTTGACTTCCTCGTCGGTAAGGGTCCTGTCTGGATGCCTGAAGGTCAGGTTGACTGCGAGGTTTTTCTTGTTCTCACCGACCTGTTTCCCGCGATAAACATCGAAAAGTTCAACCTTCTGAAGCCATTCGCCGCCGACTTCACGTATTGCATCGTACATTCGACGATACGCGACACCTTCATCGACAACGAACGCAAGATCACGATCGGCAGCAGGATAGAGAGGAAGTTTCTCGAACAGCTTGCTTTGGTTTCCTTCGGTGTATGAATCCCTGATAATTTCCCACGGGAAAGTCGCGACAATTACCGGACGCTCGAATGTCTCGCCACCAAGAATCTCATCGGTAACAGTTTCGATAACACCAAGCACTTCGTCTTCGCGTTTTATCCAGTGCCTGTAAGTTCCCGCCGGTGGTGAGTCATCCGAAATGATGTCATAGCCGGTTATATACACCGTTTCAAGAAGCGCTTCGATATAACCCTTGAGTGCAATGAAACCTTTCTCTAATCCGCGATGCTTTTTCTTTCCGGCACGTTCGCCGAGAACACCGATCGCGAGTTCCTTTCGTTCACGGAAATCTTCGCCATCATGCCAGTAAACTTTGCCCAGTTCGAAACATGGGTGGATAGGTGCTCCACGCTTCTGATTTCGTATATAAGTATCGATTACTCCCTTCAGAAGACTTGTTCGCAGGTACGATGCGTCCTCCGATATGGGATTTGTGATCATCGCGGGTTTGGCGTCGGAAATGAGTGGATTACCCGATTCAACCGCTTTCTCTCCCTGAAGCGGGAAGCTGTTAAGCTCCCATAGCCCGAGTCCGGCCAGACGATTTTTTATCTCGTTTCCAAGTTTGATGTCGTCTTCGAGCAGTCCGGCGCGCATGTGGACTTTCGGGAATTCCGCGGGGAGGTTGTCATATCCGACGTGACGCGCGATTTCCTCGATAAGGTCCTCCGCTATGAAGATGTCCCTTCTGTAGCTGGGAACCCTTACGGTCCATTGAGGGCCGTTTCCGGCGAGGCCGAACCCAAGGCCGGCGAGTATCATCTCGGTTCTGCCGGTTGGAATTTCCTCACCCAGGACTTTTTCAATGTGATATTCGTTAAGTTTTATCTCGACAGGTTTCTCAACTTCACCATGGGCGACCGCAATCTGGGGGGCAGGCTCCCCGCATTGTAATTTCCGCACAAGGTACGCGACACGATGCACCGCGCGAACGATGCCGTTCGGGTCGACACCGCGCTCGAAACGAATCGCAGCCTCGGTCCTGAGCGCAAGTCGTCTCGATGTTCTTCTAACGCTTACCGGATCGAACCACGCGCTTTCCAGAAGGACTTTTTGAGTGTTGCCGGTGACTTCTGACGCATAACCGCCCATAACACCTGCTATCGCAACCGCGTCGGTGCTGTCGGCAATCAGAAGGTCATCGGGTGTAAACTCGCGCACGATACCGTCAAGGGTCGCCATGGTTTCCTTTTCGCGAGCCCGTCGAACAATAATGGTCTGGTCCTTCAGAAGGCTGTGATCGAACGCATGCAGGGGCTGCCCGAGTTCGTAGAGGACGATATTCGTGATATCGACGATGTTGCTGATAGGCCGCATTCCCACGGAGATGAGCTTTCGGGCCATCCATAACGGGCTTGGCGCCATCCTGATTTTATCGATAACAAGCCCGGCGTACACCCTGCAACCATGCGGGTCGTCAATTTTTATCGTGATGTCGTCGGCAGTACCGGGGGTTTCCTCGAACCTGTCGTCAAGCCCGGGCATCCTGAGGTCCCTGCCGGTAACAACCTGCATCTCGCGTGCGACACCAATCATGCTGTGACAGTCTGCGCGATTGCTTGTTAAATCGATCGTTACAGTGGGGTCGCCGAGAAGCCATGCGGCAAGGTCGGTTCCGACATCAAGCTCCTCGCAGTCGGGGAAAATTGAAAGCGCGCGACCATCGACATCCCATAACCCGTCTACCCACTCGACCGAACCGTCGGCGTTCTCCCTGAAATCCAGTTTCGTCAGCTCGAGTTCGGTAGCGCAGCAGAATTTCCCCTGGCTGGTGAAACCGGTGTACTCACGCTCGGTGATTTCAAGATCTCCGATATTTCCACCCGGGAGCGCAACCGGATATTTCACGCCAACCTCAAGCTCGGCGATGGTGGAAAAAACCTTTACCGAGCCGCCCTTAAACGCCTCTCCAACATCAACCGTATAAATAAATCCCCGACCATCGGGTGCGTTCTCTCTTTCAGTGATCTTACCGATGTAAACGCCGGTGAATGACATGGGTTCCGGTGTGAACAGGTCAGCCTCAAGTCCGATGGACGTGAGTACATCTCTCAGGGATTCCTGGTCATATTCATGTTGTATGAGTTCATTCAGCCAGCCAATTGAAACCTGCATAGCTTTGCTCCGAATCTATTTGTCGCTTTTTTCCCAGCCAAGTTCTTCGCGTATTGCCGCGAAAAGCGCGGTGCGGTATGTCCCCGCGTTTTTATCGTGATCTATGAGAAAGTAATGAAGCGCGGCTCCATCACGTTCGGCGATTACTTTTATTACTCTGACCAGTCTTTCACGAACCTTCGTGGAAGGGTCGTCTATGAAATACCTAAGCATTCCGAGCGTCCTGTCGAGCGGGATCGATTTCCTCTTTGCCATTTCCTCAAGCGCGACCGCGAACGCAAGTCTCAGTTCGTCGGATTCTTCGTCTGCGATGCGGTCTATCCAGATCGATGGAACGCGCCTGAGTTTGAGAACGGGCCAGAGAACGTTCTGACCGAAGTTCTTCCAGTATGCATGGGAATATGTAGTGCCGTATGAGATCATGTCGTCCAGTGAGAAGTCCCGGTCGAAATCGGCCGGATAGTGGCTGATGAATAATTTCAGTAACGCAAGTGAAATCCTCTTGTCCTGATCGTGCCTGCTTTTATAAAGTTTGTTAATTAACTCGACGTGCTGCGCACGTGAAAGCGCCCCTTCCTCCAGAAGGGTTTCAGCATGGGTGGTGGCTTTTCCCCATCCAAGCTTTGTCTTAGGCACGCTCGCTGATCTCCTTACCGAAACTGCTCCATGAACCTGAAATCGTTCTCGTAGAAATGCCTGATGTCATCTATTCCATACCGGATCATCGCGGGACGCTCGACACCCATTCCGAACGCGAACCCGGTGTATGTCTTTGGATCGATTTTGCAATTTTCAAGGACGCCCGGATGCACCATACCCGCCCCGAGAATCTCGATCCAGCCTGTCTGGGAGCAGGTTTTGCAGCCCTTCCCGCCGCAGATAGAGCAGTCCATCGCAAGCTCGCATCCAGGTTCGACAAACGGGAAGAAGTCGGGACGGAACCTGACCTTTCTTTCGCGTCCGAAGAACCCATGCACGAACTCGGTCAGGACACCCTTCAGATGGGCGAAGGTGATTCCTTTATCGATCATAAGAGCTTCAATCTGGAAGAATGTCGGCGAGTGACGTGACGTGAACGGATCGCGTCGGAAGCAGTATCCGGGCGCTACCATCTGGATCGGAGGCGGGTAGGTCTCCATGTACCTGATCTGCATCGGTGATGTATGAGTTTTTAAAAGCCTGTCCTCGCCGAGATAGAACGAGTCCTGCGTGTCACGTGCGGGATGGTCCGCGTGAAGTCTCAGGGCATCGAAGTTATGCCACTCGTCCTCTATGTCCGGACCCATGACGATATGGAAGCCCATATCGCGGAAAACGCCCAGGATCTGGTCGATGGTCTGCGTGAGAAGGTGAAGGCTTCCCTGTACCGGCATTTTGCCGGGGAGGGTGTAATCCAGGTCGCTGACATCCTCGCCAAGAGCTTCGCTAAGCTCTGACAGGCGGTCTTCAATAGCCGATTCAAAGCGTCCCCTCAACTGGTTAACACTCTTTCCAAACCCGGGACGATCCTCTTTCGGGATGTCCTTCATTCCCTTCATAAGGTCCTGGAAGGGACCGGTTTTTCCAAGGAGGTCCTTTTTGAACTTTTCAAGCATCGCACGATCGGATATTGCCGAAACCTCGTCAAGACGGCTTTCGAGTTCATCCAGTTTCTGCTCGTAATCCTGCATGGTTCTCACTCGCTTATATCGATTAAAAGGCGTGTAATCCTACCACAGACGCCGGTTGTAAATGAACAATAAAAAAGGCCCTGATTCGAATTGCTGGTTATACGGGCAGCACGAATCAGGACCTTCCGTTTTCGGAAGTCCAGGGATGTTAACAGTATTCAGTCGATAAACCCCATGTAAATCCTCAAGTCCACTATATCATTTAGTCGTTATTTGTTTCCAGTTCTAGAAATTAACTATTGCCCCGTTTGAGCTTACACCGAGGCTTAATGCCGCATCATTCCCCACCGTACCACTGAATGCGACCGAACCATTTCTCATGATTTCATAATTAAGTTCAGCAAGGCCGTGATTGCCCTTCAGTCTTAATGTGTTGCCCGATGTCCTGACGAGGTGGCTCACTTCGGTCCAGTTTGTCCAGTTTGTCTTGTTATCGTGGGTGAACCTGAACTGAAACGCGTATGATTCATTGACATAACCGTCAATAACAAGTCCATCAGCAGGGCAGGCACTGTTATTTGTGCACCTCAACCTTATCTGGTAATCATGGTCGTGAAGTTCGCCAACGCGGACTTTAACGGCACCATCGCTTGAGCAGGAAACCAGGAATAATAATGTGAGAACGAGCCCAATGTAATATTTCATTTCGTTAACCTCCTGAGATTATGCGGAATTAATAAAATTCTATAGGCAGACCATCGTATGCAATGTTACCTGCATCATTTTCTTGCTTCGTTACAATGCCACTGTATGAAACCAAACCGGCACGACTGATTTCGTATTCCAGCTCATGTGTGTAACCTGTTGCGGTGCCCCATGTAAAACTGGCAATATCAGTTGGTTCCATATGGAAATTCAGTTCATTTTCAGAAAAGGATTCATCCTGTGCCGCGCCTGGTTCCGGTTTATTGATCCAGGGAGTGATGTCGATCCAGTCGGTCCATTCATTCCTGTTATCCTGATCAATTAAGAGATTGAACGCGGTAACATCGTTAACCGTGCCGGATACAGCTTTATTTTCGTCAGGGAAATCACTTGATTCCGTAAATCTGAATCTTAATTTGTATTCTGGAAACGGGGTGCCGGTATAGTCACTGCCATCTTTTAGAGACACATTCAGGTCAATTTCAGATGGATCAAGAGTGACTTTAGAAGTTTCGAGAGTTGACGAACATCCTGTAAGGATGAAAATGCAAAAAATAGCCAGACATGCAGACCTGATCTTCATAACTCCTCCCACGAAATATAATAAAACGGTGCTGGTAATCAGCCCCTGATCGTGTCCACGATTACCTTAAACGCGCCGGGGTGCCGTACCGCGATCTCGGAGAGCATCTTACGGTTGAGCTGAACGTCGTTATTTTTAAGAGCGTTCATGAAAACCGAGTAGTTCATACCCTCCGCACGGACTGCGGCGTTGATTCTCGTGATCCAGAGCCTGCGGAACTCGCGTTTCCTCACACGGCGGTCGCGGAACATGTAGGCCCGTGCCTTGATCATCGCTTCCTTCGCGACCTTGAATCGCCTTTTGCGCGCACTCCTGTATCCCTTTGTTGCCGCGAGCACCTTCTTGTGCCTGCGACGTCTTGTGAATCCTGCTTTTACTCGTACCATTGTATGTAACCCTTTTTTCCAGGCCCCTTCCGATATGTGGGGGCAGGTTAGTCGTTGTTGATCGAAATGCCAAGGAGATGCTTCACGACGAGTGAATCCTCGCGTGAGAGCCGTACCGGGGACGTCAGCCTGCGCTTTCTCTTTGCGTTTTTCTTGGTCAGCTTGTGACCATGATTCTGTCGCTTGCGCATGATCTTGCCGTTACCGGTGACCTTGAATCTCTGCTTGGCGCCTGAATGTGATTTCATCTTCGGCATTTTTATGTCCTTACACACACTACCGAGGGCCTTTCAGCCCTCGGATCGTTTTCTTCACGAAGCCGCTAAGGGCATTGTTTCAAGTTTATGTCTCGTCCTCTGCTTCTTCAGCCTTGTCATCATCGTCGATGATATCTTCTTCAAGTTCCTCATCTTCAATATCATCAATATCTTCATCGTCCTTGCCGGCAAGCTGTAATTCGGCAGCTTTCTGCTCCCGGATCTTCATGGCTTTCTTGCGAATCGGCTCGGGAAGCGGGGCGACAAGTGCATGCATGTCGCGACCTTCCTTCTTCGGATGAGTTTCGAGCTTTCCAAGGTCCTTGACCTCGTCGAAAGCCCTTAAAATTAACCGCTCCGCAACTTCCGGGTGCGCATGCTCGCGTCCCCGGAACATGACCGTCAGCTTGACCTTGTTCCCCTGGCCGAGGAACTTGACCGCACGACGGATCCTTACGTAAAAATCGTGGTCACCGATCTTCGGGCGAAACTTGCATTCCTTGACTTCAACCCGCGCCTGCTTCTTCTTGGACTCCCGCTTTTTCTTTTTCTCGTCGTACAGGTATTTCCCGAAATCGAGAATCCTGCACACCGGCGGGTTTTCCTTGGGCGCAATCTCCACAAGGTCAAGGTTTTTTTCACGGGCAAGATCAACCGCATCGCGAGTGTTCATGACGCCAAGCTGTTCTCCTTCGGCACCAATTACTCGCACTTCACGTGCCCGAATCTGAAAATTAGTCCTGACCCTTGGTTCATACTTGGTCGGGCGTCTACGTCTTCTTCCGATCGGCAACCTCCGATTGCCCTTTCAGGGCGAAAAGGTAAGTTAACAAAGCATACACCAATTGTCAACCGGTGCATGCTCGGTTGTTTCAGAAAAACTGGTGGGCACGATTGGAATTGAACCAACGACCTCTACCTTGTCAAGGTAGCGCTCTAACCGACTGAGCTACGCGCCCATGCGCGGAACATTATATCACTAAACGTCAAACGTTCAAGTCAAATCTGGAGGCGGCAACCGGATTCGAACCGGTGATCAGGGTTTTGCAGACCCGTGCCTTACCACTTGGCCATGCCGCCACGTCGGTAAGCGGGAAACGGGACTCGAACCCGCGACATTCAGCTTGGGAAGCTGACGCTCTACCAGCTGAGCTATTCCCGCATGAGATTCTCCAACGCTCTCAGCCGAAAAAATATATAGCAGAACTGTGGGAAAATCAACTATACCGATCGCTGCGGGGAATACCGGTCCGCAAGAACGGTATAGATTTCCTCCAGGACATCCAGACGATCCTCGCGTGCGTCCGCAAGCCTTATCTTCTTCAGCACGGGAACATCGTCAGCCATGTCGTAATGCGGCTCAAGCCCGACCGCCATACGGTTCCAGTCGATAAATTTCCGCCCGAACTCCTGCGCGAGATCGACCGATTCGCCGCGTATCTCGTTGAACCGGCTTGTGAAATTACGCAGCAGACTCCCGAAGAAAGCGCTGTATTCGGCGTTGATTCCATGTCTATCAGCTTCCGATGCAAAGTAGGAGTCAATTTCCGAAATTTCGGTTCGTATATGATGGTCCGGTGAATCGATCGAATCGAAACAGTCTCGTGAAAGAGATGTGTACTCGTCCTGGAATGCATCTTCGAAGAATGCGACTGCATGGCTTAGCAGTTCCATGAATTTGAACTGCGACTGCCCGGTCAGCGCCGTATGTACATCGATAGCCTCGGAGTATTTTCTTTCAAGGTAGTGTCTGAGGAACATGCAGTCCATCGCTTCGAGCGGTTTCACGCGGAACAGGGCGAAGATCGAATTCGCCGAGTGAATTATCGCTCTCTCGTATCTTAACTGTCTGTATTTATCCTGATTTGCGGCAGCTCGTAACGGATTCGTTGATTTTCTGGATGATTTCAGAAGCTTCACAGTTTCGTTGACCAGGTGTTTTTTCGCGCCGGACATGCCCCATGCGCCGATGACCGTCTCGCTGTTATGGAACTTTATTTCCGGGTGATCCGATTTCATTACATGGGCCATTCCATGGACGATAACCCCCATCACCCGCTCACTCAAATCCCCATATGAATTTGAATGAAGGACGCCTGCAAATCTCGTTTCCGTGTCAACACCGGTCTGAAACAGGAGTATCTTCTGGTCGTTCAGTGAGCACTCCCCGTTGCCATCAACAATTCGTGGAAAATATTCACGGACAACATTTTCATAATCCGGCGATTTGACCGCGATCATGATGATCGCATTCCTGTTGAGATGGAACGAGGTCTCGGGATTTATGTCCGAGTAAATCCTGAAATTCTGTCCGGGTTCGATAAAGAGGTTTGCACCGGGGGTGTCTTTATTGATGAGTGTCAGGCCATGAGATCTGATCGCCGACGCGCATTCATGCCTTCCGATTATGCCAACTTTAAGCCTGCTCCCGAGAGCGATAAGCCCTCCGACCGTACAGCCGATCGCACCACCTCCCAGCACAAGAACATCGAGTGGTTTTGCGTTATGTGTCTTATCCTCCAATTGATTATCTCCCTGCAAAAAAATTCATGGTTTAATTTTCGAGAATCACGGGGCCGATCCTGAAGTCGGCCGGGCTTCCTTCAAAACCGGCTTCTGATATCAGGTCTTCTGTCTGAAGGGATTTCGGAAGCTGCTCCTTAAGGTTCAGTTCCGATACAAGCACATCCTCACCGCTTCCTTTTTCCGGATTGGAGAATCCGAATTTCCCCGCAAGAGGCGCAAGGTCCGGTGTAACCTCCCAACGCACCTTTTTATGTCCTGCATGCATGGCGAACGAAACAGCGTAATCCATGAGGATATTCGGTATCCCGTAAGCGGTGTAATTCCTGTCGACGTAGTACTTATCCAACTTTACAGAGTCGTTTGGTGGTTTTGTGAAATTTCCGTCCAGTCCGGGCAGGAGGCCCGCGTAGCGGGACAGAAGGTCTTCAAGCAGGATTGTGCTTTCGGACTGCATGTGCGGCAGAACAAGCCTGGCGCATGCGATAAGTTTCTCGCCACTGTTACCCACCACATAAATTCCGATTGGAACAGAGAAGAAATCGGCGAGGTCCGGGTACATCCAGGCGTTATTGTACTTCTCACGGGAGATTTTCCCGACAAGGACCTCTTTCCAGTAGCGGAATTTCATGTACTCCCTGAAACGGGAAGCTCCTTTTTCCGGGCATTTTCCGAGGAGGCAGATGGAGGCGTTTCTCCGGGAGCCGCATCCATTTACCGGTTCGAGACTTGTCATATCAATGACGAGGTGTTCCACAATCCTTATCATTTCCTCGTAGAAATCATCCAGACCAGTTTTTCGAAGAAACATAGTTGCGCCGGAATCACGTGCGAGTCCTTCGGTTATGTCGATGTGCTGCTTCTGCGTGTACGAGACCATGCGGATCTTAGGCCTTGACATGTGTCTGGAGTCCGAAGCCATCGATCGGTTAATCGAATACATAAGCTCAGTAATGCCCGCGATTGCGTCCGTTCCGCGACATACCGGCATGTCCTCATCGACGAAGCTTACAAAGTACTGTTCGGGATTCTGTTCGAGACGATTCGCTATCTTCGATTTCAGCTCTCTGCCATCCTCAGCTTCATCGTAGTAAACCTTGTAGTCGTAATCGAATATCAGACCGAGGTTGTTGTCGCGACGTTTCTTCTCGATATCGCGCTTGTAATCGACGACGAGGTCCTTGAAGGTTTCCCTGACATGAGGGTCGTCATCAGCAATGAGTATTTCTACTTTGTTCACCTGAATCACCTTTAGGAACTGCCATCCCTTTGAGGGAACAGCAGTACAAACCTTTTTGTGAAATTTTCATCGTTGCTTTTTTCGACGTAGAGTCGCCAGCCTTCCCTTTCCGCGAACTCTCTTGAAATGGAGAGGCCAAGCCCACTGTGCCCGCGTTCGGAGGCCTTGGTTGAGTATCCCGGATAAAATATCCTGTCCCATTCCTCTTCCGGAAGTTCTGTTCCATCCTTACCTGTCAAGGTAAGCCCGTTGTCCTCGACAACTAGTTTTACCGAACCGTTTTCAGTTTCAAGTCCCACATATATCCGTCCCTGGTAATTATTATGCTCAGATGAGTTACCCCTGTACCCGCTTACCGCGTCCACGGCATTGTTCAGGAGATTATCGAATACAAGGCCTGTAGCTGGTGGAACAGGAAAATCGATGTCGTTTCTCTCAAATGACACTTCGACCATGTTGCGGATGAAGACGTTCCTGTGAAGCCTGATGGAGCGTTCGATAATCTCGACGAGTGGCATGCTCGGACCATCGGCGGCTTCCATGGTTTTTAAGTAATCGATCGCATCGGTGATTATCGTGTTGTATTTTTCGATTCCCTTGAGACTTTCAAGTCGCTCCCTGATCTCATCCATGTCGGGATCTGCCTGATCGAGAAGTTCGCGGATCTCGTTAAGGATCCTGTAGTCTCGCTGTGTAAAAGCGCGAATCGTGGACGCGAATCTGCCCATCTCGTGGAAAACAGCGGAGTAAATAGATTTCTGGCGGGAATGCGTAAAATCAGGTATCTTCCTGCGTACCTCTCGCTCGGTACCAAGCTGCGATGTAAGTTCGCCGTATGAGAACCAGCCCCTGTTCCTGATGAAACGATCCGAGATTAATCCGGACAGAACGAATAGAACTGCCAGTCCCACGTAAACTCCGGAGCTTAATAAAGGCCAGTTGGGAATATACTTTTCATTGCACTCGAGCGTGCACATTATATCCGGTTCATTATCTGACAGAAGGACAATAAGGTCCGGTTTTCCGGAAACATGATGGTTGCCGTTCGATGTGTTCACGCAGTTGAAATATGTCTGCCTGCGATTGAAATGTCCTGCGATATCTGTTGTCTGAAGAAGGGCACCCTCTTCGTTCGTTACAAGCAACATGGACTGATCGGTGGAAAAGACAAATGCGGTTTTACCTTCATCACCGGAAACCAGCCCGTTAAACGATGTGATGTTGCCATAATTCGGATCGGATTCGACGAACGCCAGTAGTTCGACCGGGCTGAATGCGCTATTCTGCCTGATAATACCAGCACTTCCGTCCTGGTTGATTATCACGAATCCAATGCGTTCCTCCGAGTCAACAAAACTCCTTGGATGTGTAAACTTATAATGGCTGAACTGCCTGCCATACGGGATGATGTTGTAGCTGTCCTCCGGCTCAAACCACCAGGTTTCGCTGTCGTTGTCTGAATTGGTATTGAAAGAGTAAAACTGGTCCACGTAGAAGTCAGGAGTCTTGGGCCATCCAAGCACTACAAACTCGCCAGAGCTGTTTGCATCGGCATGATTCGAGTATCCGATTATCGACTGGAAGTACGGACTGCCGTCGGGATTTTCCTCCCCGAACCTCTTTCTTGAGAGTACCCGGTCATGGATGCAGTCGTACAGGTAATAGGATTTCCACCTGTCGTCATTTTCGCACAGCCATAAGTTTTCATCAGGGACACTTCCGTCATTGGGTGGTTCCGTATACCAGTGATTGTTGGAAGCCCCGGTTTCGATGAACAGGCACGGTTTTCCGTAGGGTTTTGCGTAGATGCTGTAACCCGAGCCGGGAAGGTTGATTGTCCTGAGTGGAGGAGCATACTCAGGCTGGTACACCGGGACAATTATCACCCCAAGATGTGACCGCATCAGGGGCTGGTTTTCGGGGCCATCATTCTGAAGGCTGCCGCAGGTGTACTCATTGGTTGAAATCCCGATTGCCATGTGTTCATGGTAACCAAGTTCGGTAGGAAACCTTCCCGTGTTGACCGCACCTGTAACCGGGGAGAATTCAGTGTCAGAGCTGTTCTCGCCTGAAGCCGGGTCCACAATGTTAAAACCGGTCGTAACGTTGACATTAATATTTGCACCAAGAGAAGTTTCATTAAGATGTACGCGGGTGTTGCTGGTTGATGCAATCTCACCGTCAGGATCCAGCAGGCGCGCCTGAATCAGTACCTCGCCGGTCCCCGAATAAAGCGCGTATGCCGTTATTGGGATTGCGTATCCGTAAGTTTCGAACCTCTGAGGTCCGGATAACTTAAAACCCGAGTTGTCAGGATGACCTTCGAATGTGAAAGAAATATCCCTTGTTGTTAATAGTGTAAATAGGTCAAAAATCCAGTATTTTACGGTGAGTCGATGATAGTCATTATCGTGGTTCTCGGGGTCCGTGAAATATCTGTTCTCAACCAGTTTAGCAATCATCCATCTTGGCGACTGCCGCATGTGCTCATCCAGGCAGGTGAACGATGTCAGCGATGCAGTAATCAGAGTTTCTTCGGGTTGAAATCCGGTCTTTGTCAGACGCCATTTAAGGTCAGGACGGGCATCGCGGCTCCATGCTCTGACGGCAAGCCCAATGGAACCAAAGATAACAGCGAGTAGTACAATCACCAGGACAGATGGATGTGCCTTCAGTTTCTTAATCCACGTTGTACCGTAATTCTTGTCCATCGGGTACACAGAAGCCCGGATGTGAAGTTCCATGTGGAAAATGGAACTGCCACCATACAGGAACCAACAGTCGAATTTACCGGGAAATCACAAACCTCTTAACTTTCCCGCAGCAGACCGGTATGTACATCCAGATACATACGCGGATAAGAATTATACATTTTTTTATAAATACATGTCATTGAAAAACGCCCCGGCCGCCTGAAAACTGGAAATTAAACTCATCGTAAGTAAAATTCCTGAAAACCGGAATAGAGGGTTGGGAGCGGAGTCCCAAAGCGGTATTCCGTTGTCTGTACTCCCAGTTTCAGACTTAATGGCTTTTAATCAGCCTTAACAGTATTTAAATTGTAATATTTCCGGGATATTACTATGAGGATCACATATGATTAAGCCCCGAGTTTTTTACCTTCTACCATTAGGCCTTGTGGTTCTGGCTGCGATAGCATTCGCGTTGCTGCCGATTCAGACTCCCTCGTCCGCACAGACGGTTGATGGCACCGCGGATGGGTCCGGACAATCAACATCTGTGACAGCGACTCAACTTACCCCGTTTCTCGAAACCAGCGGGGATGTCCTTCTCTTTGATTTCGAGGACCCGGATGAGATAGGGCGTTTTGTCTATGGAAATGTAAACACGTTTGTTGAGGCCACATCCGATGTTGCCAGGACTGGCACATCTTCATGTGCTGCGACTTTTTATGCCGGTCCGGTACGCGAGGGTAAAAGGCTTGTTTTCTACACCCTGATGCATCCTGCAAGAGGACGTGTGACCAACTGGACACCATATTCCGAATTCCAGGCGGCCATTTATAACCAGGAAACATTCACGGTTGACCTTGAGATAGAGTATGGAGATGGAACCAGTTCCGTGTGGAGGCGCTACAGCCTTCCCCCGCAGGTCTGGTGCAGGCTGCGTCAGCCGCTTTCGGACCTTGCGGAGGACGGTCTCGATTTGTCCGACATCAAGCGGATAAGCTGGTCGCAGTTAGATACCGACATGGAGGACATCAATACCCTTTTCATAGATGATGTCCGGCTTATCGCGGATGATCCGCCCGCAAGTCGCGAGGCTGTAAGTGAAGCATGGCTGGCATACGAGGAATGGATGATGGAGGAAGGAACGGGTCCGAGGGCGGAATATATACCAATCATACATGCGGATTCGGACCGAATCAGCCAGATTCAGGATACATACGACTGCGGTCATATTGACGGGTACGTGGTTACCGATGTCCTAGTAGTCGGTGGAGGGATGTCGGGAAGCTCGGCCGCGATAGCATCGGGTCGGATGGGAGTGGAGACGCTTGTTGTAGAGCAGTATGGTTTTCTTGGCGGTACGGCAACCGCCGGGATGGTCCAGCCGTTCATGTCTAACCGTTTAGGAAGCAGGGACCTTGTCAGGGGGATTTTCGAGGATATAGTTGATGCCCTGATGGCGCGAAGCGCTGCCCGAAGGGACAGCTACAGCCCGGGGGTCATATATTTTGACAAGGAGCAGCTGAAGTACGTCCTGAACGACCTTGTAATCGGGGCAGGATGCAGGCTGATGCTCCATTCATGGGCGGAACGAGCGCTTGTGAGCAATGGGGAGTGTGGCGGCATCATTGTGGACAATAAGTCGGGACGTCTCGCGATTCTCGCCGATGTCGTTGTTGACGCTACCGGTGACGGTGATATGGCGGCAAGCGCCGGGTGCCCGTACGAGATCGGACGGGGATACGATCAGTACACCCAGTCGAACACGCTGTTTTTCAGGATGGGTGGCGTGAACGAGTCTGTCGCGTTTCCCGAACAGGGCAGAAGGCTTTATAGAACCGCAGATCGAATTCCTGCAAATTACATGTTCGCGGATCTTTTCAGGGCGGCGGTTCAGGATGGACGTTTTCCGGATGATATCCCGATAAACTCGATCTACTTCGAGCGGACGATGCAGTCCGGTGTTGTGTCGATTAATGCCACGCGGGTATTCGAGACGGACGCGACGAATGTTAACGACCTGACATACGCGTCGGTGGAAACCCGACGTCAGGCGATGTTCCTGTCAGATTTCATGGTTGATAACATACCCGGCTTTGGAAACGCCTATCTTATTGAAACAGGATTACAGGTTGGCATACGAGAGTCGAGGCGGATACTCGGCCGTTACCAGATCACAGGCCGTGACGTGCTTGGGGGACGGGAGTTTCCGGATGTAATAGCCAGGGGATCGTACGGGATCGACATCCACTGTGCGGATTTTTCGGGATGCGGGGTTGTCGGTCTCGATCTTGAGGAGGGCGAAAGTTACGATATCCCGTACAGGTGCCTCGTTCCCCGGGAGATTGACAATATTCTGCTTGCAGGCCGATGTATATCCGCGACACATGTCGCGTTCGGATCGATAAGGATCATGCCTGTAGCAAGCGGAACGGGTCATGCGGCGGGGGTCGCGGCCGCCCTTTCGGTATTAGGGGAGGTGTCTCCCGCGGACGTTGCGTATCCCGACCTTCACGACGCTCTGGTTTCGCAGGGGGCAGACCTGTAATTATTGGGCTGTAAGCAGTAATAATCGTACAAATAACTGTTATAATGGCAGGAGGAAAATGTCCGATTACCACGTAGATTTTACGGAAGAAAAACCACTCGATGTTCCGTGGCCGGATGAGATAAGGGAAGTCCGTGCAGAGCTGGAAGGCCTTCAGGATATCGACATGGTGCAGATTCTCCAGGAGGTCTCGAAGATCAGGCTGGAGGTAATCAGGGCTTCAAAGAAGAAGCCCGAGGGTGTTCAGCCCCTGTCCGAGGAGAAGGGCGTACGATTTCTCACAACCGCGATCAATGAACTCAGGCGACTTACACCCGAGGTTGCGAACCTTCGGAACGATGTTGAGGATAGGGTACGGGAGGAGCATTTACTGAGCCTGTTTCCGGTGGTTGATGCTTTCGACAGATTCTTTGAGTCGGTAAAAGATATAGACGATGTAAGATTTAACAAGTGGGTGGAAGGGATCAGGGGAATATACAACTCGGTACTGCAGATATTCAGGCAGAACGATGTCAAGGAAATTCCGGCGAGGGGTACGTTTAATCCCAAGTACCAGGCTGCGGTAGCCACTGAAACCCGGAATGATGTCCCGCCGGATACGATAATAGGTGTTCAGAGACGGGGATTTGTGATCGGCAAGAAGATTCTCCGGACGCCGGAGGTAATAATAAGCAAGCGGGACGATCTGATCGAGTAGGTCATGCTGGCATTTTCCGCTTCTAAATACTATAGTTATGATATGGTTTTCGGGGGATGGCAGTTACATGCAGTAGTTTTTTCTGGTATCGTTTGTGAGGCCGCAGATCGTCTGTGGTAATTTATGCTGTTGCTGAAAGGCATTTGTACCGATAAAAATAAATAACCGTTTCCCATACTAAATGTGAGCACGGTTCACCGGCATTCTGTAATTCCGGGACGGCGATATTATTTGAACTCATTTTACGAACGTCCCGTGATGAACTAAGCAGATGGACCGCTGTGGAAGGAGAGTTATACGATGATAGTCGGCATTGACCTCGGAACAACCACGAGTCTTGTAGCTGCGATCAAGGATGGCAAGCCGACCCTTATCCTGAATGAGCGTGGCAAGACAATCACACCAAGTGTGGTTGGTTTTTCCGAAACAGGTGAACTTCTTGTCGGCGAGGCCGCAAAGAACCAGGCGATCGCACACCCGGATCGTACGGTTTCGTCGATCAAGAGGATCATGGGGACAAATCAGCGTGTAACGCTGGGCGGAAAGGAATACACACCCCAGGAGGTCTCGGCACTCATACTTGCCAAGCTGAAGCGTGACGCTGAAAGCTATTTCGGGCAGCCCGTTGCCGAGGCCGTGATAACCGTCCCCGCGTATTTCACCGACGCGCAGCGTCAGGCCACAAAGGATGCAGGGGAGATAGCAGGATTCGCGGTCGAGAGGATAATCAACGAGCCTACCGCCGCAGCACTGGCGTACGGGTTCCAGCACCAGGACGAAGTGAAAACCATCCTTGTCTACGACTTCGGAGGCGGCACCTTCGATGTCAGCATCATTAAGATGGTTGAGGGGGCCTTCAAGGTCCTTGCATCTTCCGGAAACAACCGTCTCGGTGGTGTGGACTTTGACCAGGTTCTCTCAGATTACCTCTTCGAGCAGTTCAAGGAGAAAGAGGAAGTCGATCTCAAGAATATCGAAGACGAAAAAATGCGTCTTTCGATCCGGCAGAGGATCACCGAAGCCGCCGAGAAAGCCAAGATCGACCTCTCTCAGCTTCTTGAAACCAACATCAATATCCCGTTCCTCTACTCGGAGGAAGACGAACCCAAGCATCTTGACGTGACGATTACCCGTGCCGAATTCGAGAGCATGACGGAACACCTGGTTGAAGCTACACGTGATCCCGTAAACGAGTCTCTCGAAGCGGCAGGGATGGACAAGACCGGAATTGACGCGGTCATCCTCGTCGGAGGCACGACGCGTATGCCGTCGGTCAAGCGGTTTGTAATCGACATGCTCGACCGGGAACCGCTGACCGAAGTCCATCCGGAGGAATGCGTAGCAATCGGAGCTGCTGTACAGGCCGGTGTGAAGGTCGGACAGCTTGACGACCTCGTGGTCGTCGACGTCGCGCCGTACACCCTCGGTATCGAGGTCGTTAACGACCGGTTCAGTCCGATCATTTACGCAAACACCGCGATTCCATGCAGCCAGAAGAGGCGTTACGTGACCGTTTCGGATTACCAGACCGAGGCGAACATTCACGTCCTGCAGGGCAACCACAAACTCGCAAGCAGGAACACCTCGCTGGGTGAGTTCGTACTGACCGGGATAACGCCTAAACCGAAGGGCGAAGCGATCGTAGAGGTAATATTCGACTACGACGTAAACGGAATCGTCAACGTAACCGCACGAGACCGTGATTCGGGCGCCAAGAAGAACATCATCATCAAGCAGTCACGCGAGCGCATGGACCTTGCCGAGAAGGAAGAGGCGCGGTCTATGGTATCGAACGTGGCGTTTGCTCCGTCGATGGGCGAGGCACTACCCGAAGCCGACGACATGGGTGATGAGACCATACCGGTTACCGCCGGGAAGGATTCTGTCGGCAAGTCGTCCGCCCAGATTGAAGCCGAGTTCTACTTAAACGATGCGAGGGATTTTCTCACTGACAAGGGTGACAGCATTCCCGACCAGATGAAGACCCAGATCCAGGATACGGTACGACAGCTCGAGCAGGCCATATCCGACAACAACGAGGAAAAGATCGATAAACTGTCGGATACGCTTCTTATGCAGTTATCAGATGCCGATATCGCATCGTAACAACTATAAATTTGAGAATACCATTCAAGTGCTTATCCCCGCCATGCGGGGATTTTTTTATTGATTAAATGATGGCGGAACGGCCTTCCGAGCGGCATTCCGTAATGGCATAATTTATTTCACGGATAACGTATAAAAAATAATCCCGTGCAAATTCACCATTAATTTCATCTCTGGTATACTACTTCCCACTCCACAGGACAGGAATAACATTTCATGGCGGTAGAAGACACAATCAGGCACTACAACGAAATAGTCTCCGAGGCACAGAAACTTCTGAAGGCCAAGGATCACGATTATGGTGAAAGCTGGCGGGACATGCGGCTTCCATCGATAACCGACCAGATACTGATCAAGATAAAACGTGTGCAGCGTCTGGAAGAACTCGCGAGCAGGGGAGAAACCGCTAAGGTTTCGGAGGGTCGCGAGAGCGAGTATCGTGACATTATCAACTACTGTGTTTTCGCAATTATCAAGCTGAGGGAGGAGCGTGCCGGGATAACCGGTTCCGAAGGATAACCATTAAGCATGCCACCTGAATCGACACCATATCTTACCTGGGACAATCCTGAATTTACCGGACCTTCCGGTCCGGCTGAACGTATCGCCGTGATAGGTTATGGCAACCAGGGCCGCGCGCAGGCGCTGAATCTCAGGGACAGTGGACTGCCGGTGGTAGTAGGACTCAGGGAAGGCAGCAAAAGTGAGGCTCTGGCGAAGGCTGATGGATTCGATGTCGTGGCATTAGACATCGCCGCGGCGACATCAACCGCAATAATAATCCTTATCCCGGATGAGTACATTCACAGGGCGGCGGCGATAATCCAGGAACACGTCGCATCAGGTTCGATCCTGATACTTGCGCATGGATCCTCGATACATTTTGAGTACTGGTTTCCGTCGAAGGACCTCGACTGCGGTCTTATAGCACCGCACGGTCCCGGACTTGAATTGAGGAGGCTCTACGAAGCCGGAAGCGGGATACCTGCCATCCTTGCGGAAGTTCAGGACGCGACTGGAAGATGTCGAAAGCGTCTTGAAACTATCTCTGCCGGCCTTGGCTGTAATCGTGCCGGTGCCGGAATCAGGTGGAGCACGCTTCGTGAAGAGGTCGAAACAGACCTTTTCGTGGAACAGGCGTTGCTGGTTGGTGGTGTGATCGAACTTCTTCGTGCTGTAGTCGCCACGATGGTCAGGGCGGGGTACGATCCCGCGATCGTGCGCATGAGCACGGTCTACGAGCTTCCCCACATAGCGAATGTATACGAGAAACTCGGGCCCGTGGAGGCTTTCAAGGCCATAAGCCCGACGGCGGCGTTCGGTGCCGCTACCCGCGGGATCAGGCTGATGGACGAGCATTCCCGACGTGTTCTCGAGGACATGCTTGAAGAGATCAGGAACGGGTCCTTTGTCGATGAGCTCGTCAGCCCACAGGCTCCGCTGATCCTTCAGAGTTATATTGACGGGCTTGATGAAAGCAACCTTTCGATTGCAGACAGACCCTTCCATAAAAAAGACAAGGAATAATTTTCAGTACTTTCCGGTTTAATAAATCAACGGACAACCCGATGGATGAACGGGACAATAATAACGATGCTCCGGAAGTCTCCCCGGCTATGGAGGACGAGGAGTTTGTGAATGACGAAGGGGAGATTATCGAGTTTCCGGGTGATGTCGATGAGTTCGAGAGGGTGCCGTTTCCCGGTGTGCCGCACGAGCTGGGAGAGATTCCCCCGGGTCACGCACTGATCAAACCACTACTCGTTCTGATAGCAGCTCTTATCCTTTTCGTCCTGCTTTTTGCAGGGCTTACATGCCTGAGTCGTGGAGATGTGCAGGACACACCGGCAGATCCCGCCGGATATCGCGAGTCCGGGAGTATTGTCTATTTAAACGAAAGCATGGAGGGCTGGTACCTTGATCCCGACCACCAGCATTTCATGGATTCAGAGGGAAAGCGCTACACTCTTGTCGATGAGCATCTGCGCGAGGGCAGTCAGGTTGAATCTCACTGGCGAATAATGGAATAGGTCATGTTGACTGCGAGCGATCGAGCGAACTGATTCCCTTAAAATTCTTGAGGACTTTGGCGTACTCGATCTGCTGGTCACATTTCAGCCATGACGTCACCGCAACGCTTCCGAGCGACCTTATCACGGCATTGCGCCACGATCGCTGGATCACCGTGGCCGCGTCAACGAATCCGGTCCTCAGGTTGGAAGTTTTAGAAAGCCCGTACATGAGCCTTGCTTTTGTGCATTCAGTGCTGTCCGACGCGTAGTCGATCGCACGTTTGAATCCCCTTGCGACTATTTCCACGGGGGTTGTCAGCACGAGCATGGGGAATTTCAGGAACGTTAACGGACTGTAGAATGTCCGCATTATTCGTGTGGCTTCGTTCTGGAGCTCCATTGCGGAAATTCCGCAGTCAGGAAGGAATGTAAGGAAGTTTCCGTCGTACTTGTCCCAGCCAACCTTATCAAGCGGGAATATCCTGTTGTCAGCGTTGAGCCTTGCCGCGAGCCTGCTTCCGGGAATCGGAACCGGCTTGAGAACCTGGATCGTGTCGAGGCCCGTACGGGCGATGAACTGGATATACCGGTCGGCTCTTTCCTTGATTGCAAGACGCTGGGCGAGTGACTTATCCTCGAGAGGATAACCGAAGATGAACATGCCGTGAATTTTAAAACCGTGCCTGCGGAGGTTCTTCACGTCTCTCTCGATTACCGCGGGCGACTGCTTTTTATTCATGCCCTCCAGCTCTTCCTTTATGGGTGATTCCAGTCCGATGCACAGAACGTGGATTCCGGCGGCACGCATGGCGACCATGAGATCCTCGTCCCGCCCCACTGAGCTTCGCGTCTGGATAGTCATGTGTATCCTGACATCGTGACGCTTCTGGACGTCAATAATCAGGTTTAGAAGTTTCAGGGTTGTTTCCTTACCCTTTGCGAAGTTGTCGTCCACGCAGAAGAAGTGACGATATCCTTCTTCTATCCTTCTTTCTACTATCTCCGCAAGTCGTTCTGGAGAGGCCGATCTCGTTGGACCGAAACGATGGTTAACAATGCAGAACTCGCAATTGTAATCGCATCCGCGCGTACGCTCGATCGGTGCAAATCTCAGGTTTCGTGCCGTTTCAACCATTAGTTTGAAATCGGGGATCGGGAGGTTGTCCAGATCGAGGATAGGCTCCGGTTTCGATGTCTTTACAATTTCACCGGAGCCGGTTTTATAGCTGATACCGGGAATATCGGCGAAGTTTCGTGGATCGGAAAGGGTGTCGAGAATTTTCAGGATTGTGTATTCACCCTCACCGTGCACGACAATATCTATTCCCTCCGAAATCGCTTCTTCTGGAAGCGTGTCGACATGGGCGCCGCCGGCAATCGTCGGTATTCCAAGTCCCTGGTAGTACTTCGCAATTTCGAACAGCCTCGGAACCGTGGATGTAAGCCCACCGTACAAACCGATCACGTCGGCGGGACGTCTTTTCTGAAGGGCTTTCTGGTCGGCAAGATTGTCTGAGGCAAGCTCCTTTTTGGAAATCCCGCTGTTCCAGTTCAGCTCGTCGATAACTTCAACATCCCACTTGCCCTGATCCCTGATGGAGGTGGCCACGTAAAGGGCTCCGAGCGGGGGCATCGCTATGTGGCTGAACACGTTTACAAACGGTGCACGGGGAATAATCAACCTGAATAACTTTTTGTTTCTGGATACTTCCACAGCGGCTCTCTTTTCGGTAAATCGCCAAGGCGGACTTCATTTTCAACGTACATCTTTCGTGACGCAAAGTCAAATCAACGGTTTCATCCAATTAATGTAACAGTAAGATTGACCTTGCCCAATTTAGAAATTACAATCGCGCTACATCCCTGATTAAGGACATACGCGGTACTCACATCGCGAATCAGCGATCCGGTGCCATACGGAGGATAGAAATGAAGGACGACTTCAAAAAGATACTCGAATCATGCGGGATAGGGGAGGTCAATTCCGGGGCCTGCTGGGGAGAGTGGATCGATGAGCCCACGGGTGGAGATCTCGATGTCTTCACACCGATCGATGGCTCGAAACTGGCTACCGTCAAGATGGCCGGAGAAGAAGATTACGAAAAAGTTATGGAGAAAGCCGGGGAGGCTTTCCTGAAGTGGCGGATGATACCCGCACCGAAACGTGGCGAGATCATCCGGCAGCTCGGAAACGCCCTTCGCGAGAAGAAGGAAGCCCTCGGAGCGCTGGTTACCCTCGAAATGGGCAAGATACGCATTGAGGGAGAGGGTGAAGTACAGGAGATGATCGACATCTGCGATTTCGCAGTCGGGCTCTCCCGCCAGCTCTATGGAAACTCGATGCACTCAGAGCGACCCGGCCATCGAATGTACGAGCAGTGGCACCCACTCGGAGTTGTCGGTGTTATCTCGGCCTTTAATTTCCCCGTGGCGGTATGGTCATGGAACTCGGCGATCGCGGCCGTATGCGGTGACGTGACGCTGTGGAAGCCCTCGAGCGAAGCCCCGCTGACAGGCATCGCTATCCAGCACATCTGCAACGAGATCATGAAGGAACATGACTGTGCCGGCATCTTCAACCTTGTCGTGGGCCGTGGCGGAACAATCGGTGAGAGACTTATCGCGGACAGGAGAATTCCCCTTGTCAGCGCGACGGGGTCATGCCAGATGGGCTACCGTATCGGCGAGGTTGTCGGAAAGCGGCTCGGTCGAACCATACTCGAACTTGGCGGAAACAACGCGCTTATCGTAATGGATGACGCGGATATCGAGATGGCGCTCAGGGCAATTCTGTTTGGCGCTGTGGGAACGGCCGGACAGCGATGCACATCGACACGCAGGATAATCGCCCACGAGAAGGTTTACGATGAGCTTCTCTCAAGGCTCACGAAAGCTTACGAGACTGTGCCGATCGGCAATCCCCTGGACTCCAGTGTTCTCATGGGACCGCTTGTAAATGCCGCAGCGGTTGAGGTCATGCAGGCCGCCATCGAGAAGATCAAAGAATCCGGCGGGAATATCGTGTATGGCGGCGAACCGTTAACTGTTCCGGGACATGAGGGCGGTCATTACGTCAAGCCCTGCATAGCGGAAGCATCGAACGAATGGGAAATCGTTCAGGATGAAACATTTGCCCCGATCCTCTACATGCTTAAATGCAAAGACATCGAACATGCAATAGAGATTCACAATAACGTCGTACAGGGCCTTTCGTCAGCGTGCTTTACGTCAAATGTGCTCAGTGCCGAGACATTCCTTTCGCATCGCGGCTCGGACTGCGGAATCGCGAACATCAACATCGGCACCTCCGGCGCCGAGATCGGCGGGGCATTCGGTGGCGAGAAGGAAACCGGTGGCGGGCGTGAAGCGGGAAGCGATTCATGGAAGGCTTACATGAGAAGGCAGACCAACACAATCAACTGGACTACGGAGCTTCCGCTTGCGCAGGGAATAGAGTTCGGATAAGTACGGTTAGTTATTCGGAATAAAAAAATGCCCCCTCGATCGAGGGGGCTTGTTTTATCGTAATCTGGATTGAATCCTAGTTGTAACCGAAGATGGTGTACTCAAGAGTACCGCCGTTATCGGCCCAGACATGCATTTCCATGTTCTCGTTATCGCAGTCGATTCCGACCGGGTCACCGTTCTGTGCAGTATCGAAGCGCTGGATCAGGGTTCCTTCCTGATTGAACAGAGCGATCTGCCATGTTGAGTCGCCGTTGTCCTCGAGCACGCATACCCAGTTGCCGACGGTGGCGTCCGGGATGTTCTCGTAGGAGTTAAGACAGCTTAGGTCGACCGGTGTTCCAGTGAACACTTCATCGATAGTGGTAATGAACTGGTAGGTTTCTCCACCGGTAGCGAGCGCGTAGGCAAATACCTCGATGCCGGGATCATCCGGTGCGGTCTCGAGGAAATAGATCATGACATCAAGTGTGTCAGAGATGCCCTGAGGATCGCTGTCAATACCGATTCTCGTGACCTCCATGTCGGAGATCTCACCGTCGGAGCTTCCGCTGGTGTCGACGGGCCCATAACCTACTCCCCAGCCGTCAGCGTAGTCGCCGGCTTCATAACTGTAGCTGACGCCATTCATTGTAATTGTGACTGACGGGTCGATGATTGTCTCGGTACCGTAATTGGCCCAGAGAATCTCATAGAATCCGAAGGAGGCTTCGCAGTCGCGGGAACGTACTTTTCCGAAGCTGTCACTGTTAACGGTCAGAGCGTTTGCCACAACCGGATTCTCAGGCTCGAACCACATTGTGCAGCTGTTCTGCTCGTTGGTAGCCCAGATGATACCCTCGCCGCGAGATGTAATGATAACGCCACCGGAAGGATCAACCTCGAGTGCACCAAGTTCACTTGGTTCACCGAAGAAATCGATCGGATCGATGTCGTAGTTGCCTTCCATTGTCATGTAGACCTGTCCATCCGCCGAGTAGTCCAGTGGATAGAACATAATGTCGTAGTTATCTCCGAAGTAGTAGACACCTTCGTGGTCGGAGATGTTATTACCCACAACGCAGAAGTTGATCTCGTCCGGGAAGGGAAGCACGTCGGGAACGTCACCGGAATCAATGATGTAGAGGCCGTCGGAAAGTTCGAGTACCTCGAAGAAGTCCGGATGCATCTCGGGTTCCGAACAGCAGCCGTTGACTACTTCCAGTTCCCATAAACCGAGCGCGGCACCCGTGAGATCGAAATCGCAGGTAAATGTATTAACATCGACGTAAGTTACGTCCGTCGCGAAAATCGGGTCCTCGCCATCCTTGTAAAGAGTTGCATCAAGACATGCGCCATCAACGATGTTGTTACCGGTGATGGTGACGTCATCGAGAATTGCTCCTGGCTGGCCCGTGTCGGGATTCATGTCGGTAACTTCGGGAAGCGGGCATGCGGTGATCGCGAACAGTCCTTCGCCGACACCTTCAGCGCCGCCACATCCGTTCAGTACCTTGACATCGTAAGTTCCCTCGGGAGCACCAGTGAGGTCAAAGTCGCATGTAAAGCTTGTTGCGTCAATAAACTGAACATCGGTACCGACGATCGGGGGATCACCGGGGAGCTCGAGGAAACCGAGGAGACTTGGTCCGTCCTCGATCAGGTCGACTGTAATCAGGACATCGTCAAGAATTTCGTCCGGAAGTGCGGAGTTCGGATCAATCGCCAGGACATCCGGTGTCGCACAGTCGGTGACCTCGAAAATACCCAGGCCGATGCCGGGTTCCTCACCGCATCCGTTCGTAACCAGGACATCCCACTGTCCGAGTTCGGCACCAGTGAGATCGAAATCCGCGGTAACTTCAACATCGCTTATGTATGTGATGTCTGTACCGGCTATGGGAGGCTGGCCTGATTTGCGGAGTGTCACATCAAGTGACGGCCCGTCAACCAGATCTGTTACCTCGACTGACATATCGTCGATAACCGTGTCAACAAGTCCGGCGATCGGATCGGTGCCGAGTACCGAGGGAACAAGACATGGCATTTCAGGAAGGACCGTCAGATCGTACCTGAAGAACGCGGTCAGATTATCACTTGCCGTATTCGGAACTCCGAACGGGTTAGTGTAGTCGTAATCCGCTGTTTTCACGATTACCCAGTATTCCTCACCATCCATACCGCTGACTACGTCGACCGGGACCTTGACATCATACTGATACCAGTGATTGCCCATGTCGATTGGTGTCATCTCAGTCGTGTTGAGCTGGTAAGGCGTGTAAAGGGTTGTTGACTGGATGAAGAGCTGGTAGTCGGTCATTTCACCGGTGAAGGAATGCTCTACCCAGTCGAAGACTTTGATGCTGAGATCAAGGTCTCCACCGTAGCTGGTCAGGCTTTCATAGTAGACCGTGCTGCTGTCGGCAACCTGAACAGCCATTGCATCGTTGCCGTTGGCCGGGTGTGTTGTCGCTGACTCCCAGCTTGCAATGACACAGTAACCGTACTTGATTCCCGTTGAGTTGGGGAACCTGATGTTCCAGTTACGCGTATTACTGGCGCCGGAAGAAAACACACCGTTAGAGGCAAAGTTGGCAGCGAGCCAGTCGTAGACATCATCGGTCGCGCCAAGACCATCCGCATAGTATTTATACGGGTTCAGCGTTGCCGTGCCATTGAATCCCGGGCTTGCGAACTTGCCCGGAGTGTAGGTGAAGAGTTCCGGACCGGGTCCAAGGAACTCAATGCGGTTATACCATCGTGTATAACCGTCGGGACCACCAATTCCGGAGTCGGCAACGAGCATCTGGTCGGTGCCCGGTACCGAATATTTAAGGTCGGGATCATAAGCCATCGTGGCCGATCCGTTACCCATAAATATTGCACGGACATCGTATCCGTTCAGTGCAGGTGCACCTGGGAATGGGTGATTGATCGTGATGTCCATGTTTACATCGGTGTAACCCGTGCCGGGATTTACACCGTTGAAGCTGAACACCAGTCCTGCGAGAGAGTTGTTCAGAGGCTTGGTAATGTTCGCTGTGAACATTGCCTGGCGATTCGGGATGGCCTCGACTTCCATTGTTTCAAGGTCCATGTAGATGTCCCAGTATCCCCAGAGCCATGTGTCTGACTGGGCAGTGTTTGCTGGCACATCAGATGTAAGGTCGGGACCTGTATCGGTTGTTACGGGGTTGTTATTTCCCCCGGAACATCCAAACAGAAGGAACAGGCCGATCAGAATCGTCGTAAGGAGTAACGTCCATCGATTCATATGCACTCTCCTTGGAAGTGTGATATCTATGGTATTTTGCTTAAAGAGCCCCAATTAACCTTAATCAGAATTATTCCACGCTATAACCCTTTTTGCAACATGGGATCGGCAACGTGTAAATATTTTTCTCAGATTAAATGATGTGGATGAGTGGTATAACGGGAGTCCGGTGTACCTGACTGGAAACATCCTGTGCCATACAGTACATATGGTATTAATATACGGCTCGTTTTCTTTACATCATGCCCATCGATAAAATCGGGCTTGCCGAAAAAGTCGGATTACATCGAAAATCGGGTTACTCCATCCTCGTGCAACACGTGCACCTCGTCCGGATCAGCCGAAAGTGCAGCGTCCAGCCTGAGGGCTGCACCGGAGATAACATCAGACTCTATCGGCTCGCTGAACCCTATCATCTCACCGTTACTGTCCCACGCCCTGATAAGGGGATAGCCCTCGTCGGTTTCCTCAAGAACGTACGCGTTGTAGCTGCTGTCGACGGTTATATCGAGCGGGCTTGAAATAATACCCTCGCCGAACGAGTCGAGGAGCGTGGGATTGTAATGGAATCTCCAAAGCTCTACTACACCCGTATCTGTCGCCGGAATTTCCTCGAGGATGTACATGTCATAGTTTGACCCGTCCCACTCCGCGAAATCGATCGCGACAAGATTGTCCGGCACCACACCGGTATCACCGGTGCCGCCATAGAATGACGGGTCTCCGAGGTGGGAGTGATACCATGTGAAAATATGGTAGTCCGCGTCGGTACCAACCGATGAGAAGCCCTGTCCGAACCAGTTGAAGATCATGCGGATCTCGTCGGTTCCCTGGATGTTGGCCATGTCGTAAAGAACGTTACCCGTCTGTGGCTGCCACTGTGAATGCGTGGACTGCCACCCGGTATAGTCGCACCACGACCAGCACATGTACTGTCCCGGGTACCATGGACTTGTCTCATGGCTGTAATAAATGAGCGATGGCTGGGAATCGAAGACACCGATCTCGACGCGACTGCCAATAAAAGTGTTCCACCACGTGTTAAGCTGACCGGAATCGGTCGTGTAATTATCCGACCAATTCACCCAGTATTTATCCTCATAGGCAATACCTGTCTGATCGCTCGACGGGTCGACCGTTATGTCCTTCGGTGTCGTGTAATCGGAAACGACATCAAGATTCGTGTCTCCAACCGGGTAGATCCACTTAAGAACCGTAAGCATGTCCTCGGCAACCGCGGACTCCATCGCGCCGCATCCGTTTGTGACAACGATGTCGTAAGTCCCAATCGGGACCTCAGACAGATCGATATCGAAAAGAAGGTTCTGCTGATCGACTATAACGACATCCGTCGCCGTGGCGACATCTGTTGTCCCGTCGCTGACCGCGACCTCGATCGCGCTTCCCTCGAAATAATCGCCCTCGATCGTCCAGCCCGTGTATGGCCTTGTAACAGCAAGGTATTCCGACTCCCCGTTAAGGGTGTTGATTACCGGAACCCAGTCATTGCAGAGAGACTCGGGACTTATCTCCAGATCAAACCGGAAGAACGCCGAAAGAACATCGCTCTCTGCAAGGTTCGGAACGCCATAGTCGTTCGAATAGTCGAAGTTATCATATTGGGCGATTACCCAGAAATCCTGGTCATCCAGGCCGGTGATGTTATCGGATTCCATTTCGAAGTGATACGTCGAGTAATTTTCTGTCCCGCCAACGGGCACCATCTCGGCGGGGGTTAACTCGGCGTATGAAGAAAGGACAGTCGATTCGATGAGTATTGCTGAAGGCTGGTAGTTCCATCCAAAGATGCTGACGTCGGCGATGATGTCCCCGCCGTTGTCAGTATCATCGACGTAATAAAGGTCGGGAGTGACATCAGCGATGCATGTCACCGCTTCGACTGCGTTCGAAGGATGGTAATCCTGTTCGGTTCCCTCCCAGTTCGCGATTACCGCGTAACCGTAAGTCACACCGGCGGTATTCGGGAACCTGAGGTAATAGTTTCTTGTATTGGAAGCTCCCGATGCAAACCTGCCGTCCTGATCCGCATGCGCGTTCAGCCACTCCCACAGGTCATCGGTTACACCGAGGCCATCGGCGAAATATTTGTACGGGTTCAGAGTTGCGCTTCCGTGGAATCCGGGAGTCGCAAGCTTGCCGGGCGTGTATGAAAGCAGCGCCATTCCTGATTCGGAAAACTCCGTTATGTTGAACCACCTGGTGTATCCGTCCGGGGCACCCCATGTCTCGGTTGTCTGGAAGGGATCGGCGAGCATGAACTGATCCGGTCCGTTGACGGCATAAGTAAGATTTCCATCGTGATGCATCGATCCGGAACCGTTTCCCATGAACACCCCGCGGACATCGTAACCGTTGTACTCCTGGAATCCCGGGAACGGGTGGGTAAGGGTCACATCGATGTCGACGTCGATGTAGTCGGGTCCGGGAACGGTTTCATTGATATCGAAAGACATCCCTGTCGGATTCCCGTTGAGGAAGTTCGTGACATTCGCGGTGAACATGAGTTCACGGTTGGGAATGATCTCGATCTCGCCCGATTCTATGTCGATGTGGACATCCCAGTAGCCCCAGAGATGGGTCTGCGAGTGTGCTGACTGTGATGAGTGGAGAGTGATCGCGGGATCAATTCCGGGTGAGATCGGATTATCTGTCGACCGGGAACAGCCGATGATCATAAGGGCCGTTACGAGGATCGTGCTCAGTAAAACTGTCCATCTGTTCATGGAATGCCTCCAGAATGAGAACTGTAAATCGGATGGAATGCAATATTATCGCATGATATCAGGGAGTATACAAACACTTACATGTGGGTTCTGAGGTGAATTGGATACGGATCTTTACAGGCACAGCCGGGACCGTGCCGATGAATCCGGCTTGACACATCCGTCTTTTCAGTGTATATATGCAGCGCTGACGAAGATTCTAATTAGTGACACATAATGTATATGCAATCGAGAAACCTGCTGCTCAGCCTCAATCTTATCCGGCCCGCATCCGGGTGATGTGGGCCTGCCCCGACTCCGGCAAGCGTTCGCCGGTACCATTCCAGAAACGCGAATCCAGCTACTACGATCTCATGACACGCAATTCCCGTGTTCATTTGATCGGGAGTTGATATCAGAGGACTATTGTTATGAAAGATAAATATGATTTCAGACTGGTTGAGGAGAAGTGGCAGAAACGATGGGCGGATGAGGGCATCTATGCGACCGATCCGGACCCGTCGAAGGACAAGTATTACGTCCTGGAGATGTACCCGTACCCGTCGGGTTCGGGACTTCACATGGGTAACACGCGCGTGTACTGCATCGGCGATGTCTACGCGCGTTACAAGGGTCTGAACGGGTACAACGTGATTCACCCGATGGGATTCGACTCGTTCGGACTGCCCGCGGAGAACGCCGCGATCAAACAGGGCGCCGATCCGGGTCCGTGGACCGAGAAGAACATCGAATACATCCGGGAGCAGATCACCGGGATGGGATTCACCTACGACTGGCGTCGCGAGGTGGCATGCCATCGCCCGGATTACTACAAGTGGACACAGTGGCTTTTCAGGCTGCTTTACGAAAAGGGCCTGGCGTATCAGAAGGAAGGGCGGGTGAATTACTGCCCGGCATGCGAGACAGTTCTGGCGAACGAGCAGGCCGAGGGGGGCATTTGCGAAAGGTGCAAATCGGAGATAGAGATCCGCAAGCTGAAGCAGTGGTATTTCAAAATCACCGAATTCGCCGAACGTTTACTGGATGATCTCGACAAGCTGAAGGGCGGATGGCCGGACCGTGTGACCGACATGCAGCGCGCATGGATAGGACGGTCCGAGGGCTGCATGATCTCGTTCCCGGTATCGGATTTCGATGAGGACATCGAAGTGTTCACGACCCGTCCGGACACGCTGTACGGCTGCACGTACATGGTGCTGGCGCCGGAACATCCGTATGTCGAGAAACTCGCTACGCCTGAAAAGCTGGACGAGGTCCGCGCGTTTGTCCGGAAGTGCGTGATGCAGTCGGAGATTGAGCGGACGAGCGAGGACAGCGAGAAGATCGGAATGCATCTCGGCAGAACGTGCATCAACCCGATCAACAATAAGGAAATTCCGATCCTGATCGGTAACTATGTACTCGCTGAGTACGGTACCGGCGCGGTGATGTGCGTGCCGGGTCATGATACGCGCGACTTCATGTTCGCGACGCGTTACGACCTCCCGATAGTCCGGGTTATAAAGCCCGAGGGAAGCGACGTCGATCCGTCGGCCCCGATGGAGGAAGCGTACACGGAAGAGGGAACGATGGTGAATTCCGGCGAGTACGACGGGATGCACTCGACCGAGTTCTGGGGAGTAGTGGCCGACAATCTGGCCGGTATGGACAAGGGCGGCAGAACAATCAACTACCGCCTGAGGGACTGGCTGATAAGCCGTCAGCGATACTGGGGCGCTCCGATTCCGATCGTTCACTGCGAGAAGTGCGGCGCGGTCGCTGTTCCCGACGAGGACCTGCCGGTGCTGCTGCCCCCGAGCGACAAGGTCGTGTTCACGGGCGGGGAGGGAAGCCCGCTCGCGTCGGTCGCGGACTGGGTCAATACGACCTGTCCGAAATGCGGCGGTCCCGCAAAGCGCGAGACCGATACGATGGACACGTTCGTCGATTCGACATGGTACTTCATACGCTACTGCTCTCCGAATGCCGATGACGTCCCGTTTGTGAAGAAGGACGTCAAGTACTGGTGTCCGCCTGATCTCTACATCGGTGGCCCCGAGCACGCGATCATGCACCTTTTGTACTTCCGGTTCACGACTAAGGTGATGTTCGACGCGGGATGGATCGATTTCGACGAGCCTGCGCCAAGGCTTCTGACTCAGGGAATCGTCATGTGGGGCGGGCACAAGATGTCGAAGTCGAAGGGAAATGTCGAGGACCCGAGGAATCTCACTGAATTGTACGGGGCCGACACGACGCGCCTGTTCATACTGTTTGCCGCGCCTCCGGACAGGGACATAGACTGGGAGGACCACATCGAGCGCGATAAGGATGAGCCGGACGATACGTTCCCGCCGACGAATTACCGCATGACCGGAATGGACGGGCAGTACAGGTGGCTGAGAAGGATCTGGCGACTGGTGTACGATCATCATGAAATCTGTGGCGGGCTTGCGCCGTCCGATGGTTCGGTCGGAGATATCGCTGATGAAGAGCTGCGAAGGGCTGTGCATTACGCGATTCGCGAGGTAACGGCGGATATTGAGGAACGGGAGACTCTTAACACCGCAATCGCACGCATGATGGAGCTGTCGAACGCGATTGGTACTTTCGTCGGTAAAAGGTATAAATCAGATGATGCGAACGGTCGAAAGGACCTTGCGAACGCGATCGGGGTTCTGCTGAGAATGCTGTCACCGTACGCGCCGCATATAACCGAGGAATGCTGGGAAGCCATGGGTAACAGCACAAGTATTTTCAAAACGCCGTGGCCGAAGCATAACGATGAATTTCTGAAAAGCGACACGATGACAATCGTCGTTCAGGTCAACGGCAAGGTCCGGGACAACATCGAGGTTCCGGTTGGAATCGGTGATGATGATCTCAAGGTTGCATGCCGTACGGAGAAGGTCGCGAATCACCTCGAAGGTAAGAATATAGTCAGGGTGATCGTCGTCCCGAAGAAACTCGTGAACTTCGTAGTGAAGTAATCACAACGGACAATTCTGAAAAAAAAGAAGCCCGTATCTTCCGATGCGGGTTGTTTTTTTCTATTGACTGGAAAGTAATCACCAGAGCTGGATGATGTTGTAGCCTTCGCGGTCAATGGAACTCGATGCGAGTACTGCTATATTCCGTTCAATATTGATACCCGAAGTGTATGTCGTGTCGGTTGGCATGTGGCTGACGAGCAGGATATCCTGCGGATCGCTGACATCATAGATGTTTAGTCCGCGCCCATCCTTTGAAAGATACATGTAATCTCCGAGGACATGGATTACACCGGAAGTGTAGGTCATTATTGGAACCTCTATCTCCCCTGCGTATACCGGGATATCACCCGAGATGTCGTAAACGTCTACACGATTATCTGAGCTCTCGATTGCCACATACAGGTACAGGTAATCTCCGGAGACATCAAGGTAGTAACTGGCTCTTTTATCTTCCGATGTCGACCAGATCAGCTCGATGTTTTCCGGGTCGCTGGTATCGAGTACGTACAGCCACGGTATGTGATTATAGCTGGGATCCTCGACCGCCGTAACGTAGCACAGGTCACCCCTGACAGCAATTGATCCATCCTGCGTGTATTCCTCATTGTCGTATCTTCCAGTTTCAGTCGGATTGTGTGGATCGGAGATATCAATTATCACGCACTGGGCACTGGTGGGTGAAATAAAGGCAAGATCATCCACAATGAAAATATCATAGATGCAGCCGAAGGAATTATAATTAATCCTGCTCAGCATATACGGGTTCCGGGGATCGCTCACATCGAAAATATAAAGGCCGTCATACCTTGTTCCGACAAGTGCAAGGTTGTTATGAACCGCTATTGAGTTTGATGTGGATGGACCAAGGATTGAACTTAACTTCAGCGGATTCAGAGGATCGCTGATGTCGGTGATTTCGAGAAGGTATTCGTAGCCGCAGGAATAGATAAGGCCATTATGTATTTCGGTATCGTAAAGAGACTGGAACTCGCTCGTAAATCTCGTCAGGTAACGCGGGCCGCGGGGTTCAGTCATATCGATGATTGAAAACCCCTCACCGCCGCCGATATACAGATAATTTTCAACGCCCTGAAGTGAGCGTGACTGGATAATTGGTGTGAAGGTGCAGATATACTCGGCAGTTGACGGGTCACTGACATCAACGACCGACAGTGCGTCACCATTCATATTTGCAAGGATTGCGTAAGGTTCAGCCAGTGTCATCCTGTCCGCCGCGAATGTCTGTATCTTGTTAATACGAGTCGGATTTGCTGGATCGCTGACATCAACGATAGTCATAAAGAGCCCGCCATGCATCACGTACATCAGGTCGTCTTCGAGAACGAAACCAAGTTCGGAAAGAGCATTGGATTCAGGGAACCTTGAGATAAATTCGGGATTATACGGATCAGAGATATCATAAATTCTTATATTATTACTATTGTTTGTAAACAGAAAATTTTCCCGCAGGCAAATGTCATAGAAACCGGTAGAATTCTCAAGAATCTGCGTTTCTTCCGGATTTTCCGGATCGCCGAAATCAAGAATATAAACCCCTTTGCTGGTTGTAACGAAGACATAGTCAGAATTCATGGTGATTCCACGGACGGTGTCATTTTGAATTGCGTAACTTCCGAGCTGAACGGGATTTGACGGGCTGGAGATATCGAACATGAATACGGTCGAGTTATGGTGGGGCTCGATTTCGTCACGGCGTGTCATCACGACAAGGCGGTCATCGCACGTCCTGACCCAGCGAGCAGGCTCATTGAATGTAAACTGATCCGGATATACAGCCGGTGATGACGGGTTAGAAATATCGATCACACGAAGTCCTTCGCTGCCTGCAGCGACATACATGTAATCGCCATCGACCGCGAAATCCCACACGAGATCACCAAGCGAGATATGCGCGAGCGGCTGGTTTCCGTATGGGTAGCCGAAATTAAGCGACACGAGATCAGCGACACCCATCAGTCCATTCCCGTCGGATACTGTAAGGCTGACCTCGCATTCATCCTCCAGATTAAACTGATGGGTTGTTACCGGGTCGGTGAGATTTTCCGAGACCGGGCCATAGCCCCAGTCCCATGTATATGTCAGCGGATCGCCATCCGGGTCGGATGAACATGACGCATCGAATGTTATAGACGCTCCCGGTTGCCAGTGTTCGGGTTCATAGTAGGTGAAGCAGGAAAATGGTGGGTCGTTGATAATGTCGACCGCAATCTCGGTACTCGTCGATGATGTCCGTCCCACGTTGTCGACAACCGAAAGAATAACAGTGTAAGTCCCTATCGATTCGAACGTATGAGAGATGGTCTTCCTGTCGACAACCTCGACATCGCTGTCGTCATCCCAGTTCCATGAGTAGGAGACGATCGGGGTGCCGTCTTTCATGGTTTCCGGTGCGACGAAGTTGATGACGTTTCCCGGAAGGTACCCGTCGGGGGCGTTATGAATAAATGCAGCCACCAGGTCATTTGTGACTCCGGGCGAGACCGGACCATCATCGCCGCTGCACCCCCAGAAAACACTGACCGTGAGAAACAGACAGATAATTAGCGATATTTTTATCCAGTTCATTTTTTCTTCCTCCCGGCCTTTGTTACCAGAGTTGAATGAAGTTGTAACCTTCGGAATACAGGCTCTCTGAAGCTACTACAGCCCTGTTCTTACTGATTGCAAGTTCTGTAGCGTTGTGTGTGTCCGTTGGAATATAACTGACGAGGCTGAAGTTGTAGATGTCGCTTATGTCGTATACGGCAAGTCCATTATCCAACTTTATCAGGTACATGTAATCGCCGAGAATCTCAATATCACCAAGTCGGCCGTTGTTGTTTGGTACCTGCTGTTCGCAGAGAAACGAAGGAATTCCGGTCGAGATGTCATAAACCTCGACGCGGTTCGGCGCGGCCTGTACGCCCGCATACAGGAATAAGTTATCGCCTGCGATATCCGGTTTGTAGGACGCTTTTTCAGTGTATGTTTTTGACCATATAAGTTTTATATTCCCCAGATTGTTTACTTCAAATGCCAATGCATAAGGCGTGTCCGCATATCCTGGATTCTCTATTGCTCCAACGTAACAGTAATTTTTCTTCACTGTTATTGAGAAACCACAAAGGGACCCCTCATGCCTGTACCTACCGAGTTCGAACGGATTGGATGGATCGCTTATATCCACTATTACGCACTGGAGAAGGTCCATCGTGATATATGCAAGATCACCTACGATGCAGATATCATTGATCCAGTAGTAACCGTTATCGTAAAGCCTGCTGATCATGTATGGATTACACGGATCGCTGATATCAAAGATACACAGCCCATAGTCCAGTGTGCCTACAAGAGCCAGGTTATCTCTGATCCCGATGGAGTATGCATAACCCGGGCCCGTGTACGAGCCTAATCCGACGGGATTCGCGGGATCGGTGATATCAACAATTTCAAGGTAATGGTCTTTTCCGCAGCTATAGACCAGGTTGTTGCTGAATTCAAAATCCAGCATGTTATCAAAATCACTGATGTATCGATCTATGTAGCGCGGACCGTACGGATTCCCGATATCCACGATCGAAAAACCATCGCTGCATCCGAGATACACGTAGTGATCTACTCCCTGAAGGGATTTTGAATGACGAACGGGGGTAAATGTGCAGAGATATTCCGGCGCGGAGAGATTGCTCATATCAACAATCGCGAGCGCATCACCATAGCTGTTTGAGGTGACTGCGAACGATCCTGATTCGGTCATTCGGTAGGCGCTGTTTGTAATAACCTCGCCCAGATACACAGGATCAGCCGGATCGCTGACATCAACGATCTCCATTGTTGTGTAATCACGCATTACATACATGATGTTTTCTATTACTTTGAAATTGTACAGGGTTCTAATTGATGGGTCGGGGTACTGGGAGATTAATTCAGGATTGTCGGGATTCGAAATGTCGTAAATCTCTACATGCTTCAAAATATTAACGAACATCGTGTTTCCACGGATGTATATGCTTTGGTAATTCACACCATTGTCGATAATCGCTGTTTCCTGAGGATTCTCCGGATCTGTGAAATCCACGATCCGTAAGTTGGTGCCAAAAGATATATAGGCCCTGCTTCCGTTAAACGCGATATCCCTTAGATTGCTTTCGGTGATTTCATAGCTTCCGAGCAGAGCAGGATTCGACGGGCTGGAAACATCCAGCAGGTTGACGGCTGGCTGATTATCCGGTTCGATGCCGTCTGTCTGTGTCATCACAACCGCATGGTCGCCATGCAGCCTGACCCATCGGGCGGATTCATCGAATGTTATCTGAACCGGAAGGACTATCGGTGATGACGGGTTTGAAATATCGATCACGCGAAATCCCGCACTTCCCGCCGCAACATACATGTAATCTCCATTGAGGGCGAAGTCCCACACAAGATCGCCAAGCGATATGTGCGTAAGCTCACGGTTTCCGTACGGATAGCCGAAACTGAAGGATACAGATTCGGCTACATCGGACAGGCCGAAGCTGTCGGTTACCGTCAGGCTGACTTCGCATTCACCCTCCAGGTTAAATTGGTGGGTTGTTATCGGGTCGGTGAGATTTTCCGAAACAGGTCCGTAGCCCCAGTCCCAGGTGTAGGTCAGCAAATCGCCATCAGGATCGGATGAAGAGGACGCGTCGAATGTGATCGTCGTACCCGGCTGCCAGTGTTCCGGTCCATAGTAGGTGAAGCGGGCTGACGGCGGGTCGTTATTCAAATCGACAGTAATCTCCGTGCTTGTCGATGATGTCCGTCCCACGTTGTCGACAACCGAAAGAATAACAGTGTAAGTCCCTATCGATTCGAACGTATGAGAGATGGTCTTCCTGTCGACAACCTCGACATCGCTGTCGTCATCCCAGTTCC
>Ga0272441_10000392_pt1 | contig 100093 bp, 101 predicted proteins | sample SSMProp6N_FD_193582 | JGI IMG/M metagenome (GOLD analysis project Ga0272441, IMG submission 193582) | Marine sediment archaeal communities from Little Sippewissett salt marsh, Falmouth, MA, United States - SSM-Prop-6N | ecosystem: Environmental > Aquatic > Marine > Wetlands > Sediment ...
CCGAAGAGTGCGAATGGAAGCCTGACACTCGGAACCGGCCAGCAGTCAGTGCCAGCGGCCACGACCGTCGCGACGGTCTCTTGACAGAACTTCTCATGGAAGCAGGAGAAAGGTGGAAGTAGAAAGGAGAGCCGTGGAGTCTCTCACATTGCCGGACATAGACCGCGAGATGGAGGCACTTGCCTCTCCTGCGATCTACTGTCTCCTTTCTCAGGGGCGAGCCAGCGCATGGTGATGCGGCGAGTGGCGCTGCTGTCTTCGCTGGCCCTCTGGCTGGGCATGCTCGGTGCGCTGGGTTACCGCGAGTACACGCGCAGCGGCCGGGAGTCGGACGACTACGTCGAGGCCCTCTTCGGCAAGGACGCGCCGGTGCTGGTGTCCAAGAGCGTCTGGCTGCGCAACGAGATGACCGGCGTCGAGAACCGCATCGGGTTTCTCGAAATGCAGCTGACCCAGTTCGCGGGCCGGGACGTGCACGTTCGGCACAAGCTGAACCTCGAGGCCGACAAGCTTCCCAGGGAGGCCATATCTTTCGCGCTGAAGAATCTTCTGGGGGCCGACGTGCCCATCGAAGACCTCGAGGGTCAGCTCGACGCCTACGTCAATCGCCGTTTGGGGCTGCGGAGGCTCAGCGGAGAGTTGAAGTTCGGCAGTCGCAAGTTCGACTTCTTCGGGCGGCCGGTGGGCAGCCGTTACATGAAGGTCACCACCTGGGCCAACGGGAAGCGCAGTTCGAACCTGGTTGACTTCAACCGGCGCCTGCCGTTCGGCACCGGTTCCAGCCCCTTCCTGGGCATGAAGCACCTGGATGTGGGCAAGTCGTGGAAGGTAACCTATTTCAACCCGGTGGACCGGAAGGCGAACGCCAGGCTGATTCGCGTTGTCGGCAGGGAGACACTGGAGTACCGCAAGAAGCCGGTGGAGTGCTTCGTGCTCACCTCTCACCCGATCGCCGGGACCGGCAGCGGAGGAAGCGCGGCCTCCTTCGGTTCGCCGACGTCCAAGGCCTGGGTCAGCGTGAAGCGGGGCCAGCTCCTGCGGGAGGAGACCAGCATGCTGATCTTCCGGCTGGCGATGGTTCTGGAGGAGTCGGTCACCGCCGAGGAGCGCAACTACCGGCGCACGCTCGAGTCGCCGCTCGAGCAGAACAAGCGAAGCAGACGGCCCCGGGACCGATCGCCTGAACGGGAGCCGGAGCATGAGCATGATGGGGGCCGGAAGGGGGCTCGGGCCGGCACGAGGGCTGGTGAGAAGGAGGCCGAGGGCGTTGATCGAGATAAGTGATCTCAGCAAACGGTTCGGGCGGAAGGTCGCGGTCGATTCGCTGACGTTGAGCATCGCGCCCGGCGAGATATTCGCGATCCTGGGCCCCAATGGGGCGGGCAAGACCACGACCATGAAGATTCTTTCCGGGCTGCTGCGCCCCAGCTCGGGGCAGGCCCTGGTGGGCGGGTTCGATGTCGTGAAGCAGTCGGTGAAGGCCAAGGGGCTGCTGGCCTACATCCCCGATGAGCCCTACCTCTACGACAAGCTGACCGGCAGGGAGTTCATGTACTTCGTGGGCGACCTCTACGGCATGAGCCGCGAGGATATTGGGCGCGAGACGGAGCGGCTGGTGGAGGCCTTCGAAACCGGCAGCTACCTCGACGAACTCGCCGAGGGTTACTCGCACGGGATGAAGCAGCGCGTGGTGGTCTCGGCCGCCCTGCTGCACAAGCCCAAGGCGCTGGTCATCGACGAGCCGACCGTGGGGCTGGACCCGCGCAGCGCCCGGCGCATGCGCTCGCTTCTCCGCGAGCTGGCCGAGCAGAACGGCAGCGCTATTTTCATGTCGACTCACGTTCTGCCGGTCGCCGAGCAACTGGCCGACAGGATCGGAATCATGGACCACGGGCGGATGCTGGCCTGCGCACCGGCCGCCGAGGTCAAGGATATGGCCGGTACCGGCAGCCTCGAGGAGACGTTCCTGAAGATCACCGCCGAGTCGGAGTCTCCGGGGATTCCGGGGTAGCAGCGCCGCGCGGAAATCGCTCCTCAGACTGCGCAGATTAACGCAGATACCGCTCGCCCCTATATGTGTCCATCGGCCCGGGATTCGGTTCCGGACGCGGACCGCCTGCTCCTGCCGGATCACCCGGTACGGCCTTGAGCAACCACGGATATCAAGGTAGAATGAACCGCCTGGAAAGCGCGAGTGGCGGAATGGCAGACGCGCCAGACTTAGGATCTGGTCCCTTCTGGGGTGGGGGTTCGACTCCCCCCTCGCGCACCAGGGCTGGTCCGGGGCTCAGGATCAGTCACAGGAACCACGGTTCGCTGGGGCCCACAGCGCCGCCGCCGGCCACACTCCATTTCACTTCAGGTGACCTTCTAGTATCTTCCTGAGTCCCTTCCCGTCGCGGTAGCCGACTATCCGCTCGACCTGCCTTCCGCCGTTGAAGAGGATCATTGTCGGCAGGCCGCGAACGTCGAAGCGCCCGGCGATGTCCTTGTGGTCGTCCGTATTGACCTTCACGAACGAAAGCCTGTCGCCGTAGTCGTCCGCGAGCTCTTCGAGAACGGGTTCCAGCTTGCGGCACCAGCCGCACCAGGGCGCGCCGAACTTGACAAGCACCGGTCCGTCAGCCTTCTCCACCCTGGTCCGGAAGCTCTCGGTCCCGGTTATCCTGACCACTTTCTTCTCGGCCGCGGCGACGTGGTCTGCGCCGCGGCCCGGCGAAAAAGACAGCGCGAAGAGGGCGCCGAGCATGAGCCCGAAAAAGGCCCCCCGCCAGGGGGTGGCGGTCAGCGGGCATGTTCCCGAGCTGCACTTGCCGAAGTAGCCCATCAGGCCTCCGGCTGCAGCGCCGAGCCCTGACCCCAGCAGCAATCTCAGAACCATTCTTCACCTCCCGAAAGACATCATCAAATTCATCTTGACCCTTTCCAGATACTTAACTCGGGTCGGCCGGGCCACATTCCGGAAAAGGGGGCCGGGTCGGTTGCAGCGGATTGCGAATAGGTCCGGATGCGGGGGTTGACTGCGTAAAGCTCAGATTGTTATAATGATACGATTGGGTCATTTGGTGGAATTGGGACCCGGAGGATTGCTTTGCCCGCGCCCGACGAAAGCTCGAAGCTGCTTGCCGAACTGGCCATGGCCAGGGAGATGATCACGGCCGAACAGGCCGAGGTGGCCTTCGACGTCATGGCCAAGATGGACGAGCTGGGCGTGCCCGAGGAGTTCGGCCGGGTCCTGGTCAAGAAGGGCTTCATCAGCGAGGGCCAGCTCAAGGAGCTCGAGGCCCGGGTAACTCCGAAACAGCCGACCATGATCGGCGGATACGAGATTCTGTCGCGGCTCGGCCGGGGCGGGATGGGCGCGGTCTACAAGGCGCGCCAGATAAGCATGGATCGCCTGGTTGCCCTCAAGGTGTTGCCGCCGGTGCTGGCCAGGGACAAGAGCTTCATCGAGCGCTTCTTTCGCGAGGCGCGGGCGGTGGCCAGGCTGAATCACCCCAACATCGTGCAGGGCATAGACGTCGGGGTTGCCGAGAAGTACTACTACTTTGCGATGGAGTTCGTGGACGGCGAGACCGTCGAGAGCATCCTGGGGCGGAAGGGCCCGATGGCGGAGAGTGAGGCCCTGGGCATCTGTCTCCAGGTCGCGCAGGCCCTGCATCACGCCAGCCGGCACGACATGATCCACCGCGACGTCAAGCCCGACAACATCATGGTCGCTCGCGGCGGTGTCGCCAAGCTCTGCGACCTGGGACTGGCCAAGAGCCTCGCCGGGGAGTCGTCGGTGACCCAGACGGGGCTGGCGGTGGGGACTCCGCACTACATCTCGCCCGAACAGGCCCGGGGCGAGGACGACGTCGACATCCGCGCCGACATCTACTCCCTGGGCGCAACGCTGTACCACATGGTCGCGGGGCGCACGCCCTACTCGGGTTCCAGCGCCGCGGTGGTCATGACCAAGCATCTCAACGACGATGTGCCCGACCCCCGCGATCAGCGGCCGGAACTGAGCATGGGGCTGGTTCGCCTCATCGAGAAGATGATGGCCAAGGAGCGCCGGGAGCGCTACCAGAGCCCCGAAGAGCTGATCAAGGACATCAACCTGGTGCTTTCGGGCAAGAGCCCGGCGGCGCTGCGGCTGGCCGCCGGGCGCTCGGTTGTGCGGGGGCATGGCGGGGCGGTCCCCCGGCGCCGCAAGTCCGGGCGCAGCGGCACCCGCCATCTGGACCCTGTCGCCGGCAGCGGCAGGAGGGCCAAGCTGATAGGCCTGCTCGCCGGTTGCGCCGCGGTGGCCATCCTCGGCACGGTGGTGGGCCTCGCACTGCGCGAGAGGGGAGACGGCGGCGATTTGCCGCCGCCGGAGAACGGCGGGTCGCGAAAGCCGCCCGACGGGAACAACACCGCAACCGGCAACAACCCGCCGCAGGTCACGCATCCCCGTGACGAGATGCGCAAGCGGCGCCTGGCCAGGCTGAAGCGCGAGCTGGAGTCCATCAGGGAGTATCGCTCGGACCATCCCCGCGAGTTCGCCAAGCCGGCGAAGCGGCTGAGCCGCCTGATTGAGGCGGCCAAGGGTACGGAGTACGCGCTCCAGGGGCAGCAGGATCTGGAGCGGCTCTACGACGAGCAGTTCGCCGACGCCAAGGCTCGCGCCGGGGTCCTCGAGAAGCAGGGCCGGTTCCAGAAAGCGTACGACGTATTCAACGGCCTGCCGCTGGTCGAGAAGCTCAACCGGATGGCGGCCGAGGAGCAGGCGCGCATCAAAGAGCTGGCAACCAGCCGGTTCGACGCGATACGCCGCAGGGCCTGGAAAAGGCTGGGGCCGGATCCCTACACCGGGGAGAACCGCGGCGACCTCGCTGCGGCGCAGAAGCACCTCCGGCTCGCGCTGAAGCTCAAGATGTCGCACGTGTTGGAGGCGGTCGACGCGGAGCTTCCCAAGCTGGCCGCCGAGCACAGGCGACGCACCGAGGATCTCGAGAAGCGGATGGCCGCCGCGCTGCAGGAGAAGAAGAGGCGGCTCTACGCCGAGTTCGTGGTCGAGCGCGACAGGGTTTTCGAGGCCGGCGCACAGATCGACGCAAGGAGCCGCCTGTGGATAGTGGCCGACCCGAAAGGCGCGGCCCGGGTGCGCCGGACGCTGCTGGCCTCCAGGTTCGAGCCCTTCCGGAAGGAAGCGCGGCGGGTCGTGCGCGACTTCGCGGCCGCCGGGAAATTCGTTGCCGGCCTCAAGGACCGAATTTCCAGGAGGAAAGGAGAGCTGGTGACGTTGCGGACCGCATCGGGCGGGAGCAACGCGGGGATACTGGTCGAGGTCAGCGACAGGCTCGCCGGGGTCAGGCCGCGGGGCATGTACGTCGGGGCGATTTCGCAGAACTACACAGATCTGACGACGGAGTGCATCGTTAAGCTGGCCGGGTTGGATGCCAAGTCAGCGTCGGACGCCTACCTGGCTGGGGTGTTCGCGTTTTTCGCCGGTCGCAAGGGCGACGCCGCGCCCCTCTTCAAGGTCGCCGCCGGATCCCCGAAACACAAGGTCGATGCCGAGTACTACCTGGCGTTCGCCCGGGAGGCCTACAGGCAGGCGCGAGAAAAGCAGGCCGCGGCACTGCTGCGGAGGTGTCGCGACACCTACAGGCAGCTCAAGGCCGCCAGGGTCGCGCGGGGTGATTCGCGCTGGCAGTTGCTCCGCGACGAGCTGCAGCGACTGAAGGACGAGTACGCCGAAACGGAAACCGTGAAGCAGAACCTCGACCGGTAGCCAGCAGGCCGTTGAAAGACGGCCTGCAGAGCAGGAGAAAGGTGAAAGTGGAGAGGAGAGCCGTGGAATCTTTCACATTGCAGGACATAGACCGGGAGATGGCGGCAGTTGTCTCTCCTGCGGTCCACTCTCTTCCTTTCTCCTTTCTCAGACTCGGTGCCAATGGCACCTTCTTCAACGGTCTGCGAGGTGGGAGGTGATGTCGTGAAGCACATGTTCTGGTTTGCAGTCCTGGCAGTGTTCAGCGGCGGGGCCCTGGGTGCCGAGCCCGGCATCAACGAGATGCTCAAGGACGCTCGTGAGATGGCCGTCAAGCCGGACAAGACCGGGCGGGTGAACCCCAACGCGGCAACCAAGGACAGCCTCTTCGTCCAGAAGATGAAGCGCGGCGTGGAGGTCAACCTCGGCAAGCGCGATCACGAGTACAAGCGCAATCGCAACTACCGTGACCGGGCGAGGCTCTACTACGAGATCGGCCGGTACAAGATCGCCCTGCAGTACATGCTGCTGGCCTGTCGCAACGAGCGCGACTACCGCACGCGCAACGGGGATAACCACCAGTCCCTGGCCAGGATCTACACGATGATGGGGCAGAAGGAACTCGCCAAGGGGGCCTTCGATGAGGCCTCCAAGCGTACCTTCGACGAGCACCGCATGCGGAGGCTTAAGGACCTTCAAACCTGGGCGAAGGAGTTCGACGGGAAGAAGGCCGAGGCCGAGAAGCTGGAGGCCAAGGCAGCGCAGGATCCCAAAGACGCGGATTCCCGCTGGCGGCTGGTGGAACTGTATGACCACGCCTATCCCCGGCCTCTGGACCGCTTCGTGCTGCTCATGAAGTTCAAGGAAATGTTCCCGGAGCACAAGGGCGTGAAGGAGGGCAATTGCGACTGGGAGCTGGCGGAAGCGCTCTGGCACTTCGGGATGCGCAACGAGGCGCTGGAACTGGCCAAGGTTTTCGCCGAGAAGTTCCCGAAACACAGGCGGACCACCTATGGTGACGCCACGTTGCGACTCGGGGGCTGGTACCACGATACGGGGCAGTACGCCTCGGCGCTGAAGTGCTATCTGGAAGTGCAGGAGAAGTACCAGAAGCACTGGGTCAACAGGGTGAACGATGAGGGGCGGAGCTGGCTGGGCGGGCGTATCTATTACGCCAAGAAAGCCCTGCAGGAGGGAAACTAGCAGGCCGCAGGGGGGCGACGAGCTCTCTGGATTGACGGCAGTGATCCTGCGCGACAGAATCCGGCTCTGAAGGGCCTCGCAGTACATTATGCCGCTGTGCCCGTGGATCTTGACTTGACAGATTCTGCACAGGTGATAGAATCCGCGCGTCATCGTTAGGGAGCAGGCCCGCTCCAAAGAGTAGTCCCGAGACGGCCAAGGTTTCGGGGCGGCGGAACTGGCTCCGGTGACAATAGTCCGGTCCTTCGGCAGAGAGGGGTGTCTGCTCGGAGAGACCGCGACTGTTTTTTTCGGCGCTTTTTGAGGCGGGAAGAGATAGCGATGGAGCTGCCAGTCTACAACGAATCGGGCGAACTGGCCGGCAAGGTCGAGTTCGACGAGTCGGTGCTGGGCACCAAGGTCAAGCGCAGACTTCTGCACGAGGCCGTGGTGATGTATGAGGCGCGCAAGCGCGCCGGCACCGTGAAGACCAAGACCCGCGCTGAGCGTGCCGGCACGGGCAAGAAGCCCTGGCGCCAGAAGGGCACCGGCCGGGCGCGAGTTGGCTCGAGACGCAGCCCCCTGTGGCGCAAGGGCGGTGTGATCTGGGGGCCGAAGCCTCGCGACTTCGGTTTCTCGATGCCCACCAAGGCGCGCCGGGAGGCGTTGCGCAGCGCACTGCTGGCGAAATTCAAGGACGAGCAGGTCAAGGTTATTGAGAAGCTGGACTTCGACGCCCCCAAGACCAAGCGTATGGCCTCCATCCTCAACAACCTCGGAATCCGCAAGTGCCTGCTGACCGTCAAGGGGCAGATGCCCAACCTGTACAAGAGCGTTCGCAACATCCCGCGCACCCGAATGAGCGCGGTCACCGACCTGAACGCCTACGAGGTTCTCCGCGGCGGGGAGATGCTTTTCACCCGGGAGGCGCTGGAGAGCCTGACGGAAGTGGTGAAGAAATGATAGACCCCTACAAGATCATCGTTCGCCCGGTGGTGACCGAGAAGAGCTATTCTCAGGCTCACGGCACCGCCTGGAAGCGCAGAGACAAGCAGGACGAGGTGCGCTGGTACTCCTTCGAGGTCATCATGGGGGCCAGCAAGCACCAGATTCGCGAGGCGGTCGAAAAGCTCTTCGACGTTAAGGTCACCGCGGTCAACACCTGCCACATGCGGCCGAAGTACAAGCGGGTGCGCTTCCGGCAGGGGCTGACCAAGCGGTGGAAGAAGGCCATGGTGCGGATCTCGCCGCAGTCCAAGGCCATTGAGGGGTTCTAAGGTGGGCGTAAAGAACTACAAGCCGACGACCAACGGCCGACGGGGCATGATGGTCTCCGACTTCTCGGAGATCACCAAGAAGAGCCCCGAGAAGCGGTTGACCGAGGCGTTGCGCAAAACCGGTGGTCGTGACAACCAGGGCCACCAGACCAACATCAACAAGGGTGGCGGGCACCGCCGGCGGTATCGCAAGATCGACTTCCGGCGCGACAAGGACGGAATTCCCGCCAAAGTGGCTGCGATCGAGTACGACCCCAACCGCTCGGCGCGCATAGCCCTGTTGCACTACGCCGACGGCGAAAAGCGCTACATCCTGGCGCCGGACCGCCTGAAGGTCGGCTCGCGTGTGATGAGCGGCGTCAAGGCCGAGCCCGAACCGGGCAACTGCCTGCCGCTCAAGGCCATGCCGCTGGGTACCATTATCCACTGCGTTGAGCTCAAGACCGGCAGGGGCGGCCAGATCGCCCGCTCGGCCGGGATCAGTGCGCGGTTGCTGGCCAAGGATCGCGGGCAGGGTCACATCGAGATGCCCAGCGGCGAAGTCCGGGTGGTGAGCCTGGAGTGCAAGGCCACCGTCGGCCAGGTGGGCAACCTCGAGCACCAGAACATCGTGGTCGGCAAGGCCGGCCGGAGTCGCTGGAAGGGGCGCAGGCCCCACGTGCGCGGTACGGCCAAGAACCCGGTCGATCACCCCATGGGCGGCGGTTCGGCCCGGCGGCACGGGGGACGCCCGCCGTGCTCCAAGACGGGCGTGCTCAGCAAGGGCGGGCGAACCCGCAAGGCCAAGAAGTACAGCAACTCGGACATCATCCGCAAGCGCAAGCGCAAGGGCAAGAAGAGGTAGATGTCATGAGCAGATCTCTGAAGAAGGGCCCCCACGTCGACGCCAAGCTCCTGAAGAAGGTGCTGGCCCAGAAAAGCGGCGGCGGGCGCGACCCGATCAGGACCTGGAGCCGGGCCTCGACAGTGGTCCCCGAGTTCGTGGGCCACAGCTTCCTGGTTCACAACGGCAACAAGTTCTTGAAGGTCTTCGTTACCGAGGACATGGTGGGGCACAAGCTCGGCGAGTTCTCGCCTACCCGCATATTCCGCGGGCACACCTCCGGCAGGGCCGCGAAGTAGGAGGTTGGGCTGTGGCAGAGACCGTCTACAAGGCAAGTCATCAGGGCGCGCGCGGCAGTGCCAAGAAGCTGCGCCTGGTGATCGACATGATCCGGGGCAAGCGGGTGCCGGCCGCCAGGGACGTGTTGCGCTACACGCCCAAGCGCGCCGCGTACTTCATCGATCGCGTGCTGCAGTCTGCGATCGCCAATGCGGAGAACACCGGCCAGGTGGACGTCGACGACCTGGTGGTGCACCGTGCCTGGGTCGACGAGGGCCCCACACGGATGGGGCGCTGGAAGTTCGCGGCTCACGGCCGGGTTCGCCCGATCATGAAGCGCAGCAGCCACATCCATGTGGAGCTCAGCGCCGCCCAGGAGGAGCCTGAGCCGCCCAGAGGCAAGGGCGGGAAGTCTAAGGAGTAGAGCTTTGGGACAGAAATGTCACCCATACGGGTTCCGTGTCGGCATCACCAAGGACTGGCGCAGCCGGTGGTACGCGACCAAGCAGGACTTCGGCAAGTGCCTGGTTGAAGACCAGAAGATCCGGAAGATGATCCAGAAGCTGCTCTGCGGCGTTGACACCAGGCGCGGCCGCGGCACCAACGCGGGCGTGGCCGATGTCGAAATCGAACGTTCCAAGAACGAGGTCCGGGTTCTGATTCACACCGCGCGTCCGGGTGTGGTCATCGGCCGCAAGGGGTCCGCCATCGACGACCTGCGCGCGCAGGTCGAGCAGCTGGTGGCGCCCAAGAAGGTCGAGATCAACATCAAGGAGATCTCCTCCCCCGAGCGCGAGGCCCGGCTGGTGGCCATGAGCGTCGGAGAGCAGATCGCCAGGCGCTCCAACTACCGCCGCGCGGTCAAGCGCGCCATGGAGGCCTCGGTGAACGCCGGCGTCCAGGGCATCAGGATTCAGGTGTCCGGCCGCCTGGGCGGGTCGGAACTGGCCCGTACCTACTCCGCGAGCGAGGGCAAGCTGCCGCTGCAGACCCTGGACGCGGACATCGATTACGGACTCGTGGAGGCACCCACGCAGTACGGCCACATTGGCATCAAGTGCTGGATCTACCGGGGCCAGCTGCAGAAGGAGGGCAAGAGCCATGGCTCTGATGCCCAAGCGCGTTAAGTACCGCAAGACCCACCGCGGCCGGGTCAAGGGCCTGGCCTACCGGGGCAACCAGGTTGACTTCGGCGAGTACGGGCTGCAGGCCCTCGAACGCGGCCACCTGACCGCGCAGCAGATAGAGGCGGCGCGGGTGGCCATGAGCCGCAGTCTGGGCACGGCCGGCAAGTACTGGATCCGGGTCTTCCCGCACAAGTCCTACACCGCCAAGCCGGCGGAGACCCGCCAGGGCAAGGGCAAGGGCGAGGTTTCCTACTGGGGCTGCCCGGTGCGCCCGGGTATGGTGCTCTTCGAGATCGGCGGGGTGGAGCCCGCCGTCGCCAAGGAGACCTTCCGGCTGCAATCCGCCAAGCTGCCCCTGCGCGTGAAGATGATAAAGAGGGAGGCCCTGCGGTGAAGGCCAAGGACCTACGCGAGAAGACCAGCGAGGAGCTGGTCGAAAACCTGGCGGAGGCCAGGAAGCGGTTGTTCTTCCAGATGCGGATGCAGAGCGCCACCGGCGAGGGCGGCAAGCCCCACGAGATGCGCGCCCTGCGGCGGGACGTTGCCCGGCTCGAGACGGTCCTCCGCGAGAGAAAGACTGCGGAGGGGGCTGCCGCCGCCCCGGCCGCCGATGAGGGAGCCCAGTCATGAGCGAACGCGGCAATCGCAAGCAGGTTACCGGGCTTGTCGTATCCGACAGGATGGACAAGACCATCGCGGTCAAGGTCGACCGCCTGGTCAAGCACGGCAAGTACCGAAAGTTCGTGAAGCGCAGCAGCAAGTACTACGCGCACGACGAGAAGAACGAAGCCGGCCTGGGTGACACCGTGGAGATCGCCGAAACCCGGCCCCTGAGCAAGCTCAAGCGCTGGCGCCTGCTGCGCGTGGTTGCCAGGGCTGCCGGCGCCGAGGACCGGGCCAGCGCCGTTGAAGCCGGAGAGGCATCATGATCCAGACACAGACCATGCTCGACGTTGCCGACAACACCGGCGCGCGGCGGGTCCAGTGCATCAAGGTGCTGGGCGGCACCCGCCGGCGTTACGCCTACGTGGGCGACATTATCGTGGTGACGGTCAAGAAGGCGGCGCCGGGCGGAACAGTGAAGAAGGGCGAAGTGTGTCGCGGCGTGGTGGTGCGCACCAGGCGTGCCCTTCGCCGGGAGGACGGGTCGCTGGTGCGCTTCGACTCCAACGCCATCGTTCTGCTCGACGCCCAGAAGAACCCGCGAGGCACGCGCATATTCGGGCCGGTGCCCAGGGAGTTGCGTGGCAAGGACTACATGAAGATCGTGTCGCTAGCGGCGGAGGTGATCTGAAATGGCCGGCAAGGGCAAGCCCAAGAGGCTTGAGAAGCCCATCAAGACGCTGATCCGCTCAAAGGACATGGTGCAGGTGGTCTCGGGTCGTGACGGCGGTCGACTGACGCCCCCCGGCGATGCCGAGCGGGAGAGCGCCCGGGCACAGGGCAAGCGCGGTCGGGTTCGCGTTGTGGATCGCGCCAGGGCGCGGCTGATCGTCGACGGTGTGAACATCGTGCACCGCCACGAGCGGCCCAACCCCCAGAAGGGTCACCGCGGGGGGCGCGTGGACAAGGAAGGCCCGATTGCGATTTCGGCGGTCCGGCTGGTCTGCCCCGCCTGTGACCGGGCGGTGCGGGCCCGAGCGGGGCGCGACGAGAAGGGCAATCTCGTGCGCATCTGCACCAAGTGCGATGAGAAGTTCTAGAGGTGGCAGAGATGGCAGAGACGGCTGAGAAACCCAAGGCGACAGCGGCCGGCGCGCCGCGGCTGAAGGAGAAGTACGAGCGGGAGATAGTGCCCGAGCTAGAAAAGCAGTTCGGGTACAAGAACAGGCTGGCGGTGCCACGGGTGCTGAAGGTCTCCGTGAACATGGGCGTGGGCAAGGCCCGCGAGGATGCCAAGATGCTCGAGCAGGCGGTGGGCGACATCGCCATCATCACCGGCCAGAAGGGCGTGATCACCAAGGCGCGGAAGTCGATCAGTAACTTCAAGCTGCGCCGCGGGTTCGAAGTCGGCTGTCGGGTAACGTTGCGCGGCCGGCGGATGTACGAGTTCCTCGACAGGCTGATAAACCTGGCCATGCCCAACATCCGCGACTTCCGGGGGGTAAGCGCCCGCGGGTTCGACGGTCGCGGGAACTACAATTTCGGTCTCAGCGAGCAGACTGTGTTTCCGGAGATCGATCCGGACAAGGTCAGTTTCGCGCAGGGAATGAACATCAGCATTGCCACCAGCGCGCGCACCGACGATGAGGGCCGCGCGTTGCTCAAGCTGATGGGCATGCCCTTCAGCAGGTAGGTAGAAGGAGGCGGGGACAGTGGCTCGGCTTTGCCTGAAGGTCAAACAGAAACTCAAGCCCAAGTACAAGACTCGGGCCTACAACCGCTGCGAGCTCTGCGGCCGGGTGCGCGCGGTCTACCGCAAGTTCAAGATCTGCCGGCTCTGCTTCAGGAAGCTCGCGCTGCAGGGCGAGATTCCCGGCGTGCGCAAGGCCAGCTGGTAGACGCGGGAGATAGAGAGAGATGATGACCGATCCGATAGCCGACATGCTGACCCGTATCCGCAACGGACTGCGCAACCAGCGGCGGTTCGTGGACGTGCCTTCGTCCGGCGCGAAGCTGGGCGTGGCCAATGTTCTCAAGCGCGAGGGTTACGTGCAGGACCTGGAGCTGGTCGAGGCCCAGCCGCGGAACCGCATCCGACTGCAGCTCAAGTACGGACAGAGCGGCGACCGGGTGATCTCCGAGATCAAGAAGGTCAGCAGGCCTGGTTGCAGGGTCTTCAAGGGCGTGGACGATCTCAAGCCGTTCATGAACGGCCTGGGAATCTACGTGGTGAGCACTCCCAAGGGGGTGCTCAGCGACCGGGAGTGCCGCAGCAATCGCGTGGGCGGCGAAGTTCTCTGCAGCATCTGGTAGCGAGGTAACGATCATGTCGCGGTTGGGAAAGAAACCAGTAGCGGTACCCGACGGGGTGGAGATCGCCTTCGCCGACGACGTCATGCGCGTCAAGGGGCCGAAGGGCGAGCTGACCCAGGATGTCAAGGGCGGTATCACCGTCGAGGTCGACGCCGAAAAGAAGGAGGCCTGGGTCCATCGTGGGGCGGACACGCGCCAGGCCAGGGCCTTCCACGGGCTGTACCGCGCGCTCTTGAGCAACATGGTCGAGGGCGTGACCAAGGGTTACACCAAGGAGCTGGACATCGTGGGCACCGGCTACCGGGCTTCGGTGGAAGGCGGCGTCCTGGTGATGCAGGTCGGTTTCAGCCACCCGGTACGGATGGAGATTCCCGAGGGGCTGTTGGTCCAGTGTCCCTCGCAGACCCAGGTTACGGTCAGCGGAATAGACAAGCAGAAGGTCGGGAACTTCGCGGCGGAAGCTCGCGCCTCCCACCCGCCGGACCCCTATCACCAGAAGGGCATTCGCTTCCGGGGCGAGTACGTCCGCAAGCTGACCGGCAAGACCTTCGGATCCACCGCCGGCTAGGCGCGCAGAGAGGAAGAGACGACCATGAGCAGCAAACTGACCGGACGCCCCAGGCGGCACCGCCGCGTGCGCAAGAAGGTCCGGGGCGGGGCAGACCGGCCCCGGCTCTGCGTGTTCCGCAGCCAGCAGCACATTTACGCCCAGCTGATAGACGATGTGGAGGGCAAGACCCTCGTCTCGGCGGGGTCCACCTCGCCGGAGATCAGGGAGAAGCTTTCCGGGAAGGGGCGCGACCGCGGGGCCGCGGCCGAGGTCGGCAAGCTGATAGCCGAGCGGGCGAAGTCCAAGAGCGTGGAAGCCGTGGTTTTCGACCGGGCCGGGTACAAGTACCACGGCCGGGTGAAGGAATTGGCAGAGGCCGCCCGCAAGGCCGGGCTCAGGTTCTGAGGCTGAAGAATGGGTAAGGAACGCACTGCAACCGCGACGGCGCCCGGGGATGGCGCGGTGCCCGAGGACTTCCTCGAGCTGGAAGAGCGCGTGGTCGACATCTACCGCTCGGCCAAGGTCATGAAGGGCGGCCGCAAGTTCCGTTTCGGCGCGCTGGTGGTCGTCGGAGACAAGGTCGGGCGCGTGGGCTACGGCTACGGCAAGGCCCGGGAGGTGCCCCAGGCCATCGAGAAGGCCATGAAGGTCGCCAAGCGCAGCATGGTTCGCTTCCCGGTGGTCAACGGGACCATTCCGCACCAGGTTCGCGGGGTGTTCCGCGGCGGCAACATAATTCTGTTGCCGGCCGGTCCCGGTACCGGCGTGATCGCCGGCTCGGTGATCAAGGCTGTTGCCGAGTGTCTGGGCCTGAGCAACCTGCTCTCCAAGAGCTTTGGATCGACCAACAGCAAGAACATCCTGAAGGCCACCTTCGCGGCCCTCTCCAAGCTGCGCACCCGCGAGCAGGTGACTTCGATGCGTGGAGTGGAGCCGGAATGAACCTGCACGAGGCACACACCAACCTGGCCCGCCGGGACGTAAAGAAGCGCGTGGGACGCGGCCCCGGCAGCGGCAACGGGAAATTCGCAGGCAAGGGCATGAACGGTTGCCAGAGCCGCTCAGGCTATGCGGCAATTCGCGGGCACGAGGGCGGCCAGATGCCGCTCTTCCGGCGACTGCCTAAACGTGGATTCAGCAACGCGACCTTCCGTAAGGAGTTCGCGGTTGTCAACATATCCGCGCTGAAGGCCTTCGAGGAGGGGGCGACGGTGAGCCCCGCGGAGCTCTTCGCCAGGGGCATGATCGGCAAGCTCAACGCAGCGGTCAAGATCCTGGGCAATGGCGAGATCGACCGCGCGCTGACCGTCAAGGCCCACAAGTTCAGCAAGAGCGCCGCCGAGAAGATCGAGAAGGCCGGCGGCAAGGCAGAGACCGTCTAGCTGAGAGATTGACTGATGTTTGGAGCCTTCGCTAACGTCGTCCGGATTCCAGAGCTTCGCAGGAAGCTGCTGATCACCGCGGGCCTGCTGGTGATCTACCGGGTCGGCATCTTCATACCGTGTCCAGGCACCTGGACTCCACCGGTGGAGGAGGGCGAGATCGAGGGCGTAATGGGCCTGGTGGACATGTTCTCGGGAGGCGCGCTGAAAATGCGCAGCATCCTGGGACTGGGTATCATGCCCTACATCAGTGCCTCGATCATATTCCAGCTGATGGCCGCGGTCGTCCCCGCTCTGCAGAAGATCGCCAAGGAAGGCGACGTCGGGCGCAAGCGCATCAACCAGTACACCCGCTACGCCACGGTTCTGCTATGCGTCGTTCAGGGCGCGATGATGGCCAACATGGCGCTGCTGCGCGGGCCGGCCCCCGGGCGTCCCGATCACGACCCGCAGCTGCTGGGCTTCGCGCACCCGACGGTCTACTTCATGCTGGTGGTCGGTTCGCTGATGATCGGCACCATCTTCCTGATGTGGCTGGGCGAGCAGATAGACGAGTTCGGAATCGGCAGCGGCATCTCGCTGATCATCATGGCCGGGATCCTGGCCAGGCTGCCCCAGGCGATCACCGAGATCTTCAACAACTTCGAGCCGCAGCTGGGCGCCGCCGAGCAGGGCAAGATCGGCCCGGAGACGGTGGTGACCCTCTTGCTGCTGTTCATCCTGATGGTCATGGCCGTGGTGGCGCTTACGCAGGCGCACCGACGGGTGCCGATCCACACCGCCCGGACCCGCTCGCGCGAGGGGTTCAGCCATCGCAGCTACGTGCCGCTGCGCCTGAACATGAGTGGGGTGATCTCGATCATCTTCGCGCAGGCGCTGATGCAGGTGCTGGACATGGTAACCAGGAACACCCCGGTGCTGTCCTGGCCGGTGGTGGGCACGATCTTCTCCTTCCTTACCCGCGGCTCGTTCATATACGTTACGTTCTTCGCGATGCTGATCATCTTCTTCTCGTACTTCTACACGGCGGTGACCTTCAACCCCGTGGAGCAGGCCAACAACTTCAAGGAGTCGGGAACGTTCATTCCCGGGATACGTCCGGGAAAGCAGACCGCGGTGCACCTCGACGGAATCATGCGCAAGGTGACGCTGGTCGGCGCGGTCGCGCTGGTCTACGTGGCCTTCGCGCCGCAACTCATTACCGGGTTGCTCGAGGTCAGTCCGGTGGTAGGCCAGTTCTTCGGCGGCACCGGGCTGCTGATCGTCGTGGGGGTCGCCCTGGACCTCTCCCAGCGCATGGACCAGTACCTGCTGATGCAGCACTACCAGGGGTTCCTGGAGCGCGGCAAGGTCCGCGGCAGAAGGTAGAGGAGTTCGAGATGGCCGATCGCACCGGACTGATTCTGCTGGGCCCCCCGGGGGCCGGCAAGGGCACCCAGGCCGCGGGCCTTTCCGCCCGATTCGGCATTCCGCATATCTCCACCGGAGACATGCTGCGCGAGGCGGTTGCTGCCGAGACCGAAGTCGGGCTCGAGGCCAAGCGCTACATGGAGGCCGGCGAGCTGGTTCCCGACTCGGTAGTGGTGGGTATCGTCGGCGAGCGCCTGCAGCAGGACGACTGTGCGGGCGGCTGGCTGCTGGACGGCTTCCCGCGGAACACCGCCCAGGCCGATGCCCTGGCGTCCAAGCTGGCCGAGATCGGCCACCAGGTCACGGCCGTGCTGTACATGAGAGTGCCGGTCGAGGCGGTGGTCGAGCGCCTCGGCGGGCGACGCATGTGCAAGCCCTGCAACAAGGGCTACCACGTGAAGTTCATGCCCCCCGCGGAGGAGGGCAAGTGCGACGAGTGCGGCTGCGAGCTCTACCAGCGCCCGGACGACAACGAAGGGGCCATCCGCCAGCGCCTGGAGGTTTTCGAGAACGACACCGCGCCGCTGGTCTCCTACTACGGCGAGCGGGGCGTGCTTTCGGAAGTCGACGGCGCCGGGACCCCGGAAGAGGTCGGTACCGCGCTGGTCGCAGCGGTAGAGGAGAAGAGGGCGGGCTGATGATCATGCTCAAGAGCCCCCGCGAGATAGATCTCCTCCGGGAGGCGGGGCTCATTGTCGCCGAGACGCTCAAGCTCATGCGCGAGAACGCCAGACCCGGCGTTACCACCGCGGAGCTGGACCGTATCGCCGAAGAGCACATCCGCGGGCGCGGGGCGACTCCCGCGTTCAAGGGATACCGCGTGCCGGGGGTGCGCGAGGCCTATCCCGGGAGCATCTGCGCGTCGATCAACGAGGAAGTGGTCCACGGCATTCCCGGGCAGCGACAGCTGAAGGACGGCGATATCCTCAGCATCGACGTCGGCGCCTGCTACAAGAAGTACTTCGGCGATGCCGCGGAGACCATCCCGGTGGGCAGCATCAGCGCTCCGGCGCAGAAGCTGCTGGAGGTCGCCCGGGGCGCGCTGGATCGCGCCATCGAGGTGATCCGCCCGGACATGGAGCTCAAGGACCTCTCCGCCGCGATTCAGGAACACGCCGAGAGCCACGGTTTCTCGGTGGTCCGCAAGTTCGTCGGCCACGGAATCGGCCGCAAGATGCACGAGGACCCGCAGGTGCCCAACTTCGTGGGCGCGGGCAGTCCAGCAGCCGACGTGCGCCTTCCGGCCGGGACCGTGATTGCCATCGAGCCGATGGTCAACGCCGGCAGCGGCAACGTGGAGGTGCTGGACAACGGCTGGACGGTTCGCACCAGAGATCGCAAGCTGTCGGCCCATTTCGAGCACAGCGTGGCCGTCACCAGCGACGGCGCGCGGGTGCTCACCGCTCTTGAGGACTGAGGCGGAGGCAGAATGCCAAAGGAAGAGAGCGTACGCGTGGAGGGCACGGTCAGGGAGGCCCTGCCCAACACCACGTTCCGCGTCGAAATCGAGGGCGGGCACAAGGTCCTGGCCCACATTTCCGGCAAGATGCGCATGCACTTCATCCGCATCCTGCCGGGGGACAAGGTGACGCTGGAAATGAGCCCCTACGACCTGAGCCGTGGACGGATCGTCCACCGCCTGTAGGGGAGGGAGCGCTGAGATGAAAGTCAAGAGTTCTGTGAAGCGCAGGTGCGATCGATGCAAGATCATCAGGCGCAGAGGGCGTATCCTGGTGATCTGCAGCAACCCGCAGGAGAAGTACCGCCACAAGCAGCGGCAGGGTTAGGAGAGGAATATGCCCAGAATCGCAGGCATAGACATTCCCGGCGACAGGCCTACGCGCGTAGCGTTGACCTACATCCATGGCATCGGTCCGACCACCGCTAACAAGCTCTGCCAGGAGCTGAGCGTGGACGGAGCCAGGCGCTCGCGGGACCTCAGCGGTGAGGAGCTCTCGCGCATCGCGGCCTACATCGACAAGAACCTGGTGGTCGAGGGGCAGTTGCGGCGCCAGGTGACTCAGAACGTGGCGCGGCTGCGCAAGACCGGCAGCTACCGCGGGCTGCGCCACGCCCGCGGCCTTCCGGTGCGCGGCCAGCGCACTCGTACCAACGCCCGTCAGCGCAAGGGCAAGAAGAAGACGGTTGCCGGCAAGAAGAGCGTCAAGGAGATGAGGTAGTACCCATGGCCAAGAGCTACCAGAAGAAGGCTTCGCGCAAGAGCGTGGTCAAGGGCGTGGCCCACATCAAGGCGACGTTCAACAACACCGTGGTGTGCATCACCGACCAGGGAGGCGAGGTGCTCTGCTGGAACTCGGCCGGCACCGTGGGCTTCAAGGGCTCGCGCAAGTCGACCCCGTTCGCGGCCCAGCGCACCGCCGAGGCCTGTGCCGAGAAGGCGCAGAAGAACGGCCTGAAGGAGGTCGAGGTGCGGGTCAAGGGCCCCGGTTCGGGACGGGAATCGGCGATTCGCGGCCTGCAGGCTGCCGGCCTGACCATCCGGGCAATCGAAGACGTCACCCCGTTGCCGCATAACGGGTGCCGGCCGCGCAAGCGCCGGCGGGTCTAGAGGGAGGATCCTGAGTCGTGGCACGACACACCGGACCGAAGTGCAAACTCTGCCGCCGGGAGGGCGTCAAGCTCTTCCTCAAGGGCAGTCGCTGCGATACCCCGCAGTGCAGCTTTGAGCGGCGGGATACGCCGCCCGGCGTCCACAACTGGCGCCGCGGGCGGCTCAGCGACTACGGGGTTCGCCTGCGTGAGAAACAGAAGTGCAAGCGCTACTACGGCGTCATGGAGCGGCAGTTCCGCCGGCTGTTCACCGAGGCCCAGCGCTGCAGGGGCAACACCGGCGAGGACCTCCTGGCGCTGCTTGAGAGCCGCCTGGACAACGTGGTTGCCCGTCTGGGTCTGGCCACCAGTCGGGTGCAGGCCCGCCAGATGATCCTTCACGGCCACTTCACCGTGAACGGCCGCAAGGTCAGCATCCCCAGCATGCTTGTCAAGCCGGGCGATGAAGTCGGCGTTGGGAAGCGTGAGAAGACCCAGAAGCTGGTAAAGGCCAACGTAGAGGTGACCAAGGGCCGGGGACGGCCTTCCTGGCTTGAGCTCGACGAGAAGGCCTGCGCGGGCAAGGTTCTCAGCAAGCCCACGCGCGACGAGGTCTCTATTCCTATCCAGGAACAGTTGATCATCGAGCTGATGAGCAAGTAGTTTTGGTCAGTTGTTAGGAGCTGCGTAGCGAGATGATGAGAATCAGGTGGAAGGGTTTCGAACTGCCCGTCAGGGTGGTGCCCGAGAAGGAAACCCAGACCGAGCGCTACACCAAGTTCATTGCCGAGCCGTTTGAGCGCGGTTACGGCCACACCATCGGCAACAGCCTGCGGCGGGTGCTGCTGAGCAGCCTCGAAGGTGCAGCGCCCACCAGTCTGAAGATCGAGGGCGCCAGCCACGAGTTCACTGCGATGAAGGGCGTGTACGAGGACGTTACCGACGTGGTTCTCAACGTCAAGCAGATCCGCGCCAAGATGCACACCGCCGACCCGGTGACCCTGCGCCTCGAGAAGAAGGGCAAGGGCGAGGTCAAGGCCGGGGACTTGAACCCCGACGAGCGCGTCGAGATCCTGAATCCCGATCTGGTGCTCTGCACTCTGACCGACGCCGTGGACTTCCGCGCAGAGGTTGTTGTCAAGCGCGGTCGCGGCTTCGTTCCGGCCGAGGAGCAGATCGTGGAGCCGGTCATCGGGCTGATCCCCCTTGATTCGGTGTTCAGCCCGGTGCGGCGCGTGCGCTACTCGGTCGAGGCCACCCGCGTCGGTCGGCTGACCAACTACGACCGCCTTATCCTCGAGATCTGGACGGACGGGACGGTTCAGCCCGACACCGCGTTGGCCGAGGCCGCATCGCTGCTGCGCAAGCACCTCAACCCCTTCGTCAAGTACTTCGAGATAGGCGCGGAGGCCGCCAGGGAGCTGGCCGCCCCGGAAGAGGCCGAGTCGCCCAAGGCCGACAAGGCCCGCGAGGAACTCCTGAAGAAGCTGGAGTTGCCCATTTCGGTGCTGGATCCCTCCAGCCGTGCCGAAAACGTCATGCAGGCCAACAAGGTGGCCACGCTGCGTGACCTGGTTTCCCGCAACGACGAGGAGATGGCTCAACTCAAGGGCTTCGGCAAGACCAGCCTGCGCGAGATCAAGAAGAAGCTGGCTGATCTGGGCCTGAGCTTCGGGATGCCCATCCCCGAGTCGGAAGAGACCGCGGAGGTCGGCGAGGGCGGTGGCCTGGAGGCACCGGCGGTTCCCCCGATGAGCCCGCCCGAGATCCCCGGCTCCGTCTAGCCCGACGACCGGACAGCAGCAAGGAGTAATCCCCGTGCGACACCGCAAGAAGGACAGCAAGCTCGGCCGTACGTCCGCGCATCGCGAAGCGATGATCGCCAACCTGGCGTGCAGCCTGATCGAACACGGCCGGGTGGTTACCAGTCCGCAGAAGGCCAAGGCCTGCAAGCCTCTGGTCGAGAAGATGATAACGCTGGGCAAGAAGGGCACTGTCAACGCCCGGCGGGTGGCCATTCGCCGCCTGCGCCAGAAGCGCGTGGTCAAGCGGCTCTTCAACGACATTGCCCCGCTCTTCACCGAGCGCCAGGGTGGCTACACCCGGATCATCAGGCTGCCGCGTACCATCCGGCTTTCGGCCAACGAGACCTACTCGCAGTGGCGCAAGGCCTACGGCCTGCGCCTGGGCGACGCCGGCGAGCAGGTATACTTCGAGCTGGTGGGCTACCAGCCGCCGACCTACGAGGACGGAGGCAAGAAGGACGCGGCCGCCGGCGGGGCCGAAGAGAAGTAGCCCCTGAGATTCACCGGCCGCTCGCGAGGGCGGCCGGTTCTCTTTGGGCAATGGAAGAGGTCGAAATGGAAGAGCTCAGCACGGAAGTCAAGTTCGTGCCGACCAAGCTGATCGCGCGCGGCGGCATGGGCGAGGTCTTCGAGGCCAGCCTGCACGGCGTCGACGGGTTCTCCAAGACCGTTGCCGTCAAGGCGATCATGACCGACCTCGCCGACGACCCCGAGTTCGTCGACCTCTTCATAGGCGAGGCCAAGCTGGTTGCCGACCTGGTGCACAACCACATCGCGCAGGTCTACGGGCTGTGGTGCAAGGAGCGTATCTACTATATGGTCATGGAGCTGGTGGAGGGCACCAGTTCGGCGGATTTTGTCGACGAACACCTGCGCCAGCGCAAGCCGCTGCCCGTCGAGTTGGGCGCCTACATCGCCAGCCGGGTGGCGCGCGCGCTGGAATACGCGCACGACAAGAAGGGGCGTGACGGTACGCCGCTGGGCATCGTGCACCGAGACGTGTCGCCGCGCAACATCCTGCTTTCCTGGGAGGGCGTGGTCAAGCTCACCGATTTCGGCATCGCCAAGGCGGCGCGCTTCATGCGCGACCGCGAGGGCGAGATCCTGATGGGCAAGGTGGAGTACATGAGCCCGGAGCAGGCCGCTTACATGCCCACCGACGGGCGCAGCGACGTCTTCTCACTGGGAGTGGTGCTCTACGAGCTTCTGGCCGGCCGGCAGCTCTTCGCGGTGGAGGACGTCGAGGAAACCCTGCGCCGGGTGACCGGCATGCCGATACCCGACGTGCGCGAGGCGCGGCCCGAGGTCCCGGAGGCGCTCGCCAGGGTGCTGGCCCGGGCTCTCGAACGCGACCTCGACGGGCGCTACCAGAGCGCCGGGGAGTTCGCGCTGGAACTCGAGCAGTACATGTACGGCGACCGCTTCGGGCCCACGCTGGTCACGCTCTCGAAGTATCTGGCCGAGCTCTTCAAGCGTCCGCAGACCACCATTCTCGACCGCGACCGATAGCAGCAGGCTGGCCCGGCCGGACCCGCCGGCAGTTCCCGGGGCAACCCCGAAAGCGCGCGCAGGCTCGCGGCGGTTGGCGGTCAGCAAAAGGCCTTCGTCAGGTCAGGAAACGCGTCGCACGGCGAGGGCGGTTATATCGTCTTCCTGGTCGGCGCCCTTGGTGAACTTCTCGATTGCCCCGGGCAGCCCCTCGATCATGTGCGCCAGCGGGCTGCGGGTGTCGTGGTGCTGCTGCAGGTACTCGATGAAGCGCTCGACGCCGAACTCGTTGCCGGCGCGGTCGTGGGCCTCGACGATGCCGTCGGTGAACTGCAGGAAGGTCTGGCCCGGGAGGAGACTGACCGTGACCTCCTGCAGCAGGCCTGAAAAATGCTCGCCCTTGGTCACGCCGATCGAAGTGCCGGCGGCCTTGACCTCCTGCCACTCGTCCTTGCCGGGGCCGAAGAGCAGGGGGTGGTTGTGACCGGCTCGGACGTACTGCAGCGAGCCCCGTGCGCTGTCCAGCACCGCGTAGCCCACGGTGAGGAAAGTCTGGCGGTCGAGGTCTCGCCTGAGATCGTCGTTGGCCCAGGTCAGCGCCGTGCAGGGCGTGTCGGCCGAGCGCGCGTAGATCTGCAGGGCCTTGCGCGCAGCCCCCATTACGATTCCGGCCTCCATGCCGTGGCCGGTCACGTCGCCGATCAGGATCCCGTAGCGGCCGGCGCCTAGCTCGATGATGTCGCAGAAGTCGCCGGAGACGTGTTCGGCGGGGCGGTAGACGAAGGCGAACTCGTAGCCCGGCACCTCCGGCAGGCGCGGCAGCATGTACTGCTGGCGGCGCCTGGCCACCGTCAGAGATCGCTTGACGTTGGCCTCCTGCTTCAGGCCGTGGGCCACGGCCTTGAGACGATCGAAGCTGGAGGACCTCCTGGGGTCCATGGGCACCGTAGCAGCCTCCAGAAACCGGTGGGGCGGAGTCGCGGCAACCGGCCGGGACGCGCGCCCGCAGGAACAATTGTAACCCGCGCAGCAGCGCCAGTCCAGAACGGCTCGGGCGGTTTGGCCTTGGCTTTCTCTCCGGGACAGGAGACCTCTGGAATAGGGAGCAGGGCAGCAATGAGTGCTGTTGCGGGTATGGCTCGGGGCATGTTGTCCCTCGCGATCGGGTCGGGAGCTGTTTCGAGATTTCTGTTCACGAGCGCCTGCATTACAGACATATCCTGTGGAATCCGCGCCGGCTCGCAAGGGCTTGCGAAGGGACGGGCCAGGAAGGCCGGCATCGACTGGGGGGCGATCGCCCACGGGCTCAGGCACACTCGCGAGGCGCAGATGCCGCCGAGGGCGTGCGCCGGGCCTGGACCCCGAGAATGCACATGGTATGCACCGCAAGGCTGCGGGTGCCGAGAGCATCGACCCAAGTCTATTGAAGACGGAGCTTGCGACGAAAGCTGCTGGCGGAGAGGGCGGGATTCGAACCCGCGGACGGGCCTAAACCCGTCACCGGCTTAGCAAGCCGGCGCATTCGGCCACTCTGCCACCTCTCCGCGCAGAATGCAGCCTACTGGGACGGATGAGGATACACGGACCGGTGGCGGTGGTCAAGCGGCTTTCAGGCGCTGGGGCAGGCGCAAACCGGCAGGCCAGGCTGCTGGAAAGGCGGGACGGGACGTCTTATCATCATGCCTTGGGGAGGCCGAATGGGTTCGGTTGCCAGGGTCAGCTTCGAGAACTACGGGACCAGCGTCGCGCGGGCCCTGGATCTGGTCGGCGCCGGCGGGCGCCTGCCGGCCGACGGCCGGCCGGGCAGCATCGAATCCGGGATCGTCGAAGGATAGGTGGCGGTGGGGATCGTCGACGTTCGCGAAGTGGTCGGGAAGCCGGACATCGAGGCCGTGGCCGCTCTGGCGCGGTCGATCTGGAACGAGCACTACGTGCCGATCATCGGGCAGGCCCAGGTCGACTACATGCTGGAGAGATTCCAGAGCGCGGCGGCGATATCCGGCCAGATCGGGTCCGGCTACCGCTACTTCCTGGCGGGGCGCGGGGGGCGCGATATCGGCTACCTTGCGGTGTGTTCCGACGCCGCAGGCGGCAGCATGATTCTGAGCAAGATATACGTCGTCGCCGGGAGTCGCCGGAGCGGAGTGGGGCGCGCCCTCCTGGAGCGGGCCGAAGCGCTCTGCAGGCAGAGCGGGCTCTCCAGGCTATGGCTGACGGTCAACCGGCACAACGCGAAGTCCATCGCAGCTTACGAACGGATGGGCTTCAGGAACGTCGGGGTGCTGGTCACCGATATCGGTGGCGGATTCGTGATGGACGACTACCGCATGGAGAAAGAGATTAGGGCCTGACCGCGGTCTCGCACAGAGGCGCGGGGTCGCCGAGAACCGCGGCACGCGGGGATGATCATCCCCGCGTCTTCTTCTGCTGGTCCCTGGTGAGGCGCAGCCCCAGCGGTCGCCGGACTCTCAGAACTTGATCTCGCCGGTCGCCAGGCCAATTACCAGGATGATCGCGCCGACGATCAGGCCCAGAATCGTAAGCACCAGCGGGATGTAGAACTGCAGCCAGATCAGGAGCACCAGGCAGCCCCTGCCGGAGACCGGCTGGCCCGAAAGGCGCTCGTCCCGCTTGGAGCTCGAGAGAAATATGAAGTTCATGATCAGGCCCGGCAGGTACCCGATCCAGTAGCCCAGCAGGGTCAGGAAGGCCAGGCCCACGTAGCTCTTGCCGGCGACTGCGCGGCGGGCGGCGTCGTTGGGCGAGGTGTTGTGCTGCTGGGCGTTGAACTGGACGTTGACCGGAGCCGGTGCGGGCGCCTGGGGCGCCATCACGGGTGCCGGTGCCGGGGGCTGGGCGGGCGCAGGCGGTTGCATCAGCGGCTGTACCGATACCTGTTGCACCGGTGCGGCCGGCTGCTGCGGCGGCGGCGGGGCCGGGGCAGGCGGCATCGGATCGGGTTTGACCTCGACGATGGGGGCGGGTGTCTTCCTCTCGCCTGCCAGGTCGCTTCCGCAGTGCTCGCACGCGGGGCCCGAGCGGGTCAGCCCCTCCCGGCAGTAGGGGCATTCCAGCATGCTCTTGCAGTGCTTGCACTTGACGGCCCCTTCGGCGATCTCCTCGTTGCACAGCGGGCACTTCCTGCGCCCGGCCGGCAGACCTGAGGGGGCGGAGGGCGTGGGATCCGGTTCCCGGCGGGGCGTGTCGTTCTCGTGCTGCTGATCGGTCATTGGTCGGCTCCGTTCTCCTCGCTGGGCGGCAATGGTTGGGCCGCTCCGGTGATGTCTACGATCCGGGCGCCGTCGGCGTATTCGCGCGTGACGTAGCCGGTCATGTTCTTGAGCCTGGAGATGATACCTGCCATGCGTTCGACCTGGTTGCGGATCCGCTGGGCGCGCTTGTACTGGGGGGCGTCCTCGCCGGCGTCGAGCTGGAGCATCTCCGCCTGTCCTGAGATGACCTGGAGGGGCTGGTTGAGCTCGTGGCACACTGCGCCGGCGATCTCCACGATGCCGCGCATGCGCTCGGCAACGGCGCGCTCGCTTTCCAGCCGCTTGGAGTCGATGGCATAGCGGGCCATGCGGCGGAGGAGATCGGCGTTGGCCTGGCCCTTGACCAGGTAGTCCTGGGCGCCCTCTCTAGTGCTCTCGGCGGCGAGGGCGACCTCGTCCAGGCTGGTGAGCACGATGACCGCCACTTCGGGGTATCGTTCACGAAGCGTCCTGAGCGTGTCGAGCCCGTCGCTGTCGGGCAGCTCCAGGTCGAGGAGAACCAGGTCGAAGCCTCCGGCCGCCAGGTGATCGAGCGCTTCGGAGAGCCGGGTGCAGGCCTGTACCTCGCAGGCGGCGGAAAGCGGGGCCCTGAGCATTTCCTGGAGGATACTGGCCGCCACCGGGCTGTCCTCTACCAGCAGGACCCGGATATTCTCTTCGTCAAGAAGGGCTGTCTTCTCGGCCAAGGGCGGCTCCGCTCGCGGCGTTGCTTCCATGAGGGCGGAATTGTACGCATTCGCCGCCCCCGGCGCCAGAGGGCGTTCGGGAAAAGGCCGTTCGGGGGGCGTTTGATGTGGCGGGGCTTTTGTCTTGCATTGAGGGCCGCGAGCGGTAGTTTTGCCTGTCGAGGTCCGGGTTATGCTGGAGAGGACGAGCCGGTGGCGAGCATGAGGGCAACCGGAGTCGTGGCCGACCTGTTTGCCGACGGGGTCGGTTTTCGTGCCGACTGGGGATTCAGCCGCTCGGTGACGAAGTTCGGCGAGCGGCTGCTGGGCCGGTGGGGCGACCTCGACTGGCGTTCGGTGGACGCGATGGTGGGCGCGGCATTTGTCGAGAATCTCAGCGGCGGCGCCGGGAACGAAGCGGCACGACCGGATGGCGCCCGCGCGGCCGGAATCCGGCTCTACCGGGGCGTGGCCGTTTCGCAGCGCGTCTCGGACTGGGTCTCGCGCGGCGGGCGCGAGGTGGCGGTGGCCCTGCGCTGCCACGTCGGCAAGCGCAGGTTCCGGGGGCGCAGGCAGAACCTGGTCCTGCTGCAGTACCGCGTCTGGCGGCGGGGGCGCCGGGGCGGGGTCGCGCGGCTCCGCCGGGCCCGGCAGGCGGAGAGGGTCTTCTCTCCGCTGCACCGCAGGGTTCTCGAAGTTCTGAAGGGGGATGCCCAGTGATCGTTTCGGTGAAATCGCGTCTGGCGGCGGCGACCCTGGTGCTCGGGGTGGTGTGTGCGGGCTGCGCCACCAAACGGGCGGAGTACGAGTTCCTGGCCATGCCCCGCGCGGGGCTGCGCCCGGGGACCGTCTGGAAGGAGGGCCTCGGGCCGGTTTCCGGCAGGCCGGGAAAGAAGGTCAGGGTGACGCGCATGGCGCGCGGCCTCGACTGGCTGCAGAAACAGACCGCCGGGGAGGGGGGGGCGGCGCTGAAGGCCGTGCTGGCCGATTTCTTCGCCGTTACGCTGGGCGTGGAACGCAAGTACATCACCTCCGTGCAGGCGATCGGGCTGGCGCACCGCAGGGTCGCCAATCCCGGAGCGCTGAGCAAGGGGCGCAGCTACCTCTGGGAGACGGTCGAGGCCGAGAGGGTCCGGGTGCGGGTGGGGCGCGACCTGGCCGGTTCCATGGCCGCGCGGATATCGAGATTCGCCAGGTCAGAGACCGGGCGGCGCAGCGGGATCGAGTTCTGGCCGGTTGCGGGTTCGGATCGCGAGCTCTATGAGGTGGCCGGCCGGAACCTGGTGGTGGCCGTCAAGGTGGTGAAATTCAGGGCCCGGAACGAGTCGCGGGCCGTGACCGTGCGGCTGGGACGGGCCTGGCAGGACAAGGAGCAGGCCGGCGCATTCGGGTACCGCATGATGGTGGGCAGCGGAGACGTTGAAGTCCTCAAGCGCAGGTTCCGGACGGTTCTCTGGAACCCGAAGCTGGCGGATGCCGGAGGGCGCAGCCTGAACCGTACGCTCTCGGGGAAGTCCGCCCAACTGTACTCCGGCGCGATCATCGGCGGCAGGAGCGACGCGGTGACCGACAGCGCTCGCGTGTCTTCGTGGAACTACGACGGTCTCAGCTGCCGGGTGACATTCGACCGGACCCACTGGTCGCTCAGCAGGACCGAGAGCGGTTTGCAGACCGTGAAGTAGAGCTCTTCCCTAATCGCCGGGAAGATCTCGAGGGCAGGGGCTTGACGCCCGCGGGCGCCAGCGATAGCATCGCGTTCGATGCCAATCTCACCAGGGCATCGCGGATACCAGGATGCCGGGGGAGGCAAGTCGGGCGCCGGATCTGATGGGACAAAGGTATGGCTACTGAGCGCAGGGCCCTGGTGGTCGACGACGACGATTCCGTCCGCAACGTCATCAGCGATTACCTTGCGGGACGGGGGTTCGAGGTCGTGCCGGCGCGCGACGGTCTGGAGGGCGCAGCGTTCGCCAGGCGCCTGAGCTTCGATCTGGTCGCGGTGGACCTGATGATGCCGCGGGGCGGGGGCCTGGACGTCATCCGCGCGGTGCGGGCTTCCGGCAGCAGGGCCGCGGTTATAGTGATAACGGGCTACGCCACCGCTCAGAACGTCAAGTCGGCGCTGGAGGCCGGGGCCGACAAGGTCATGTCCAAGCCGGTGGAACTCGGCGAACTCGGCGCGGCGGCCGAGGAACTCATGGCCGGCGGCGATTCCGACCGGGAGTCCTGAGGCCGCATATTCCTCCGTATTGATGACAGCACGGTGATTTCCCGGCGCGGACGCCGCTGAGATTCAACCCCCTCCTTCTGACAATGAGCAGGTTGTGCCCTTCCTGCAGGGCTGCAGGAGGGATGGCAGCCATGTTGCGTAAATAGCCGGAATCCAAGGCGTTGCCGTTTATGGAAAAATCCGGCTTGACATATCAACGCGACGTTGATATATTGCTTGCGAAGACGGAAAGGACATCGATGAGACAGTTCACCGAGCGGCAGAAGAGAGTGGTGCTCTTCATCCAGGAGCGCTGGCGCAGGGAGGGCAGGGCGCCCAGTTACCGGCAGATCGCCGCGCACCTGGGCGTGGACGTGCGCTCCGCCTTCCAGCACGTGACCGCGCTCGAGCGCAAGGGCGTGCTGGAACGCCTCGACGGGCAGATAGAGCTGAGCGACGACTACCGCCCGGAGATCGGGCTGCCCGTGCTGGGCAGGGTGGCGGCGGGCATGCCCACCCTGGCAGTGGAGAACGTCGACCAGTACGTGAACCTCGCCGGGATGCTCGACAACGACGGCCTGTTTGTTCTGCGTGTGAAAGGCGACAGCATGCAGGACGCGGGCATCCTGGATGGTGACCTGGTGTTGGCTCGCGAGCAGAGCAGGGTGGAGGACGGCGAGATCGCCGTGGTCCTGCTCGGCGAGGAGGCGACCGTCAAGCGGGTGCGGCTCGGGGGGAGCCGCATCCGCCTGGAGCCCGCCAACCGGCACTACAAGCCGATCGTCGTGGACGACCCGTCCGAGTTGCGGGTCGCGGGCAAGGTGCTGATGGCAGTGAGGACCTTCTAGCAGGCCGTTGAAAAACGGCCTGCAGAGCAGGAGAAAGGTGAAAGTAGAAAGGAGAGCCATGGAATCTTTCACATTGCAGGACACAGACCGCGCGATCGGGGCACTTGCCTCTCCTGCCTTTCGACTGCGCTCAAGGCTCTTCCATACAGAGGCCCTGAGCTCGGGTCGAAGGGCGGTCTACTCTCTCCTTTCTCCTCTCTCAGGCCCGGTGCCAATGGCACCTTTTTCAACGGCCTTCTAGGCTTGCGTGCTGATGACTGATAACCAGCAGGATCGTACTCGTACTCAGCCCCAAAGGGGCGGTACTCGTACTCGAAAGGTAGACATGATGTTCGATCACGAAAAGCTGGACGTTTATCGAGTAAGCATAGAATTTGTGTCGTGGTCCTACCGGCTTTGTCGGCAACTCAAGGGAGTTGAGCGGCATGCCCGTGAAGGAGAGAGCCGAATACGAGTACGAGTACGAGTACGCGTACGATAAGTGACAATTGCTGCGAGGTTGCCCAGGGGGGGGAAAGCAGTGCAGGTCGAAGACATCGATGAAGCCGTATCGGTACGTGCGGATTTCACCAGGGGAGAGATCACGCCGCGGGCCTTTTCAAGGGCGGGACGTACCTACATGGTCGGGGCGGTCAACGGTCGCTGGCTGGACCGCGAGGGAGGAATGCCCCGGCATTACTTCTCGGTGCAGGTCGGCGGAGAGACCTATTTCATCTCCCTGCGCACGGAGGACATGGTCTGGAGACTGGAGCAGGTGATCCTGACTTGAACGGCGCATATTTCGCGAGTGGGTCCGGGCGCGCTGCCGGCTGATGCATGCCCCGACTCTGGACAAATACGGAAAGGTAGACGAAGAATGGACCAGAACGGAAAGAAGAAGTTCCGCACGTATCGTGATCTGATCGTTTGGCAGAAGAGCATGAAGCTCGTCGCGCGGGTGTACGCCCTCGCCCGGGAGATGCCCCGGGATGAGCAGTACGGCCTGGCTGCGGAGATCCGCAGGAGCGCATTCTCGATTCCCTCGAGCATCGCCGAGGGCTACGGTCGGCGCGTGAGCGAGGAGTACCGGCGGTTGCTGGGGGCGGCGATCGGCTTTTCATTTGCGCTCGAGACCCAGCTGCTGCTCGCCGCCGAGCTGGACCTCGTTCCCGGGATCCAGCTGGACGAGGTCAGCGAGGAGCTTTCAGGCATCGCCAGGATGCTCAAGTCGCTGATCTCCAAGATATCCCAGCGCGAGTCCGGCACGGCTCCGGAAGCGGGTCGCCCGGTACCGGCCGCGACGGGGAACCGCAACTTCAGTTCCTGAGCGAGGCGACGCCGGCAGCGCGCCCACAATAGTGTACTGGGTTGAAGTTTCCTGGTTACGTAGCTTTGGAAGGATGGAAGAATGAAAGGTTGGAAGAGGAGATTGGAAGAAGGAAGGGCGGCCGTGCGGTTCTTCCACCCTTCCATTCTTCCACTCTTCCAGTCCAGTTCCCTCCATCAACTTTGAGCTTGGAGCCGCCAGTTGATAGTTCACCTCGACATCGACGCCTTCTTCGCCTCCGTGGAGCAGATCCTGATCCCGTCCCTGCGCGGGCGGCCTGTGGCGGTGGGCTCGGGGTGTATCGCCAGCTGCAGTTACGAGGCCCGGCGTCGCGGGCTGTGCGCAGCGATGAGCCTGGCCGAGGCCCGGCAGAGGTGCCCCGAACTGGTTATCCGGAAGGGCAGCTACCCGGTCTATCGCTGTTTCGCCGAGCGGGTCTGGGAGCTGTGCCGCGAGTTTTCTCCCGCAGTGGATACTTATCTGGACGACGCCTATATGGACATGGCCGGTACGGAAAGGTTGTATCGCGACCTCCCCGGCCGGGTGGGCGATCTGCGATCCAGAATCAGGGACGAGACCGGTTTGGCGGCCACCGCCGGTATCGGTCCCAATCGCATGATCGCCCGCCTGGCCAGCAAGGCGGCCAAGCCCGACGGCCTGCTCGAGGTGAAGCCCGAGGAGGTCGAGGATTTTATAATCAACCGGCCCGTCGAGGACATCCCCGGTGTGGGCCGCAAGACCACCGGATTGCTCGCGCGTTTCAACGTGCGGTCGGTTCGCGAGCTGCGGCGCCTGCCGAGACGGACCCTGGTTGACCTTTTCGGCAGGAACGGATCCGCGATTTACGAGCGTTGCCGCGGGCGCGATACCCGGCCGGTCTCGCCCCGCGAGGTGCCGGTGAGCATTTCGCGCGAGAGCACCTTCCACCGGGAGACCGCGGACGTGGCCGAGGTTCACGCCATGCTCCATTACCTGGTGGAGCGCGCCGCCGGGGCCCTGCGCGCCGGCGGTCTGGTGGCCTCGCGCGTCGGGTTGCGGCTTCGCTACGCCGATTTCGCCGGCGACGAGGTCACGCGCCGGCTGCCCCGGCCCGGCGAGCTGGAAGACGAGATCTTCGAGGTGGCGCGAGCCTCGCTGGACCGGCTCTGGAAGCGACGGGTGGCGCTGCGTCTGGTCGGGGTGGTCCTCTCCGGTCTCAGGCCGGGGCGCGAGGACCAGCTCGAGCTCTTCGAGCCGCCCGACGAGCGCGGCGAGGCCCTGGCCGCCGCGGTGGACGACGTTCGCTCGCAGTTCGGCTTCGCGGCGATCACCGCAGGCCCCTCACTCGACCTCCTGGGCAAACTCCGCCAGGAAACCAACGGCTATGTGCTACGAACCCCGTGTTTAACCAAGTAGCCCAAACCCTATCCTCTCACGGAGCCACGGAGACACGGAGATGAATGAAAATGAGATTGGAGCTATCATTGTCGACGTCGCAGTAAACCTGCATAAGGAGATCAGTCCCGGTCTGCTTGAGACCGTATACGAGGTTCTGCTTGCCCACGTGCTTAGGCAAAAGGGACCACAGGTTGACCGGCAAGTGCCCGTTCCGATCACATAAGAATGTTATCCAGAAATAGTCTCCGTGTCTTCGTGGCTCCGTGAGAGCAATGGTCCGGTCTGGGCTTCGGTTGGGCCGGAGCGCGCGAGCGACTTAAGCGAGCGGTGGGCCGGAATGGCCCACTTAAGGACTGAGCTCAGGGAGGAGCGGATCAATGCAGTTACTAGGTGCCTGCTGTGTTCGGGCTAAGACTCCGTTCTAACTACTCCCTTCTCAGCGGCGCCAGCAGCATTGACTCCCTGCTCGCGCTCGCCGCTGAGTGGGGCGTGCCCGCCCTCGCTCTTACCGACCAAAACAACCTCTACGGCGCAGTCTCATTCTTCGAGCGCGCCCGCCATTACGGCATCCGTCCGATCCTCGGCGCGATTCTAGACGCGCCGGACGGCGAAGTTGTCCTGCTCGTGGAGAATCACAGGGGCTACGCCAACCTCTGCCGGCTGATCAGCGCCCGTCAGCTCGATGCCGGGTTTCTGCTGTCCGCGGCGCTGCCCGAACGACAGGAGGGGTTGATCGCCCTGGTCCCCGGCGGGGGGCTTCTCGACCGGCTTGCGCCAGACATGGATGCCGGCCGCCTCTGGCTGGAGTTAATCCGCCCGGCCAGGGGCATCAATTCCGAGCGCGAGAAGCTGCGTGCAGCGAAACGCCTGGGGCTGAGCGTCGTGGCCTCCTGCGACGTCTTCTTGGCCCGCCCGGAGGGCTTCGAACTGCACGCAGCGCTGGCGGCGATGCGCGCGAACGACCTCCTGGAGGCGGTGCGTCCCCGGGTCGCATCGCGCATTGAAGCTTACATGCGTTCGCCAGGTGAGATGGCCGCTCTCTTTTCCGACGTTCCGGACGCGCTGGCGGCGACCGCGCGCGTCGCCGCGCGCTGCGACTTCGATCTGCTGGCGCTCGAAAAGGTGTTTCCGCGCCTGCCGGGCGACTCGGCTGCGCAACTGCGCGCCGAGGCCCTCGAGGGCGCGGGGCACCGTTACGCAAAGCGCGGGGGGCGCTTCGGATCGCGTTTCGAGCGCGAGATGGGGCTGATTGTGCGCAAAGGCTTTGCGGATTACTTCCTGGTCGTTGCCGACATCGTGCGCCACGCGCGCGCGCTGGGCACCCCGGTGGCCGGCCGGGGCTCGGGAGCCAGCTCGCTGGTGGCCTATTGCCTGGGGATAACCAACGTGGATCCCCTGGTGCTGGACCTGCCGTTCGAACGCTTCCTCAACGAGGGGCGCCTCGATTACCCGGACCTCGACATCGACTTCTGCTGGCGACTGCGCGACGAGGTCATCGACTACGTCTACCGCAAGTACGGCGCTGATCACGTGGCGATGATAGCGACCTACGCCACCATGCAACCGCGACTGGCCTTCCGCGAGACCGGCAGGATATTGGGAATTTCCAACCCGCTCATTACCCGCGTGGAGAAGCGCCTGCGCTCGGGCCGGCCGGACCTCGGCGGCATCCCGGTCGAGGGGGAAGTGCTCCAGCGCGCCCTGCACCTGGCCGGGCGCCTGGAGGGCTTCCCGCACCACCTCTCGGTGCATTGCGGCGGGGTGGTGATCACCCCGGGGCCGATATGCGGGCACGCGCCGCTGCAGCGCGCCGAGAAGGGCGTGGTGATCACCCAGTACGACAAGGACGCGGTCGAGGTCGCCGGGCTGGTCAAACTGGACCTGCTTGGCAATCGCGCGCTTTCGTCGGCGAGCGAGGCCATTCGCCTGCTGGGCGGGCGGGGAGTCTCGGTTCCGGATCCCGAGGGCCTGCCGGACGGGGATCCCCGCACGGTCGAATTGCTCTCGCGCGGCGAGACGGTGGGCGTCAACCAGCTGGAGAGCCCGGCGATGCGCCAGCTCGTCGCGCAGATCGGGCCGCGCGGCGTGCGCGGGCTGATGCAGGTCCTGGCGCTGATTCGCCCGGGGGCCGCCTCGCTGGGCATGAAGGAGGAGTTCGTGCGCCGCGCGCGGGGACGGAGCCCGGTTCCGGAAATCGACCCGCGGCTGGAGGGCATTCTCGGCAATACCTCCGGGATCATGCTCTACGAGGACGACGTCCTGCTGGTGGCCGTGGCCCTGACCGGCCTGGACGCGGCCGCCGCCGACCGCTTCCGCCGCGCGGTGACCAAGTGCCGGTCGGACGCCGAGCGCCTGGAGCTCTCGCGAGAGTTCCTGGCGCGCTGCCGGGAGAACGGCGTCGACGTTGAGTTCGCGGCCGATCTGTGGGTGCAGATGGCCAAGTTCAATTCCTACAGTTTCTGCCGGGCGCACGCGGCCAGCTACGCGCGGCTGGCCTGGACCAATGCCTGGCTCAAGGCGCATCATCCTGCCGAGTTCTGGATGGGTGCGCTGAACAACAACGCCAGCATGTACCCCTCGTGGGTCTACGTCGAGGAGGCGCGCCGTGCGGGCGTCGGCGTGCTGTTGCCCTGCGTCAATCGCTCTGGAAGGGAGTTCCTATTGGAGGAGGGGAGCATCCGCACCGGGCTGGGAAGGGTCAGAGGCCTCTCGAGGCGGGCGATTGCCTCGATCCTGCGCGAGCGGCCCTTTGCGGACCTGGCCGACTTCCTGGCCCGGGCGGAACTCCGTGTCACAGAGGCCGGGGATCTAGTTCGCTGCGGTGCGCTGGACTTCACCGCGCGCTCTCGTCCCGAAATGCTGCTCGAAGTCCACGCCACGTTTCCGAGTGCGCGAAAGCTCGCCGGCGCGGGGGGGCTCTTCCGGGAGTCGGTCAAGCCCGCGCTGCGCGCCGAGTTGGGGGACTACCGACCGGTCGAGAAGATGCGCCACGAGTGGGAACTGCTGGAGCTCTGGCCCCGGCGCCACCCGCTCTTCGCGTTGCGGCGGACGATTCGCCGCCTGCGGGCGGCAAGCAGCGCGGATCTGCCACAACTCGCCGGTTGCGGCGTCCGGTTGATCGGGATCGCTGCCGCGGGCCGGACAGCGCGCACCGAGGGCGGAGACCTGATGGGTTTCATGAGCCTCTCGGACGAGGCGGGGCTGTTCGAGGTGACCCTGTTTCCCGAGATCTGGAGGAGGAGTCGCCGGCTTCTCACCGAGGCGGGATTGGGGCCGTTCCTGGTGGAGGGAAAAGTCGAGGCGCAGTGCGGGGCAGTTAGCGTCGCTGTGGAAAGCATCGAACCCCTGAAGAACTGTTCTCGCGGCGAGGAGCCGGCAGGATCTGAATCACGCACGTATACGAGAAGCCAGAAAGGACACCCGCCATGCCAGCCAAACTGAATCGCGACATTCGGCTGCCCTTCAGGACCCGGACCGTGGAGCTCTTCGGCCGCACGGTCGAGGAGTACTCCATTCCCGAGGTGATGAAGGGCCCGGTGCTGGATCTGCTGTATCCCTTCCGGCCGGTTCCGCGCCTGGGAGATGTCCGCTACGATCTGCACGCCGGGAGACTCTTCGTGGTCCGCGAGTTCCGGGTCTTCCGCGACATGGAAATGAACTTCCTTGCCAGTCCCTACTCCGCCTCCGGCGGAGGGTTGGTCATCGACTGGGCCCCGGCCGACTGGGCACCTGACGAATACGACTCATCGCGCCTGAAGGGCGATGGCCCCGGCGACGGCGAGGGGCAGGGCGGATCGCGCCTCGACGGCGTTCGCGAGGCGGCGGCGCTATGCTACGGAGGGCCTCCGCACGGCGCGGCGAAACCGCAGGGAAGCCGGGGGGCGTGAGCGTTGCGGGAACAGCTCCGGGGCCACATGCCACGCGCATCTCCATTCCTTAAGAGCAACGGCTTGGTTCACTGGGACGCCGTCCTTCGCCACAATCCCAACGCGCTGGCCCTCGCAGTGGACGATGCACATCTGAGGCTCGAGCACCCAGGCTGGAACGGCGGTTGGATTGAGGTCAATGCCGAGACGTGCACTCCTGGCGAGCTTCTCTCTGCCATCCGGCGCGGGAACTTCTATTCAAGCTGCGGGCCGCAGGTGCAGAGCATTGCCCTGCATGGCGATTTGTTGCGCATGGCTACATCACCCATTCGGTTTGCGCGGCTCGTCGGTCCAGGTTCGAATGGCAGGCGACTGGGCTCATTTGATGGGTCCCTGCTGACCGAGGTTGAGATGCGTGTTCCTGACGACTGGCAGTATGTCTACGTTGAAGTCGAAGATGACAACGGGCGCCGGGCCTGGACGAACAACCTGTTTGTTGACGACTATCTGTCCAAGCAGCCCAGTGTAGGCGACGGCCGATAGGTCGCGCTCACTCGCAACGTTGTGCTCATCGCCGGGAGCATGCCCGGCAATCGCAGGCAGAAGCGACTTCGAAAACCGCGCCGGGCGAGGTTTCCGAGGCGTCCGATGCGTGACCTGAGCAACGGACCCGGGTGTTGGTCTTCGCCGATCCTTGCTGATCCTTGACTCCCCGGTCCCCGGCCGTAGACTTCGGCCTCAAGGTGTCGGCGAAAGGTGTCCAATGACCCACCACCAGCGCATTGCGGCGGAAATGGGGCTCGAGCTCGAACATGTTGCGGCGACCGCCCGGTTGCTCGCCGACGAGGCGACCGTGCCCTTCATTGCCCGCTATCGCAAGGAGGCCACCGGGAGCCTCGACGAGGTGCAAATCGCCGGCATCGGCGAGCGTATCGCTCAGCTGGCGGAACTCGACAAACGTCGGGAAGCAATCCGCAAGTCCCTCACCGAGAGGGAGCTGATGACCGAGGATCTCGAGCGCGCCATCGCCTCCGCCGGAACGCTTGCAGGGCTCGAGGACATCTACCTGCCTTACCGGCCCAAGCGCCGCACCCGGGCGACGATCGCCCGAGGGCGCGGGCTGGAGCCGCTCGCGGATCTGCTGCTGAGTGCTCCCGAGCCCCTTGACCCGCAGGCGGCGGCGGAGAGCTTCGTCGACGCCGAGAAGGACGTGGAAGATGCCGCCGCCGCGCTGGCCGGGGCGCGCGACATCCTGGCCGAGCGACTGAGCGAGTCGGCCGAAAGCCGCCGGGAGATCCGCGAGCTCTTCGGCGGACAGGGCGTAATCTCGAGCACCGTGGTCAAGGGCAGGGAGGAGTCCGGGGCGAAGTTCCGCGACTACTTCGCGTGGAGCGAGCCGCTGGCCAAGGCCCCCAGTCACCGCATCCTGGCACTCTTCCGCGGCGAGAAGGAGGAAGTGCTGAAGCTCTCGATCCGCCCGCCCGAAGAAGCGGCCATTGCCATCCTGGAGCGCCGGCACTTGCGGCGGCGGGACGCTGCGGGCCGGGAGATCCGCCTGGCCATTGCCGACGGTTACCGGCGCCTGCTGGCTCCTTCGCTTGAGAACGAGTGGCGCGGTGAACTCAAGACGCGCGCCGACTCCGAGGCCATTCGCGTATTCACCCGGAACCTTCGCGAGTTGCTGATGGCCGCCCCCCTGGGCCAGAAGCCGGTGCTGGGTATCGACCCCGCCTTCCGCACCGGCTGCAAGGTCGTCTGCCTCGACGCCCAGGGCAAGCTCCTCGAGGATACGGTGGTCTACCCGACCGGTTCGGCCGGTCGTGCCGAGGCGGCGGGGAAGGCAATCAAGGAACTCGTGGCCAGGCACAGGCCCCGGGCGATCGCGATCGGGAACGGGACCGCCAGCCGCGAGACCGAGAAATTCGTCCGCGGCCTGGGGCTCCCATCGGAGATCGCCGTGGTGATGGTCAACGAGGCGGGGGCCTCGGTGTACTCGGCCAGCGCGGTGGCCAGGGGGGAGTTCCCGGACAAGGACGTCACCGTCCGTGGTGCGGTATCCATCGGGCGGCGGCTGATGGATCCGCTGGCCGAACTGGTCAAGATCGACCCCAAGGCCATCGGTGTCGGGCAGTACCAGCACGACGTCGACCAGGGCCGGCTCAAGGCCAGTCTCGACCGGACGGTGGAGAGCTGCGTCAACCGCGTGGGGGTGGAGGTCAATACCGCCAGCCGCGAGCTGCTGACCTACGTCTCCGGTCTGGGCCCGAGCCTGGCGACCAACATCGTCGGGCACCGGGACCAGTACGGTCCCTTCGCCAGTCGCGCCGCCCTCCGGAAGGTTCCGCGCCTGGGTCCCAAGGCCTTCGAACAGGCCGCCGGCTTCCTGCGCATACGCGAGGCGAAGAACCCCCTCGACGGGAGCGCGGTGCACCCCGAGCGTTACCGGCTGGTCGACCGCATGGCCGGGGACCTCGGTTGCAGCGTCAGCGATCTCGTGCGCGACCCGGAACTTCGCGGGAAGGTATCCCTGGACCGCTACGTCGATGACGAGGTCGGGCTTCCGACGCTCGAGGACATCATGGCCGAGCTGGCCCGGCCCGGGCGGGACCCGCGCGAAGCCTTCGAGGCGTTCACCTTTGCCGAGGGGGTGCAGTCGCTGGACGATTTGACCGTCGGCATGAAGCTCCCGGGGATCGTTACCAACGTCACGAACTTCGGCGCCTTCGTGGACGTCGGCGTTCACCAGGACGGCCTGGTACACATCAGCGAGCTGTCCGACTCGTTCGTCAGCGACCCGGCGACGGTGGTCAAGGTCCAGCAGCGCGTCAGCGTCACTGTGCTCCAGGTAGAGGCGGCCCGCAAGCGGATCAGCCTGAGCATGAAGAGCCGGCCCGGGGAACGCAGGGCCGGGGCGGAGCGTGCGCCCCGGAAGAGCACCGGGGCCCGAGCCGGAAAGAAGAAGCGTGTCAGGCGCCCGGAGGGGAATCGTGCGGACGGGAAGGACACGGGCAAGAGGCGCCCGACCCCGGAAGGATCCGAAGCCAAGCAGGACTCCTCCGGGGAGTCGAACTGGTTCCTGGACGCGCTCAAGGAAGCCAGAAGGGAGTCGCGAAAGCGCTCGGTGGATGATAGTTGAATCCCCTTGGCGGCTTGCCGGCTTGCCGGAGCCGATAGCTTTCCAGGTGGGCCGGGGGGGGCCGCGCCCCCCCGCAACCGGGCGTCGACCGGGAGGGACACTTGAGTGGAGCAGGGTTTCGTGCGGGGCAGCTGCCATGACCAACGTTGACTGGATGGGGTTTGTGCTCGCCTCCGTCGCGATTGTCCTGGCGCCGGGGCCGGGTTCGGTGTTTGTGGCGAAGACCGCTGCTGCAAGGGGGGCCCGGTCCGGCCAGATGGCCGTGCTGGGTATCATGCTGGGTGACACCTGCCTGATACTGCTGTCGCTGGTGGGGGCCTCGGCGCTCTTCAGGGCGCACCCGGGGCTCTTTCACGGCGTGAGGCTGGCCGGGGCGGGCTACCTCGTCTATCTGGGGTTGAGGACCATGTTCGCGAGGCCAACCGGGGAGCCCGGAGTCGAAGGCAAGTCCGCCCTGTCTTGCCGGCAGGCTCTGGCGATCACCCTGCTCAACCCGAAGGCGGTGCTCTTCTTCATGGCCTTCTTCCCGGTGTTCATCAGGTCCGGACAGGCGGGGTTGCTCGGTCCGTACGCGGGCATGTTCGTGACTTTCACAGTGATCAGCCTGGCATACCTGTCCGCGTTGTCTTTCGTGGCCTCCAGGGTCGGAGGCGCTTTCCGGGCCAGCCGGTCGGCACAGTCGGTTGCGCGTAAGATATGCGGCTGCGTGCTGATCGGATTCGGGGTCAAGGTGGCCATTTCTTCCAGGTGACCCGGCGGGGGGGGCGACAGGATGGAGTTCCAGCTCACGCATCAGAGCCGTATCTTCGAGCCGGGGCCTTTCGGCCAGTGTCACGCCTCCACGGTGGTGCGACTGGCGGGAGGGCGGTATCTGGCGGCGTGGTTCGGGGGCACAAAGGAGGGGGCCAGCGACGTTTCCATCCACGGGGCTGTTCGTGAGCCGGGCGGAGAGTGGAGCCCGCCGGTTCAGTGGGCCCGGGTCTGCGACTCGCCGCACTGGAACCCGGTTCTCTTCGCGCCCCGCGACGGTACGGTTATGCTCTTTTTCAAGGAAGGTCCGCGCTGCGATCGCTGGAGGACCTGGGTCACCCGGTCGCTTGATTCAGGGGGGTCTTGGGAAGCGCCCGTGGAGGTCGTACCCGGTGACGTGGGCGGCCGCGGGCCCGTCAAGAACAAGCCGGTCGTCCTGTCCGACGGGTCCTGGCTGGCCCCGAACTCGCTCGAGGACGGGGGCCGCTGGCGGGTCCTGACGGACCGCAGCGCGGACGGGGGGCGCACCTGGAGTGCCGGCCCGGAAGTGGCGATGGACGGGGCCGTCGTCTCCGGAGAGGGAGCGATACAGCCGACTCTCTGGGAGTCTGCGCCCGGGTGCGTGCACATGCTCACCAGGAGCTCGTGCGGCTTCATTTGCCGCAGCGATTCCGGCGACTACGGAAGCACCTGGAGCCAGCTGGAGCCGACTTCGCTCCCCAACAACAACAGCGGCATCGATCTCGACCGGTCGCCGGACGGCGCCATCCTGCTGGCCTACAACAGGGTGTCGAAGAACTGGGGCCCGCGGACGCCGCTCAGCCTGGCCGTCTCAAGCGACAACGGCGCCACCTGGAAAGACGCCTGCGACTTGGAGACGGCGGCCGGGGAGTACTCCTACCCCGCGGTGATCGCCACCCCGGAGGGATTCGCCGGAACCTACACCTGGAAACGCGCGTCGATCGTCTTCTGGGAGGGCCGGCTTGAGGCCGGGGCGGGCGAGACACACGGTTCGTCTTCCCGGTGAAGCGCGTGTGAAAGATCGCGCCGGGTCGGTAGAATGGCGGCGCGGCGGGCGAACGGTCACCGTGGGGCAACCGGGAAGGATACCGCGATGTGGAAATCGAACTGGCAGGAAACCAGGCAGCACTTCAAGGACTGGTGGGAGCGCAAGGGCCTGGTCCTCGGCATGTGGGGCGCATGCAACCGCCCGGACAGACCCCACGAGGAGACTGAAGCGACGCCGGAGCCGGGGTCGGTTCGCGAAAGCTACGTAGAGGCCGGGCCCCGGGCGGCACGCAACCACCACCAGCTTGCGCACAGCTCGTTTCCCGCCGACGTCCTGCCGCTTTCGAGCACGGATATCGGTCCGGGGTCCCTCGCGCTGTTCCTGGGAAGCGAGCCCGGTTTTTCGGATCGAACCGTGTGGTTCGAGCCCTGCATCCAGGACTGCGAGGATCCCGAGAAGCTGCCCCCGTTCAGGTTCGACGAATCCAACGAGTGGTGGCAGGTCACGAAAGCGACCCTGGAGGCGTGTGCCGAGCTGGGCAGAGGCAAGTACGTCGTCGGATGCCCCGATCTCATCGAGAACGTGGACATCCTCGCCTCGCTGCGCGAGACCCAGACGCTGCTGATGGACATGGTCGAGCGACCGGAGTGGGTGGAGCAGAAGGTTGCCGAGATCAACGAGGTCTGGTTCGAGGCCTACCGGCGGATCTACGAGATCATCAAGCTCGAGGACGGCAGCTCAGCGTTCGGGGCTTTTCGAATTTGGGGACCCGGCAAGGTTGCCAAGGTACAGTGCGACGCGTCGGCGATGTTCTCCCCCGAGATGTTCATGCGCTTCGTCGTCCCGGCCCTGGTGGAGCAGTGCGAGTGGCTGGACCATTCGGTGTACCATCTCGACGGGTCGCAGGCCATCTGCCACCTGGATGCCCTGCTGGGCATCGGGGCGCTCGACGCCATCGAGTGGACTCCGGAGCCGGGGGCTGGCGGGGGAGGGGACCCTCGCTGGTACGACATGTACAGGAAGATCCTCGACGCCGGGAAGTCGGTCCAGGCCGTCGGGGTCAGAAGGGGAGAGGTCCTGCCGCTTCTGGACGCGATCGGGGGAAAGGGTGTCTACCTCTTCACCGAAATCGCCTCGGAGCGCGACGCGGAAGCGCTGATGCAGGAAGTGGAGCCCTACAGGTAACGGCGGAAGGACACCCATGCAACGTGAGCAGCTGAAGTCCAAGATTCACCGTGCGGTCATAACCGCGGCCGAACCGGAGTACGAGGGCAGCATCGAGATCCCGGCTGACCTCATGCGCGCGGCCGGCCTCTGGGAGCGCGAGAAGGTCCTGGTGGCCTCGATCACCGGCGGCGGCCGGCTTGAGACCTATGTGATTTCCGGGCCGAAGGGCAAGGGCGAGATCGTCATGAACGGCGGGGCCGCCCTGCTGATCGGCAAGGGCGAGCGCGTGACCATCATGGCGTTCACCTGGTCCGACGAACCGGTTGCCGCCAGGATCGTCCTGTGCGACGAGCAGAACCGTATCGTCCGGAGCGAACCGCCGGTGGAGGCGTAGACCCGGAATGTCGACGAGCGCCGCGGGGCGGGAGCGCCGGGTCGTGGTTCTGGAGAGCGGCTGGCGGTTCCTCAGGTCGGGCGTGGCCGGTGCCGAGTCTCCGGAGTTCGACGACGGAGCGTGGGATGTCGTGCGGGTGCCGCACGACTGGGCCATCCGGGGCCCGTTCGACAGGAACCACGACCTGCAGATCAAGACGGTCGTGGAGGACGGCGAGAAGCGGCCCTCCGAACACATCGCCCGCACCGGAGGGCTGCCGCATGTGGGGCAGGGCTGGTACCGCAGGAAGTTCGGGGTGCCGCCCGGATCTCGCGGGAAGCGTTTCTTTCTGGAGTTCGACGGAGTCATGGCCAACTCCAGGGTCTACGTCAACGGCGAGTACGTGGGCTCCTGGCCCTACGGCTACTCGTCGTTCTGCTTCGAGATCACCGACCAGGTCCGGTTCGGCGCGGAGAATCTCCTGGCCGTGAGCCTGGAAGTCAAGCCCAACGCCTCGCGCTGGTACCCGGGGGCGGGTATCTACCGCAACGTGCGTCTGGTCGTCACCGGCCAGTTGCGAGTTGCCCACTGGGGGACGTGGGTGACGACGCCGGAGATTCGCGAAGGCCGGGCCGCGGTGCGGGTCCGCACAGAGTTGGACAGCCACAGCGGGTGCGCCGAGGACGCCGAACTGGAGACCAGGATTCTGGACGACTCGGGGGCGGAGGTGGCCCGCGGCGCCGAGAGCGTCAGGGTCGAGGGCTCGGCGCAGGTCGACCAGGCGCTGGAAATCGAGAGCCCGGCGCTGTGGAGCCCCGGGTCGCCGAGGCTCTACACTGCGCTGTCCAGCGTGAGCGTCGGGGGCGAGATCGTCGACCGGCACGAGACGAGTTTCGGGATTCGCGAGTTCCGTTTCGACAGTGACGAAGGGTTCTTCCTCAACGGCCGGAGCACGAAGCTCAAGGGCGTGTGCATGCACCACGACCTGGGCCCGCTGGGGGCCGCGGTAAACCGACGGGCCCTGGAGCGCCAGCTGGAGATCCTGGTCGGGATGGGCTGCAACGCCGTGCGCACCAGCCACAACCCGCCGGCGCCGGAGCTGCTGGAGCTGTGCGACCGCATGGGCCTGCTGGTCATAGACGAGGCCTTCGACGAGTGGCGCCTGGCCAAGGTCGAGAACGGCTACAACCTGTTGTTCGACGATTGGGTCGAGCGCGACCTGCGCGCCATGATCAGGCGGGACCGCAACCACCCCTGCGTCATCATGTGGAGCATCGGCAACGAGGTGCCCGAGCAGCGCAGCGAGGACGGCGCCGTCGTCGCACGGATGCTGGCGGACATCTGCCACCAGGAAGACCCGACCAGGCCGACCACGCTGGGATTCAACAACCAGGAAGCGGCCATCAGGAACGGTCTGCCCGACGTGGTGGACGTTCCCGGTTGGAACTACAAGCCGGAGAAGTACCTGGAGTTCCACCGGGACCATCCCGGGTGGAAGGTCTACGGCAGTGAGACCGAGTCGTGCGTGAGCAGCCGCGGCGTGTACCACTTCCCGGTGGAAGAGGTCAAGCGGCGGCAGATGGAGCACGAGTCGAACCATGTCTCGTCCTACGACATGTGCTCGCCCCAGTGGGGCTGCGCGCCGGACGTGGGATTCGCCGTACAGGACGACTGCCCCTTCAGCGCCGGCGAGTTCGTGTGGACCGGCTTCGACTACCTGGGCGAGCCCACCCCTTACAACCACCGCTGGCCGAGCCGCAGCTCGTACTTCGGGATCCTCGACCTCTGCGGGTTTCATAAGGACCGTTACTACGCCTACCGCAGCAAGTGGCGCCCGGAGGTGGAGACCCTGCACCTCTTTCCCCACTGGAACTGGGAGGGCAGGGAGGGAGAGGTCGTGCCCGTGCACTGCTACACGAGTTTCAGGTCGGCCGAGCTGTTCCTCAACGGTGAGTCGCAGGGCGTGAGACGCAAGGACCCCGGATCGGTCTACGATCGGTATCGCCTGCGGTGGAACGACGTCAGGTACCAGCCGGGCGTTCTCAAGGTCGTCGCGCTCGACGAAGACGCCAGGCCGGTGTCCAGCAGGGAAGTGCGGACGACCGGGGCTGCCGCGCGGATCGAGCTGCGGCCCGACAGGTCGGAGATTGCCGCCGACGGGCGGGACCTTTCCTTCATCACGGTGAGGATTACCGACGCCGACGGACGGGTGTGCCCTTGCGCGGGTAATCTCGTCAGCTTCGAACTCGACGGCCCGGGGCGGATCGCCGCCGTGGGCAGCGGCGACCCCACAAGCCTCGAGCCGTTCGAGGCCGATGAGCGCAGGGCCTTCAACGGCCTGTGCCTGCTCATAGTCAAGTCGGCGGAGAAACAGTCCGGAAGGGTCAAGGTCCGGGCGACGTCACCCGGGCTGGAGGCGGCGGAGATCGCGGTGTCCTGCGTCTAGCGGGGCCCCTGGTCGGGGAGTTCGAAGTCGAGACTCGAAAGGCAGGTCGTTGCACCCATGATCAAGCTCGCGGAGTCCCCCAGGCTGTTCGTGACCCGGGAGATCAGGGAGCGCCTGAGACAGTTGCCAGCGGATCCCTTTCTGCGCAGGCTGCAGCGCCGGGTAACCCGGGCGGCGAATGAGTACGCCGGCTCCGCGAGTGCCGAGTACGACCCCGGCGGGTACAACGCGCACCTGATCCGTTCGCGGCTGTTTCAGAAGCGCATCTGGACGTTGCTCGCCGAATACGTTCGCACCGGCGGGGAGCGCTTCCGCGACGCGGTGGTGGCCCACGTTCGCGCCATGGCGGGCTGGGAGTATTGGTCCTGGATACGCTGGCGGGAGAAGAACCCGGACCCGGAGTCGATCTTCGACCTCAGTTACGGGGAGAGCGGCGCCACGCTGGCACTGGCCTGGGATCTCCTGGAGGATAACCTCAGCGCTGAGGAGCGCGAGCTTTTCATAGAGACGGCTCGGGCGCGCGTCCTGCGTCCTTTTCTGCGGGAGACTTCCGAATCCTCGCCGGGGTGCACGAACTGGTTCTGTCACCCGCATACCAACTGGAACACGGTGTGCGCCGGGGGCGGTGGGATGCTGGCCCTGGTCATGTACGAGCACGTGCCCGAGGCGAAGGAGGTCTTCGCCAGGGCGGAGAAGTCGATCGCCGTCCTGATCCGGAAGGGGTTGAAGTCCTGCGGCGGAGGTTGGCCCGAGGGCACCGGCTACTGGAACTACGCTTTCCGATACGCGTTTCTCTATCTTCTCAGCTGCGAGAACGCCACGGGCCGCAGGCACCCGCTCATGCGTCTGCGCCAGCTGCGCGAGTGTTTGGAGTTCCCGCAGGTGTTCTGCCCCAACGGACGCGCGGCGGGATTCAACGACAACGACCGCTGGGCGCCTTTGCCGTTCCACCTTGCCGCCGCCCGGGCGCTGGGGCGGGATGACGTGCTTCACTCGCTGTCCGGGGTGATGCGCTCGGAAGAGCCGGATCCCGGCCGGCCGAAGTGGCCGTACGACTTCGTCTGCTGGCCCTACTCGGCCCTGCTGCTCATGTTCTACCCGCGCAGGCGCCCGCGCGCTCCCCGGCCGCGGCGCGACGTGCTCAGGATCTACCCAGAGATGGACTGGGGGGTGTTCGCGGACCGCCTGCCGGGCCCGGGCTTCTGCGTTACCGTGCGGGGCGGCAGCACACGGGTGCCGCACGCTAACCGCGACCTGCTCTCCTGGAACCTGGTGGTGGGCGAGGAGACCTTCGTTCGCGGGGTGCAGCACGCTCCCTATCTCGACTCGACGTTCGGTTCGCGTCGCTGGGAGCTCTACGACCTCAGCCCGCATGCCAAGAACACCGTGCTCATCAACGGGGTGGGATTGGCGCACCCCGGAGCGGTGCGGACCGCTGTTGCCGACCTGGGCGCGGGGCTGCGCGGGATCCGGATGGACGCCACCGGGACGACAGGCCCCTCCCGGGGGGACGGCCCCCTGGCTCGCTTCTGCGGGCGCCTGTTCGTTGTGCTGCAGGGGCGGGCGCTGCTGGTCGTCGACCGGGTCTCGGCGAACTTCAGCACCCTCCTGGAGTCGCGGTTGCACACCCCCAGGCGGGTGATGCTCGGTGAGAACGGCGCGGTGCTGGCCGGCAGGAAGCACCGCGTGGAAGTGAGTTACGCCTGCAGCGTGCCGGCGGGGCTCTTCCGCGCGGAAGACGCCCCAGCCTGGCCGGAAGCTGGAGAGTGCTCGACGATGCTGCGGTGGGTTACTGCGGCGCGCGAAAGGGAAGTGGCCATGGCGACACTGCTGACCGCCGACGTTCGCGGAAGCGTTGAGGTCGTCCCCGAGGGCAGAGGCTATGCGGTCAGGACGGTGGTCGGCAGGGAGAAGACCACGCTCAGGCTCACCGCGAAACTCAAAGGGCGGAGGCGATAGACCTCAGCGAAAGAGCTCGCAGCGCTGCTCAGGGGCGCACCCTTCGCGCCGGGTTCCGCGCTCAGTCTTTCCTGGCGGGTGCGCTGTCCTCGATGACGCCGACGCGGATATCGAGGTCCTCGCGGCGTTCGAGGCGATCGATGCAGCCGTCCTTGATCCACAGGATCCGGTCGGAGGTGGCCAGCATCTTGTGGTCGTGGGTCGCGGTTATGACGGTGACGCCGGTTTCCCGTGAGAGTTCGGAGAGCAGGGTGATGATCTGCTCTCCGGTCTCGAGGTCGAGATTGGCGGTGGGTTCGTCGGCGAGGATGATCGTGGGCGAGTTGGCAAGCGCACGGGCGATGGCTACGCGCTGCTGCTGCCCGCCCGAGAGTTCGTCGGGGCGGTGGTCCAGGCGGTGGCCCAGACCGACGCGCTCGAGGACCTCGCGGGCCCGCCTGGCGGCTTCAGATGGCAGGGCGCCGCTGAAGAGCAGCGGCATGGAAACGTTGGTCATAGCGTCGTAGGCCGGCAGCAGGTTGAACGACTGGAAGACGTAGCCGATATGGTTGCCCCGGAAGTGGGCAAGCTGTCGGGGAGTCAGCCTGTTCAAGCGGATGCCGGCCACCTCCACGTCGCCGGAGGTGGGGCGATCAAGGGCGCCGATCATGTTGAACAGCGTGCTCTTGCCCGACCCGGAGGGACCCATGATGGAAAGGTACTCCCCGCGGTGTATGTCCAGGCTGATGTCCTTGAGGGCGTGGACCACGATACCGCGCAGCCCGAACTGCTTGTTGACTCTGCGGACGCGGATGAGTACCCGATCGTCGGGCCGGCCGATCTCGACCGGCGTCTGCGCGTCTCCGGATGAAGCCTCAACGCTCATGTCTGGCTTACCTCGCCTCCTCGGGTCCGGTGCGGGCCGTCCGGCGTCGGCCCGCTAGAAGGGCAGTTTGATCACCGACTTGCCCAGGAACGTTATTCCCACCCCCAGGGTGGTGACCAGCCCCATCCCGCAGGAGAAGCCCGCGGCCACCACCGGCACGTACTGCCGCCACTTGAGTCCCAGGCGCTTCTGGAAGTAGTAGCGCCCGATGAGTGCGCCTATGAACTGGGGGATGATCGCGTGGGGCATGCTCTGTCCCAGACCGCGGACCACGCCGTAGACCAGCATTATGGGCGCACCGCTGACGGTCATCAGTCCGAAGAGCCCCAGGCCCATGACCGTGCCCGCGCTCAGGTACATCCAGTTGAAGGCCTCCTCGAAGATCGAGTACTCGCCGGTGGTCGAGGAGATCATAATGCAGTTGTTGGCGGCCTGCAGTTCCCACATCTTCTGGGCGTAGGGGTAGGCGCTGGAGGGCACGCGGTCCAGGCTCCAGATGAAGTCTACGAAGAATATGGAGCTGAGCAGGATGATGGGGTAGAGGATCAGCTTGGCCTTCCAGATGCTGGTGAACTTGGTTCCGATCAGCTCGCACTTGCGGTAGAACATGGTCATCTCGCCGTAGTTGGCTACCGGGATGGGCAGGAACCAGCAGGCCACGCCCCGGTAGCCGCTGAGGATCAGCGCTCCCTGGCGGACCATGGGAATGGCCACGACCTGTCCGACCATGCCCTCCAGGCGGGCGGTTACGTAGCTGATCAGCGGCGTGTAGAAGAAGCCCAGGAAGAGCAGCACGTAGAATACCCGCTGCACGTTGTCATTCCAGGATCCTTCGTACCAGCAGAGCAGACCCACCGAGACTCCTATGTAGGAGCAGGTCACCAACGCGTAGCAGGCGAAGATGGCCCAGGCGGGGATGTCGCCGCGCCCGGGGGGTGGCCGGGTATCCAGGCCGCCGGCCTTGCCGGAGCGGGAGGCCTCCCTGCGGGCCTTCTGGAAGCTGCGAGTGACCTGGAATATGCCGACGGCGGCGATGGCCAGGGACAGGCCGATCTGGAAGCTGAAGTAGAAGTCCACGTTGTTCTTGAACAGTGTGGCGACCGTGTCGTCCCCGGGTGACCAGGAGTGAAGGATGCCCTGGTCGTACAGAAGCGGGTTGGCCACCATGGTCACCAGCAGCCCGATGAAGCTGCCCAGCATCCCCCAGAAGGGCATGACCATCCCGAAGATCAGGTGCCCCAGGTTCCAGTTCATGCCGGTGGCCACGGCGGGCAGATACTGCCCGGTCTTGTTGGTGAAGTCCGAGAAGGGAATCGGCAGTATCTGGACCGACTTGGCGGTCAGCGCGCCTGTCAGGGTGGGCAGCAGCAGGTAGACCGCCCCGAAGACCAGGCCGAGCGCCCCTCCGATGGCGAACACCCGCCAGCGCCAGGACTTCTCGGCGGACTTCTTGGCTTTCTCCTCGACGTCCTCGGCGACCGCCAGTATGCCCTGGGCCCCGACGGGAGCCATGGGGAAGGGCAGTTTCTCTATGTCGCTGGCCACGCGGAAGAGCCCGTAGCCCAGCACCATGTTGGATATCTGCCCGAAGAACGTTCCGAAGATGACCATCCCGATGACCGGCAGCCAGTCGGCGTGGAAGAAGGTGCGCAGCGCGTAGGAGTCGGAATCGGTCTGCGGTGCGAACCAGGGGGGCAGCTTGTCGGCGATGCCCGTGGCATTGGCCGCGTCGCTGTTTATGAAGAACTGCCTCCAGAGCAGGCCGGTGGCTCTCCCGCCGCCGACCCCGAGGCCCAGCCCACCCATCATGGCCCCGGCCATGAAGTAGAGCACGAATATCTCCGACTTGCTGAGGCTGCGGTGCGCCCGCCGGGCGACCTCGATGAAAAGGATGACGGTTACCCACTGGGCGGCCGGGCCGATCCCCACGCCGGCTAGCAGCCCCATGTAGATCGCGCCGGGCACCATCACCAGTGCCACGAAGATGGCGCCCAGCAGCGACGACCAGCGGAAACCCTCCTCGAAGGTGGAGGGCACCTCCATCAGGTTGCGGAAGGACTCCAGTTCGGCGTCGAACTTCTCTCTCTTGGCCATCTTACTCCAGGGCGTCTGTGCCGGCTGCCGGTTGGGCAGGCTTCATCCGGCCGAGTTCGGTCAGGGTGCGTTGCCTGTAAACCTCCATCGTTTCCTGTGGCATCGAGCGCCAGAGCAGGAACTGCTGGCGCAGGTCGTCCATGAAGACCTTGTTGAGGCGCTGCCAGTCGCGGGGCTGCCCGCTGCGCCGGTTCATGACCAGGCGTACCTCGTCGATGCCCGGGATCTCGCTGGGAACGCTGCGCAACGAGAACTTCTGGCTGACGCCCAGATCGAACGGTGCCAGGGCCACGGTGGCGTCTATGCCCAGATGACCGTCCTCCGCACGGACGATGGATACGTCTCTGGCCATGAACCGCCCCAGTCCGGAGTCGGCGCGGCTGGCGAAGTGCTCCTGCAGGAAGCTGACCACCCCGGTGATATCGTACTCCGAAACCGTGAAGGGGAAGACGAACTCCAGGCGGTCACCCTCGGCCGGCGGAAGGCGCCAGCCGCGCATCAGGCCGGGGTTGGCGGACCGCGAAGCGCGAATGCCGGGGTATATCGCCGAGATCAGCACCGTGACCATCACGATCAGGATGGTAACTATGGTGTTGGTCGAGGACATGTTCATCTCGGGGACCCGTACCCACCCGAAATCAGAAAGCACGGTGAGCACCTTGAGGATCCCCTGGGCCATGAGGTAGCCGCCCATCCCGCCCACCAGGGAGTAGACCATGGCCTCCGCGAAGAAGAGCGTGCCAACGTGCCGGGGGGCAAGCCCCAGGGCACTGAAGGTGTAGATCTCGCGTTCGCGGTCCGCCACCGAGGCCAGCATGGTGCCGAAGACCACCAGGCCGCCGAGCAGGATCGGGAAGAAGAGGTCCCGGGCGCCGCTGGCGGCCAGCACGGTACCCAGCACGTGGCGGTAGACCCCGTCCCCTCGGGTGGCCGCTACCGGGAAGGGCAGCATCCGCGCCGCGTCCTCCGCCATCTCCGCGGCTCTGGCGGTGTCGGCGGCATAAGCGTTGAGGGCGTAGAGTTCGCCGCCGAGCCTGCGCGCGATTTCGGGATCCACCACCACGACGGAATCCGGTGGGAGGCTGGTCCAGTTCATCTCCGTGTCTTCGGCGTCGGCGCCGGGCGCGGTGTTGCTCATCTCCTGGGCGCCGGCCTCCATGAAGCTGACCGGCAGAACGCTGCTGCCGTCCATGTCCACGGCCACCGAGGACCTGACCGCGTCGAAGGGGGGACCGAGCCGCAGGCGAAGGCCGCCGATCAGGACCTCGTCGCCCTCCTTGAGGCCCAGGGTGTCGGTCACCGTGCGGGTCAGCAGCGCCTTGCCCTCGAGGTCGGAGGAGAAGAGCTTGGCCAGGTCCGGGCGCCGACGGATTTCCGCGGAGTCCAGCCCCAGGACGCCGCGCAGCATGATCGGGTTGGTGCCGTCCGGGCGGGTGACCAGCAGCCCGGGGTGGTCCTCGTCGCGGGAGGACATCCAAACCCGGGGGTGGATCTCGACGTCGCTGTCCCAGCGGTGCCGGAACATGTCGCGGACCCCGGGGGCCAGAGCCTGCCAGTTGACTCGGTGGAGCATCACCCCGTGGTAACTGGGGTTGGCGGACACGAAGATACGCACTATGCCCAGTTGCGTGCTGAAGGAGGCAAAGCAGAGGATCGTGAATGTCAGCAGGGTGACGGTCACGGCGGTAAGGGTGGTTCTCAGCGGGCGGCGGCGCATGGTGGAGATGCCCATCTGCATCGCCGCCACGAAGGTGCTGACCCGCGAGACCCCCAGCGCGTGCGCCGAGGCGGCCATGCCCTGCAGCGCCTTGAGTTCGTGTTCGAACTTGCGCATGATGATGACGATGACCATGGCGGACATCACCACGATGGTGAACCCCAGGAAGATGATGATCGGCGTGCTGGAGATGGCGAAGGCCGGGTGGGAGAGGTAGAGCAGGCCGAAGGTTCCGGCAAAGAACGCCACGAACCAGCCGATTTGCCGGTAGATTGTGGTGGCACCGATGACCACCCGCTCCAGCGCCCAGGCGAACGGCACGGAGAGAGCCAGCAGCAGCAGGATGGCGAAGACCAGGTCGTCGAGCACGCTCCTGATCTTGGTGTAGACCGGCTCGGAGGCCCGGAAGCTGCAGGCGGCCAGCGCCTCCCTGCGCAACGGGCACTTCTCGGCGGCCGCCTCCAGCAGCAGATCCTCGCTGCGGGCGTGTAGTTCGATGAGCGAGCGGTCCCGTATCTGCCTGCTGAGCAGCAGCTGGGAGCGCGACTGGTTGAGGCGCCAGAGGTCCGCGGCGGAGCGGTTGCTTGACTGCACCGAGTGCCAGTCGGTTTCCTCGTTGAACCCGGTGCCCTCCGGGGCGGGGCGCTTGCCGCCCGAGGTCAGGATCTCGGGGCCGTTGCTGAGGCCCACCAGCCTGCGCAGCGAGAAGAGCTTCATGCCCTTTTCGCGTTCGTGCCAGTAGAAGGCTGCCGCGCCGTCGCAGGCCTCGAGGAAGTACTTCTTCTGGTCCAGGCGGACGCTGGTTCGCGCCGAAAGGAGCGAGATGGCCTCGCCGCGGCGGCTGGTGGTGTCCACCTGGGGAGGGAGCACCAGCGCGCCGGGGCGCGAATGGAAGGCGTTGACCCGGTAGAATACGCGGCCGTCCTGGGCCGTGAAGGAGTCGGAAGAAGACGCCACCCTGCCGTGCTCGTCGAAGGCCGCCCCGTAGGCCTGGAGCAGCCGGCGGTACTGCCAGGGCTGGCAGACGACCGGTCCGAACCAGTACGATCCGGTGGCGTCAGAGCGCAGTACCAGGTAGTCCTCGAAGGCGTAGGGGCGCTGGGGTATGAACGTCAGGCCCTTGACCGGCTTGAGGTCGATCTTGATTATCGCGCCGCGCACCCTCCTGTTGGGCACCGGGCTGCCGGGCACCGCGCCGAGCACCCCGGGGGCTGACAGTTTGTCGCCCGAGAAGGTGCGCATGCGGTAGGCCTTGTGCGGGATGATCCCGCGACGCAGGGAGAGCCCCTCCTGGTCCGCAACGGCGGGGCTGTCGCCTCCCTTTCCGGAGGTCTTCCGGGCGGCGGCGGACTTGGCGTCCGGATCCTCGGTCTCCAGCTCGGCCACGATCGAGAGCATTCGCCCGATGTCGTCGACCTGGGAGCGTATGCGCCCAAGGTCCAGGTTGGCCAGCACGTCGTCGGGAGTGCCCTCGAGATCCAGCCGCTCCTGGCAGGTGGCCAGGGCCAGGTTGTAGATCCCGAAGAGGCCGGCGATCTCCCCGCTGTGCACCAGGAAAGGCGCGCCGAAGAGCACCCGGGTGCGGGACAGGGACTGGTCGGTCGACGCGCGCAGGAAGTGCCGGGCCGGCCGGTTTCGGGACTTGAGCGCGTCGCAGGCCCGCAGGAACACCGCCTGGACCTTGCCGTATAGCCCGGGGTTGTCCTCGGGGGAAGCGAAGCTGGAGTCGCCTCCGATGGCCAGTCCCCAGGTGGAGGTGGTGTCGCCCAGCAGCAGCGAGGCGTGCAGCACTATCAGCATGTCGCCGAGCATCTTCTTGATGCTCGCGTCGGCGTCGATGTTGCGCTTCTCAAGCAGCAGCTCATTCCGGCGTGCCGCCAACAGCGAGCGACACTCCTCCATGACCTCCATGAGCTTCTTGCGGGCCTGGGGGGAAAGCCCCTTGGTGTCGTCCCGGCTTCTGCTGGCGCGGGTGTGTCCCAGAGCCCGCAGGACGTCGTTCCACTGGTCCTTGTGGGGTTGCAGCTCCTTCTCGAGGATGGAGTCGATGGCTTCGATGCGCGCCGAGGTTGTCGGCGGGGGGGCTCCCTCGACGTCGCGCAGGCTGTTCTTGAGCTCGAGCCTTTCGATGCGCAGGTCGTACATTGCGTTGGCGACCAGCGCGGCGCGCTCCCTGGCAACCGTGGAGAGATTGCCCAGCAGGTGACGCCGGACGGCGGAGTCCTGCAGGAAGGGACTGGCGTGGTCCAGGAGCTTCTCGATTTCGGCAACGAAGGCCAGTTCCGCATCGCTGCTCTTGCGGCGGGATTCAACGTCGGCCTTGGGTTCAGAGGACTCCAGCGCGCGGTAGAAGGCACGCGACCCGGAGTGGCCCCGGGCCTGACCGTCCAGGAAGAGCAGCACCACGTGCCTGCGCGGCTGGTGTTTCTTGAAGTGGGCGGCGAGACGGAGCAAGCCCGCGCAGTTGGCGGCGCCGCGCGCGCCGCGGCTGAGAACCGGGACCTCCCCGAAGCTGTCGTAGTGCGCGGCGAGGACGATGACCTCTTCCTTGTCCTGCCCGAAGTCCGGGTCGTGACCGGGCAGGAATCCGATGATGTTGCGGCCCACGCCGCGCTCCCAGAGCACCTTGCTGTGCAACGTGGCGGTGGCGCCCTCCGGGAGGTTGCTTCGGGCGCCCGGATAGTAGAAGCGCGGGAAGTTGGCGTTGGCCAGCGTGTGATGGCGGCTGCGGGCCCGGGACCGGCCGTTCTTCACGAAGACCACGGCCCTTGCGCCCAGGCGGAAGGCCTTCAACCAGGCGCCGCCCGAGTTGTAGTCCATTACCGCTATGGCGCCGCGCAGTTCAGGTTTCGCGAGCTGCCGACCCTGCCCGTTGCCGACGTGTACCAGTGGCCCGCTGAGGCCCCCGGGCGGGGTAACCGGTGGGACGATGCCGTTCGGCCGCATGGGGTACAGGCGCAGTGGCTTGTCTGCGCCCTTCAGGCGCAACTCGCAACGGGTGATTCGCATGCGGGGGACGACGAAGGGTTGGACGACGCGCTGCTTCACGCCCAGCTTCTCGAGACGTTTCAGGATGTAGTCCGCGGCGCGACGCCCCTCGGGGCTGCCCACCAGCCGGTGTGGATCTGCGCACAGCCTGCTGCTGTCGGTCTTGAAGCTGTCGCCGGCGAGTTCGCCCGCAGCGGCCGGGGTTGCCACCAGAAGGCCGGCCGCCAGGCAGGTTCCCAGTGCGGCGCCGGCCAGGACCGCGCGGCTTGCGCGGGGAGGGCTACCCGGCCTCATCGCCGATGCCTCCGAGCTCGATGTGGACTTCGTCGCGACGGGCGATTCTCTCGATGCGTCCGTCGCGAATCCACATCAGCCGGTCGCAGATGTTCATCATCCGGTGGTCGTGCGTGGCGCAGATGATGGTCACGTTCTTCTCGTTGTTGGTCTTCTCCAGAATGTCAAGGATCTCCTGCCCGGTGGCCAGATCCAGGTTGGCGGTGGGTTCGTCGCAGAGCAGGACGCTGGGGCGGTTGGCCATCGAGCGGGCGATGGCCACGCGCTGCTGCTGGCCGCCGGACATCTCGATGGGGCGGTGGTGCCAGCGATCCTTGAGACCCACGAGGTCCAGCAGCTCCATGCCGCGCTCCCTGGCCTCGTCGGGGGTCACCCCGCCGAAGGCCATCGGCGTGGTCACGTTCTCCAGTGCGGTCATGTAGTGAATCAGGTTGTAGGTCTGGAAGATGTACCCGATCTTGTTGCAGCGCAGGTAGGCCAGTTCTTCGGCGGTCAGCTGGGCGACGTCGACCTCGTCGATGAAAACGCGGCCCTCGGAGGGGCTGTCAAGCGCTCCGATCATGTTGAAGAAGGTGCTCTTCCCGGACCCGGAGGGGCCCATCACCGAGATGAACTCGCCGGTGAGTATCTCCACGTCAACGCCGCGCAACGCCTCGGTGACGACCTCCTTCATCACGTAGCTCTTCTTCATTGCGATGGTGCGGATGATGACGCGGGACTTGCCCCCGCCGGGTGGCTGAGCCGATTCGGGGCCCCGGGCCCCGGCGGTCACGGAAGTCGACTCAGTCAACGCGCATGGCCTCCATCGGCGCGAGGCGCGCGGCCTTGAAGGAGGGGTAGATGGCGGCCACCGCTGCCAGGATCACCCCCGAGATCACCGCCAGGCCCATTCCCGCGAAGAGGTCGCCGTAGGGCAGACCTCCCGGGATCCAGAAGCTGAAGAGCGCCAGCGCCCGGCCGACACCGATGAGGCTGCCGAGCAGGGCTCCGAGCACGCCGCCGGCGGCGCCGAGGACGCAGCTTTCCATCACGAAGAGAATCATGATGAAGCCGTCCAGGGCTCCGAGGCACTTCAGCGTGGCAATCTCCCGGAAGCGTTCGGTAACGCTGATGAGCATTGCGTTGGCGATGCCCACAGCGCAGACCAGCATGGAGACGCTGAGCAGCCAGCCCATGCGCTCGCCGACGCCGAGGAGCCCCTTGCCAACGTCGGAGGTCAGGCGTTCGGCGCGTGCCAGGGCCTGCTGTTCCTTGCGCGTCTTGGCCAGGGCGGCGACGCTCTCGGGCTCCAGACCGGTGATCGACAGGCCGCCTTCCTTCATCAGCCCGATGAGCGCCCGGGCATTGGCGGCGCTTCTCAGGAACCTCCACAGCAGCCGGGAAGTGACTTCCATGGGGGTTACGTTGAGCTTGCGGGCGACCAGCTGGCGTACGGGAGTGAGTTCGGCAGACTTCTCCAGGCGTTGGGCCACCAGCAGCCGGCTGGCCTGGCCGGTCAGCGCCGCGGCGATCTCTGGTTCGAGTACGAATCCGGCCTTGCGCACGGTTTCACCGAAGTCCGCATCGGCGGAGGACAGTGCCTGGAGGACGGTGCGTTCGCCCATCTTGCCGGCTATGGCCCGGATCGCCCTGGAGCGCCCCGCCAGGACCGCGCGGGCCTGCTTGCCGAGGTCCGGCCACCTGGCCAGAAAGGCCCGGAGGTCGTCGACGCTGGAGACGAAGCGCACCGACCTGATCTCGCCGGAAGCTCTGATGAAACGCTCCATGCCCTCGGGGGTCGAGAGCCGCTTGAAGATTGCCGTTCCGTTGGCCGTGTGCACGAAGCGCCTGCGGCGATCGTAGTCGAGTTCCGAGAAGAACCGCAGGTAGCCGGTGGCCAGGGCGGACTCCTTCCGGAAAGCGGCCATTTCGCTCTCGGCAAAGCCGCCAAGGGCGGCAATCTCGCGGTAGGAGGGGCTTCCCGGGGAGGCGGACGCGGCGTCGGCCATCACCGACTCGATGGTGCCGGGGTCGCTCAGGCGGCTCATCCAGTTGTGGACCAGGTGGAGCCTGGCCAGCCGGCGGCGCGACTCGGCGGAGACCGATCGCTTGACCAGCCCCTCGCTGAGCGTGTTGGTAAGGAAGGCCACTGCCACGGAGATCACGGCCACGGTCACCGCACAGCGGAAGAGGCGGTAGCGGATACCGTCCGCGGCGATACCGGCGACGCGCCGGAGGCTCAGCCGGGGCTGGTTGGCTACGGTGATCTGCTTCCCGCTCACTTGCCCCCCGGCACTTCCACGGCCAGCGCGCCGCGCTGTATGAGAGTCTTGAGGTACCCGGTGACGGCCACGCGCGCCTCGTGGAAGCTCAGGCCTTCGGCCGCGGCGAAGTCGTCGACGAGCTGCTCGACGTTGCGATTGCCGTCACAGAGCTTCCACACCCAGCTGCCCAGGCGATCGAGGGTCATCCGGCGCTCCGGCTGGATCGCCAGGATCCAGGACACCGGGGGGACGCGGAAGAACCACGGCAGGTCCCGCTGGACCCGGAGGACCAGGCAGCCGGCCGAGTTGTCCTCCGCCTTGGCGGCCGTGTTGCGCACCGGCACGGAAATGAGCATTCTGGTCCACGGGCTGGCCGGGGGCTGCTGCTGTGCGTTCACGAGGCCAGCCTCTTGCGCGAGCAGCAGGACAGGCGTTCGGCCCACTGCAGGAGATCTTCCGCCCGCGAGCCCGGCTGCCGCATGGTCATGTGGTAGAGCCGGCCGCTTTCCGGGCATATCCAGCCGCAGTGCAGGCCCACGCCCCTGCCCGGACCGAAGACCGGGACGGGGGGCGACTTCATACTGCCCACCAGGCAGGTTATCCGGTGGCCGTTGCGCTCGAAGCTCAGATCCTGCATGTTCTTGAGGGCCTTGGCTGCACCGCTCTTCACGTGATCAGTAACCGGAGTCTTCAGCCAGTGGTCGACCAAGCCCAGCCTGCTGAGTTGGTGCCGGGAACGCTTGCGCCTGTCGGTGAAGGTGATCTCCGCGCGGGCGGGGAGCGCAGTGCACTCCTCAAGCGCCAGGCCGTCGGGCACGAAGAAGTCCATCCCGAGGGTCCGCCAGCGACGCAGGTGGTCGCCCGTGGGGGATTCGTAGCGGATGCTTCGCAGCACCTTGCGCTGCAGGCTGCCGTCCCTGTGCTTGCCGGGCCAGAGGAATACGACCTCCAGCAGGCAGGACTCCTCTTCGAAGAAGCGGCCGAAGCGCGACGTGAGCATGGTGGGGGTGCTCGACTCCAGGCCGCGCCAGCCCTCCCGGGCCACGCGCTTCACGCCGGAATGGTTGCTCGCGCCCAGCTTGGCGGCGTAGTCCGAGAGCATGCGGTCGAAGTCGGGGGCGCCGGGCACCACCTTCCAGTTGAGTTCGAAGCGGAAGTTGTAGCGATCCGCGAAGCCGCACTTGCCGATTTCGGGGTTGCGGGAGAACTGGAGCATCTCCCAGTCTGCCGGCAGCCTCAGGCGGAAATGCCGCCAGATGCTGGTTTCCAGTGAGTATGGAGTACCGGCCGACTTGCTGGCGCTCATTCCTCTGAATGGCTTCCCCGATCATGCCCGGACGCAGGTGCCTATGCGGCGGGACGTTTGCGAAAAACGGTCTCGATTGCGCTTGCCGGGAGGTGCAACTCCGGCGCCGCATCCGGCAAGTATCGGCTTCTGGCGCCAAGCTGTCAAGCTCACCCGCATGCCCGGCCGGCGGCTTTCTGCTGCCCGCCGGGATGCGACTTCTGTTGTCTGGCGAAGGCCGGGCGCGTCTGCTAGGATGTCCGGCAGCCCGGCGGGCGGGATGCACCCGCGCGCGGCCGAGGAGAAAGCCCGATGCCCAGGTACTACGACACGCTGCTGAAGAGACACCCCGACAATCCGGTTATCTCTCCCGGCGATTTCCCGCACGGGAGGGCGGACGCGGTCTTCAACTGCGGCCAGACCATGCACGACGGCCAGGCCGTCCTGCTGCTGTCCGTGCTGTTGGCCGACAATCCCTCTCCGGCGGTTTACGTCGCGCGGAGCAGTGATGGCCTGCACTTCGATATACGCCCCGAACCCTTTATGACCCGCGTGCAAGACCCGCAGCTGGCCGGGTATGACGGCTGGGTGATCGACACCCGGGTCACCAGGATCGACGACACCTACTACATCGTGCGGCCCACCGGCAGCACCGCGCACGCGCTGCTTTACCGCACCAGAGACTTCGAAACCTGTGAGTTCGTGGACTGTATCGCCCTGACCCACAACCGCGTGCCCTGCCTGTTCCCCGGAAAGATCGGCGGCTACTACTGGAAGCTCGACCGGCCATCATCCGGAAAGCCGCCGGAGAACCCCGGCAGCATCTGGATCTCGCGTTCGCCGGACTTGGTGCACTGGGGACACTTCCGGCCGCTGCTTGACCCCTTCATCCACTGGGCCAGCTTCAAGATCGGCCCCACACCTCCGATCCGCACCGAACGGGGCTGGCTGGAGATCATCCACGGGGTGAGCCGGAACTGCTCCACCGCGCGCTACTCGCTGGGCGCGGTGCTGCTCGATCTTGATGACCCCGGACGCATCGTCGGGCGCATGAACGAGTATCTGCTGACCCCGGAAACGGATTACGAGCACTGCGGGCGGACGCCGGACGTGGTCTTCACCTGCGGAGCGATTGCCGACGAGCAGGAAGACCGGTTGCGGGTCTACTACGGTGGAGCCGACACCTGTATCTGCCTGGCGGAGGGCTCGCTGAGTGAAATCGTCGAGGCGTGCGTCTCCGGGGGAGAACAGTCTTGAAGGACAGACTTCCGACCCGCGAGGAGGCCCTGGCGCTCCTCGCGGAGTTCAACAGCAACCCCGCGCTGATCAAGCACGCGCTGGCCGTGGAAGCCGTCATGCGTTATATGGCCCGCAAGCACGGCGGGGACGAGGACCAGTGGGGCCTGGTCGGCCTGATTCATGACCTGGATTACGAGAAGTACCCGGAAGAGCACTGCAGCCGGACCGCACAGATCCTGCGCGAACGCGGCTGGCCGGAAAGTTACGTCCGGGCGGTCGTCTCCCACGGCTGGGGGATCTGCTCGGAGGTCAGGCCCGAGTCCCTGCTGGAGAAGACCCTTTACGCCGTTGATGAACTCACCGGGCTGGTTACCGCCTGCGCGCTGGTGCGGCCGTCCAAGAGCGTGAACGACCTGACCGTGAAGTCGGTGCGCAAGAAGTGGAAGCAGAAGAACTTTGCCGCCGGCGCCGACCGCGAGGTGATTGCCCGCGGCGCCGAAATGCTCGGAGTCGATCTGGCCGACCTGATCGGCGATTGTATCGGGGCCATGCGGCAGATGCCCCCGCAGGACCCCTGATTACCGGCGGAGAGACTGCATGAAACGTCCGAACATAGTAGTCTGCCTCTGCGACCAGTTGCGCGCCTTCGAGGTGGGTTGCTACGGACACAATGTCGTCCGCACCCCCAACATCGACGCTCTGGCGCGCGGCGGGGTGCGCTTCGAGGTGGCGGTTTCAAACAACCCGGTTTGCACCCCGGGGCGCTCCTGCCTGCTCAGCGGGCAGTACAGCCGGACCTGCGCGGGGCTGCTGGGCAACGCGCCCGAGGAAGAAGCCCCGGGTCGCACGCGACCTCGCTTTCCCGACCCGACGCTGCCGGAAGTCCTGCGGGAGAACGGCTACCGCACGGCGCTGATCGGCAAGTGGCACGTCGGCGCGCACCCCGAGCTGCTGGGGTTCGAGGAGTACGTCTACCCCAAGGTCCACCACCTCAACCGCAACCAGGTCTACTTCGACGCTGCGGGGCGGGCCCGCAACGTTCCGGGTTACGCCGAGGACTACAACGGGCAGGTCTTCGACGAGTTCCTGGGTCGCGCGGGGGATGGCGAGCGGCCCTTCTTCGCCTTCTACAACATCGCCACGCCGCACATGCCCTACTTCGACGTGCCGCCGGAGTACCAGCACATGTACTCGGCCGAGGACGTCGAGTTGCGCGGCAACATGTTTGTCGACGAGGAGCTCCCGGGCAACACCCCGCTCCACGGGGTCGGCCGCTGGGACATCTACATGTGGGACTACCTGGCCTACCAGCTCAAGCTCAACCTGTCGCTGCCGGAGGGCTTCACGGTGCGGGACCTGGTGGCCCGCTACTACGGGATGACCACCTACACCGACTATCACGTCGGCCGGCTGATGGAAACCCTCGGCCGGCACGGGCACGGCGAGGACACCATCGTGGTCTTCACCTCCGACCACGGCGACATGCTGGGCTCACACCACCGCTACGGTAAGGCGGTGCTCTACGAGGAGTCCATACGCATACCGCTGGTCTTTCACTGGCCCGCCGGGCTGGCGCCGCGCAGCGTGAACGGTCAGGTGGCATCGCTGGTGGACCTGATGCCCACACTGCTTTCCGCGGCGGGCCTCGCGCCTCACGGGGCGGTGCAAGGCCAGGATCTCATGCCGGTCCTGAGCGGAGAACGGAGCGAGCTGGACAGGAACCGCGCCTTCATCGAGACGACCAACGGGCAGATCGGGTTGCGCACGCTCACCGGGCTGCGCGCGGTACAGCTCGAGCTTGCCGGGAGCGCGGAGGTCGAGGGCACGCTACTGACGGTCCCGCCGCCCGGGGTGAAGGACGAACGCGCCATGCGTTTCGACCTGGCGGCGGATCCTCTGCAGCTGCGCAACCTGGTTGCCGAGGCCGACGATGGCCGGGACGAACTGTGGGAAGCACTCTCGGAATGGAACCGGCAAACGCCGTGGTTGGAGCGCCCACTGGCAGCCGGCGCGCACTGCTAGAGACCAGGAAAGGAGCGGGACAGATGGCCCCCCCCGGCGTAGTCATAGATCGCAGCCCGGACCCCCAAAAGGTGTTTTTGGGCAGCCCCAGCATCGCGGTGCTGCCCGACGGAACCTACGTGGCGTCACACGACTTCTTCGGCCCGGGCACCGATTTCGACACCACGGCCGTGTTTCGCTCCGGGGATCGAGGTGAGACCTGGGAGCGGACTGCTTCCCTGAAGGGGCAGTTCTGGTCCCTGCTCTTCACGTGTGGCCAGGGGCTGTACATCATCGGTTCATCAAGTCGCTGGAGTTCGCTGGTGGTGCGCCGTTCCGACGACGGAGGGCGCAGCTGGACCGAGCCGCGCGACGGCGACTGCGGCCTGATCGTGCCCGAGGACGACGAGCACCTCTACGGGATAGCGCCGGGCGCGCTGTTGGAACACGAGGGGCGGGTATGGAAGCACGCCGCCCGCCGGAAGCGGGGGCCCCGCAGGTGGGAGGAGCCCAAGGACTTCATGGTGCTCTCGGCGCCGCTGGACGCCGACCTGCTCAAGGCCGGAAGCTGGAGCCATACCCGGCCGCTGCACTGCGTGCCCCGGCCCCCGGAGCCCTGGCTCTGCGGTGAGGGCAATGTCGTGCCCGGGCCGGACGGCGGCTTGCGCGTGGTCATCCGCGTTGACGAGAGGGGCCTGGGAGGCATCGCCGGGCTGATGGATGTCTCTCCGGACGGGCGCGACCTGTCGTTCGACCCGGAGTCGGGATTCATAGACTTCCCGGGGGGCTGCAAGAAATTCACCGTGCGTCGCGACCCCGAGTCGGGTCTGTACTGGTCGTTGAGCAACTGGGCGCAGGAGGGGGACCGCGAGAAGGCCGTGAACGTCGAGCGCCAGCGCAATACGCTGGCGCTGATCGCCTCGCGCAACCTGCGCGACTGGGAGGTCCGTTCGGCGGTGCTCTACCACCCGGACGTGCGCACGGTTGGTTTCCAGTACGCGGACTGGCTCTTCGACGGTCGCGACATGATCGCTGTGGTGCGCACCGCTTTCGACGGTGCCCGCAACTGCCACGACGCGAACTACTTCACGTTTCATCGCATACCGGACTTCCGGGATCGGGCGATGAGCGACCAGCCCTTGAACGCATTGGCCGCGGAGCGCGAAGCATGATCGGGAAGGCCGGCCGGGCAGCAGACGCATCGACTTCGGAAGAGGGCACCCGATGACAGCGCCGCGGGGGCGCACGGTCGCGGCCGTCGCTATCCTGGCCGCGGCGAACTTCGGTGGTCTTTCGGGAGGGGAAGGGACCTTGAACGGCAAGGGAACGGCTCGCGACGACGTGTTCTCCTGCGACATCGTCAACAAGAAGAACCTGCCCAGGACCGAGCTCAGCGTTCACGCCTGCAGCCTGATCCGGGCCGGTGAGTGTCTGCTCGCGGTGCACGGGTTCAGCAAGGTCGGGGGCCTGCGGGTCTACGGCAACATCTACCGCTCGACCGACGGGGGCAAGACCTGGACCCGTCGCTGCGACCTGCCGCTGTACCGTTGCGGTTCATTCTTCCGGATCGGGAAGGCCGTATACCTGCTCTATTCGGGCCGCGGAAAAGAGGGCGCCCTCCGGATCCGCAGGAGCCTGAACGACGGCGCCGAGTGGTCCGAGCCCTCGGTGATCGGCGACGTGGCCCTTTGGGACGGCAACGGCGCGTACGCGCTGCACAAGGGCATCCTCTATAAGGCCCTGGACCAGCGGCTGGACCCCGGGCCGCCTCTGGGTCGACCGCGCCTGGCGATGCTCGACGTCAAGGCCGACCCCATGAAGCGCGAGAGCTGGAAGTTCAGCCCTCTGGCTGAGTTCGGGTTCCCCCCGCCCAAGGAGGTGCGCGACTACCAGGTCGAGAAGGGCCAGGTGACCCGCAACAACAGCGAAGGCAACTGCGTCGTCGGCCCCGACGGCAAGCTCTGGGTGATCTACCGTCACTTCGAGAGGAGCACCGGGTTGTTCAGTGCCACGGTCTTCTTCGACGAGGAGAAGAAGACCCAGGTCTTCCGCAACCTATACGAACGCGATCCGGCAAAGGGGCAGGAGAACTGCTACTCGGATTTCCCGGGAGGCTGCAGCGGTTTCCACATCCGGCGCGACCCGGTCAGCGGGAAGTACATCGCGCTCTCAAACCCGGTCACCGGGGAGACCCAGTACCCCGACGGCAGGCGCCTGGGCATATACCGTTTGATGCGCAACGTGCTGGTGATGATGGAGTCCAACGATCTGGTGCACTGGCGGGTGGCCAAACACCTGCTCAAGGACGAGGTGGAGCCGGACTGGGAAACCTCGGTCAAGCAGACCGGTTTCCAGCAGATCAACTTCGAGATCGACGGCGAGGACCTCATCTGGATATCGCGCACAGCCTATGAGCGTGCGGACAACCTGCACGACGCCAACCGCATCACGTTCCACCGCCTGGCAGGGTTCAGGCGCTACCTGGATCCCGACGGCGAGGTGGCCCGCTACGGCTTCGACGACCCCCGGCGCCCGGGGCGTGACAGCTGCAAGCAGGCCGGGCCCGCCGTGCTGGGGGGCAATCCCGCGAGGCCTGTGGACGTCTCCGCCGCGAAGGGAAGAGTGGGGGCCGCTGCGGCCTTCAACGGCAGGTCCTCCCTGCTGGAGGCGCGGTACCACATCAGCACCGAGTTGCACCGGGCGAAGGCGGTCTCGGTCGCCTGCTGGCTGAACCTGGAATCACCTCCGCAAGCTCGCAGAAAGGCGTTGGTCTTTGCCAGCGCGGTTCACGGAGGGCTTGCAGGGGTCGACCTGGGCATCTTGGGCGGCCAACTCGTCTTCGGGGCGCGCAGCTGCCGCCAGGACTCCCACCAGAGTCTACGCCATCCCTTCTCGAGGGTGAAGCAGTGGGTGCACGTGGCGGCGGTTTGCGATTTCGCCGCGAAGAAGCTCGAGATCTACATCGACGGCAAGCTGGCAGCGGCGCGCCGCGCGAGATTCAAGAACGACGTGTTGCTTCGCGGCATTCCAAAGCGCAAGGACCGTATCGGCGTGCGGCTGCACGGCAGGCTGGACGAACTGCGCATATTCCGCCGGCGCCTGAGCGCCGAGGAAATCCGGAAGCTCGTCGATGTCGAAGTCGAAGCCAAGGAGTGAGGATGCGGACCGACCAGATCCAGATAAGGGACCCCTTTGTCCTGCCGGACCCCGACAAGGGCGAGTACCATCTCTTCGGCACCACCGACCCCAACTGCTGGACGGGACCGGGCACCGGGTTTGACTGCTATCACGGAACTGACCTGGAAAACTGGGAAGGGCCGCTGCCCGCATTCCGCCCGCCCGATGGATTCTGGGCTACGACCAACTTCTGGGCGCCCGAAGCCCATCGCTATCGCGGGCGCTTCTACCTGTTCGCCACCTTCAAGGCGGAGCGCCGCTACCGCGGCACCCAGATCCTGACGGCGGAGAAGGTGGCCGGCCCCTACGTTCCGTTGACGGACGGGCCGGTGACTCCACCGGACTGGCAGTGTCTCGACGGAACGCTGTACGTGGACCGGGAAGGACGCCCCTGGATGGTCTTCTGCCACGAGTGGGTCCAGATCCACAACGGGTCGATATGCGCGATGCCGCTGAGCGAGGATCTCAGGGAGGCGGCCGGCAGGCCGGTGTACCTCTTCAGCGGTTCGGAAGGCCCCTGGGTAAAACGCCCGCAATGGCCGGAGGAAGGCGGGACTCACCGGTTTCCGACCTACGTCACGGACGGCCCGTTCCTGCACCGCCTGGAATGCGGGACGCTGATCATGCTGTGGTCGAGCATGGGCGTGCGGGGCTACGCCATGGGCATCGCCCGCTCCGAGAGCGGGGAGATCACCGGTCCGTGGACCCAGGACCGCGAGCCGCTGTGGGGCGAGAACGGCGGTCACGGGATGGTCTTCCGCGCTCTCGACGGGCGGCTGATTGTCACCTTCCACAGCCCCAACAGGACGCCCCACGAACGTCCGGTGTTCGTGGAGGTGCAAGAGCACCAGGGGAGCTTGCGGCTCACTCCCGAAGGGGTGTGGGCCGGGGGGCGTTGAGCGGCTAGATGTGCACTGCGATCGCCATCTGGAACTACTGCTGGGATGCGGCCAAGGTCGTGCCCGGCATTCACGTCTTTGCGGACCTGGGATTCGAGGCCGTGAGCCTGAACCCCGGGCAGTTCCACCAGGGGGGCAGCCGAGTCCTTCCGGAGGTAGGCAAGGCTCTGCTGGAGAGGGGCCTGGCAGCTACCGTGCACGGCCGGGTGGGCATGGCCCCCGACCTGATGCGCGAGATGATCGATGCCATCGGCGAGAGCCTCAGGGTCTTCTCGCTGGACTCCCGCAAGACCGAGGATTCCCGGGGCGTGCTGCACGACGCCGGGCGCATCCGAAGCGCTCTGGAGGAGCTGCAGGAACTGACCTCCGGTACGGATATCCGGCTGGCAGTCGAGGACTTCCCGCTGGACCGTGAGGCGCTTGAGTTCTTCGGGGAAGAACTCGGCGATGTCTACCGGCACCGGCGCACCGGGATCCTGGTGGACGTGGGGCACATGCACATCCGCATGCGAAACTCGGACTACTTCAGTGAAATGTCCGTCGAGGAGTATTTCAGGCGGCTCCCGCTGACACCGGTCGAGGTGCACCTGCACGACAACGACGGCCGGCGCGACCAGCACGGGCACTTCGGGTTCGGAGACGTGCCGTTCGGCGAGGTCGCCGCGGCCCTTGCCGCAATTGACTTCGGCGGGATTTCCACCATCGAGATCGCGCCCGGCTTCCACGGCAGTACGCCGGAGGATTCCAGGCCCGAAGCGGAGCGGTCGCTGCGAGAGTGGCGCAGGCTGAACGGGGAGGTGTGAGTTGGTTTACGGTCGGAGGTTCTTGGCGGAGGCTGTCGTCAAGCCCGGCGCGGCTATCCTGTTTTGCCTGGGGTTCGGACTGCCCATGACCCTCTTCGGCTTCCAGTGCCTGGAACTGGAAGGACGGCGGGGCGCGAATGGCGTGGTGAGCTTCCGTTTGACCAGGTACTGGCTTGGCGGGATGCTGAGCAGCAGCCGGGACGTGAGCGGCGTCGAGCGTGTGGAATTGGCGCACACCCGCACCACTTCCGGCGGGCGCAGGGTCGGGATATCCCAGGCGGTTCTGGTGACGGGAGGTGGCCGGGTGGAACTGTTTGCGGGTGCCAGCAATGCGCAAGAGGATCTCAAGAAGAGGGTGGTTGCCGAAGTGGACGCATTCTTGAAGGATTTCAGGCGGTCGGAATACCTGGGGCAGTTCCGGAGGCGCAGTGTTTTCGGGTGGGCCGGGTTGCCGTTTGTTGTTCTGGGCATCATCGGTCTCCTGCGGTGGCCGTGGGTTCTTTACAGGAAGGCGCATGACGACGTCAATGGCGGTACCGGCAAGAGGACCCCCAGAGGGCAGGGACCATGATCCGGTCAGAAGCAATGGAAAGTGTCTGCTGGTGGGCGCTCTTGATGGGAGCCTGTCTCGCATTTGGCGGCTGCGGGGGCGGGGCGCCGGCGGAACCGGTCGGTACCGCGGTTACCCTCGGGGCGGAAGACGCAGCACCGAAATTCATCGCCGCCGAGAAGAGGGAGTGGTACGCCTGGCATCGCAAGGGGTTGTCTCTGGCCAAGGCAAATCGTCAAGACGAGGCGCTGTACTGCTTTCACCAGGCGGGAAAGGCCTGGCCGGCGGAGGTACAGGACAAGAAACTGAAGGCCCGGCACAGACCGGATCCGACCGACACCTATCTCCAGAAGGCCTTCCTTTACCTGGAGATGAACCGGCCTGAACTGGCGATTCGCTATTTCAGGAAATTCGAATCATACTTCCCCAGCAACAAGTACGCGGTCCAGGGGCGTAAGCGTGCCGAGAAGCTGCTGTCGGTTGAGAAGCCCTGACGGGCGGAAGCGATAATGTCCCTGATAGAACACTCAGTTTCCTGAATAAGTCAGAAAGCTGATGAAGAGGGAACAGAATAGTACGGAACCTCGGAATTCAGCCGCGGAAAGGCAGGTCGAAATGTCCACCCAAGAGAAGACGCGTCCCAACGTTCTCTTCATCCTCTCCGACCAGCACAATGCCAAGGTGCTCGGTCACCGGGGCCACCCCGACGTCAGGACGCCGAACCTCGACTGCATGGCCGCCGATGGCGTGTGCTTCGACAACGCCATCAGCCAGAACCCGATCTGCACGCCGAGCCGGGTCTCGTGGTTGTCCGGTCAATACTGCCACAACCACGGCTACTACGGCCTGTCCGGACCCGAGCCGCGGGGTTTGCCCACTGTGCCGGGTCACTTCCGGTCGGCGGGGTACCGCACCGCCGCGATCGGCAAGATCCACTGCCCGGAGAACTGGGTGGAGAATGACAGCGACGTCTTTCACGAGACCTGCGAGTGCAGCATCGGCGGCAGGTCCGCGGAATATGCGAAGTACCTCGAGGAGCGGGGGCTCACCGACCTCGAGGACCACGGAGCCATGCGGGAATTCGGGGACCGGGGGCGCCAGACGGTCGAGGGTCGGCCTTCGAAGGTTTCCTATCGCGACGGACAGGAGGGCTGGATCGTCACCAAAGCCACGGAGTTCATGAAGGGATGCGCGGGCGACCGCGTTCCCTTCTTCGCACACGTCAGCCTGCCCAAGCCGCACCAGTGCTACACCCCGGCGCAGGAGTTCTGGGACCTCTACGACGAGGAGAAGCTGAGCCTGCCGCCCAACGCGGATTACGAGATGAACGGCAAGTCGCCCCACCTGCGCGCCACCGCGCGGAGCTGGCGGGAGAGGGACTGGCAGCTCTTCGAGCCGAAGACCTTCGAGGCCGGTCGACTCCGCAAGTTGCACGGTTACCTCGGCAGCGTCAGTCACGTGGACCACGCGGTGGGGGAGCTGCTCGACGGGCTGGACGCCGCGGGGTTGAGCGAGAACACCATCGTGGTCTACTCCGCCGACCACGGCGACTACGCCTGCGAGCACGGAATCATGGAGAAGGCCCCGGGGATCTGCTCCGACGCGATCACCCGCATCCCCATGATCTGGCGCTGCCCGGGGCGTTTCGCGGCCGGTCACCGCGCGGCGGAGATCGTGGAGTCGGTGGACATGGTCAACACTCTGTGTGCGCTGGCCGGGCTGGAGGCGATGGAATCGGCCGACGGGAAGGATATCTCGCACCTCCTGCGCGGCGAGTCGGGGGAGGTCCACCGGGCCGGGGTCACCGAGTTCGCCTGGAGCAAGAGCCTGCGCCGCGACAAGTACCGGCTGGTGCACTACCCCCGCGAGATGTTCGCCGACGAGTACCCCGGTGGCTTCGGCGAACTCTACGACCTGGAGTCCGACCCCTGGGAGATGCGCAACCTCTACTTCGAGCCGGATCGCGCTGACCTCGTCCGTGAACTGGAGCGCGAACTTGCCGACTGGCTGGTGACCACCACCCGCCCGACGACTATCCTGCCGGCCGTGAAAGAGGTCACGGCGCAGAGCGAGCTCCACTACCACAACGCCGTAAACCGCGACGGCAAGATCCATCCGGACCGCATCCGGGATGCCAGACACCGGAACTACATCTGATGCGAGTGCCGAGCGAGCCAAGGAGCCCCGCGAAGACACAGGTGCCCATAACCGGGCTGGACCGGGATCCCCAGGTCGAGAACCACGACCCGTCCAATCTGGTACGTCATGGGGGTCTGTTCTACCTGTGGTACACCGAGCACAACATGGGCACGGACGGTTTCCGGTCGGGGCAAGCGACTGGACGCTCCGGTTCTTTGGCCGGGCGGCGGTGGTCGATAGGGAGGCGATCTCGATGGGCGTACGGCTCGAGCAGTCGATTGGCGGCTTGAAGGTCGAGTCGGGGAGTTGAGCGGGATGCCGGCAATCAGGCCGATCGATGTCGGGGAGATCAGGCTCGAGGGCGAGATCGGCCGGCGCGTGGACCTCACCGCCGAGGGCAACATGCTGGCGGTGGACCTCGAAGGCGAGTTTCTGGCGCCGTTCAGGGAGCCCCGCGATGCCGCTCCCGGGTACGTGGGCCTGGGCCACTTCCTGGACGCGGCCTCGCGCCTGGCTCGCCACGGCAGGCACGAGAAGCTCGCGGAGCTCCGCATGCGAATCCTCAGAGCGGTGCGCGACTTCCAGGATCCCGACGGCTACATCGGCACGTTTCCTCGCGGGCATCGACTGGCAGAGCTGTGGGACGTTCACGAGACCAGCCACCTGATCTACGGGCTGGCCTCAGACTTCATGTTGTGGCGGGAAGGTGCGGTGCTCGACGTTGCCCGACGCTTGGCCGACTGGCTGATCGGGGCCTGGATCGCGGCACCGGAGAAGGTGCCCGGGGACCCGGTGATGGCCACCCTGGACTCGGAGCCGGCGATGTTGGCGATGTACGAGGCCAGCGGGGATCGGAAGTACCTCGACTTCTGCACCGGCTTCCTGAAGCTGGCGGAGTGGGACCGGCCGATCGTGCTGGGCCGCTGGAAGCGAATCGAGGGGCACGTCTACGACTACCTCTCGCGCTGCGTGGCTCAGCAGCAGCTGAAGCGCTGGCGGCCTGACTCCCGCCTGGACGGGCCGACCCGGCGCGCCCTGGAGTTCATGCTCCGCGGCGGCGGCGTGGTCATCTCCGGCGCGCTGGGCGAGCACGAGTGCTGGCACGATTCCCAAGAGGGACTGGGCCTGCTGGGAGAGACCTGCGCGACAGCATACTTCATTCGCCTGCTTCACGTTCTCCTGCAGCAGTCGGGAGACTCGCTGCACGGCGACGTCATGGAGAGGGCCGTATATAACGCGTTGTTTGCCGCGCAGTCTCCTGACGGGCGCCGGCTGCGTTACTACACCCCGCTGGAGGGTCCCCGGGCATACTACCCTCGTGACACCTATTGCTGTCCGAGCAACTTCCGGCGGATAGTATCCGAGTTGCCGCAGATGGTCTTCTACATGGCGGCGGGGGGCGTGCTGGTCAATCTGTACACGGCCTGCAGCGCGCAGTTGACGCTGCCCGGCGGCGGGGCGCTGGAAATCCGCCAGGAGACGGACTACCCCCGTTGTGGGGAAGTCCTGATCCTGCTCGAGCCGGAGGCGCCGACGGGGTTCTCGCTGGACCTGCGTATTCCGCGGTGGTGTCGCGGGGCGCGGATCGCGATCAACGGCCAGCAGGTGACACCGGCTGCGAGACCCGGGAGCTTTCTCTCTCTCGAGCGGACCTGGCGCGGGGGGGATCACGTGGAACTGTCGATGCCCATGGCGCCGCGGCTGGTCCGGGGGTTCCGGGCGCAGCGCGGGCGAGCCGCGGTAATGCGCGGTCCGCTGCTGTACTGCTTGAATCCCGAACACAATCCGGGGCTCGCGGGCACGGACCCGCGGCTGCTGGTAGTCGACCCGGCCACACTGCGCGAAGAGGGTGACTGCTGCCGCGTGCGCGCCTGGGGCCCGGGCGTGCACTACCCGGCTGATGATCCGGAGCTCGACATGCTGCTGAGCGCCTTCCCCGACCCGGGGGGCACCGCGGTCTACTTCAGGGTTCCGGTGCCCGGCGACGATGGCCTCGTGCCGGACGAGCTGCTGGAAGCAGGTGACGAGTGAGTGCGGACGCTCACCCGGGCGAAGTCGCGGCGAGCCCGGAAGGGTGCCCCTGGTTCGAACGTGCCGCGCCCCGGGTCGAGTTCGATCCCGGACGCATGCGCTGGACCTTCGGAAACGAGCGGGTCAAGCGCAGCGTAGAATACGCCGACGGTGGTTTCCGCGCGGTGGAGTTCCGCGACACGGCCAGCGGCCGGTCTCATCAGGCGGCGGCGCCGGGGAGCCCCGAGGGAATCATCAAGGTCGCCGGAGCCCCGCCGACGGATCGTTTCGATCCCATGCCGCCGCTCTACGACGCGGCTCCGAAAGGACAGCACCCGCGGGACTTCGTACCCGAAGCCCGCTCGATGATATCCTTCGCGATGCCTATCCTGGGGCCGGTTCTCGGTGCGCCGGCTGTGCTCGCCGAGTCCGACCTGGAGACGATAAGGCGCGGCCGGGCTTGACCGGCGTTGGATCGGAGGGTCAAGTGGGCCGGATCCATGTGGGCACCAGCGGCTACAGCTTCAAGGACTGGGTCGGGCCGTATTATCCTTCCGGAACGAAGAGCACCGAGATGCTCGAGCTCTACGCCCGGGACTTCGACACTGTGGAAGTCAACTACACCTACTATCGCCTGCCCAGCGAGAAGACCACCGCTGGCATGGTCCGGAAGACACCGGACGGTTTCCGGTTCTTCGTGAAGGCCCATAGGAGCGCGACCCACGAGCGCGACCTTTCGGACACTGCGGGCTTCCTGTGTGCGCTGGCGCCGATGCGCGCGGAGGGAAAGCTTTCGGGGATCCTCTTCCAGTTCCCCCAGAGCTTCAAGAACGGCGAGGAGAACAGGAAGTACCTGAAGGCCCTCGCGGAGGAGTTCGGCGACGACTTGCCGCTGGCCGTGGAGTTCCGCGACAGCAGCTGGGACCTCGAGCCGGTTTACGGCTACCTCGAGAGGCTGGGTCTCAACTTCGTGGCCGTGGACGAGCCCGAGGTCAGCACGCTCTTCCCGCGTACGGCCCGGGCGACGGGGGAGGTGGCCTACCTGCGCCTGCACTCCCGCAACGGGGCGAAGTGGTACAAGGGCGGTGCACAGCGCTACGACTACCTCTACTCCGAAGAGGAGCTCCGCGAGTGGCTGCCGGGGCTGCGCGCGATGGCCAAGCGCGCCCGGAACCTCTTTGTCTACTTCAATAACTGCCACGCCGCGCAGGCGGTGGCGAACGCCAGTCGCATGCGGGAGATCCTGGGGCAGGCGCGGTTGTGGTGAGGGGTGTCTTCGCTGGAACCGACCGCGGCGCGGCCTAGAATACTCTTCGTTCGGCTTCCGGTGACTCCGGGAAGCCGCCGTCCGTGAAACCGATCGGAGACAGATGCGCCTCTTCCTGAAGTACGTTCGACAGCACTGGTGGAAGGTCGCCCTGGCGCTGGTGCTGCTGGGTGTTACCGACCTGGCGCAGGTGCTGGTGCCCAACGTCGTGCGCAGCGCGCTGGCGATGCTTCGGGGCGAGGGAAGTTCGGGATCCGACGTGGCCATGTTGGCCTGGGCGGTGGGCGGACTCTTCGCGGTGACGGCCGTCTTCCGGGCGGGCTGGCGGCTGATCATGTGGCCGCTGGCGCGCCGAGTCGAGTATCAGGTGCGCGCGGAACTGCTGCAGCACCTGCAGCGCCTGGATCCCGGCTACTACAACCGGGTTCCCTCCGGGGACCTGGTCAGTCGTGCGTCACACGACGTCGATTCCCTGCGGATGTTCTTCTCGATGGGCTTCGCGGTCTTCTTCGACGTTCTCTTCATCTCCCCGCTGGCGATCTGGTTCATGTGGCGGATCAGCCCGGCGATGACCATGGTGGCCGCGCCGCTGATCCTGATCGCACCGGTGTTCTCGCTGCTCATAACACGGCGGCTGGAGCGCGCCTTTCGCGACTCGCAGGACAGCCTGGGACTGCTCACCGCCCGGGCCCAGGAGGACATCACCGGGACGCGGGTGCTCAAAACCTACGCGCGCGAGGAGGTCGCCGGAGAGAACTACCGCCGGATGAACGACGACACCCGGAGCAAGCACCTGCGCCTGGTCAAGTACTACAGCTTCATAGGACCGTATTTCCACACTGTGCACCTGGCGGCCCTGGTGGTGCTGCTGATGGCGGTCAGCGCCTGGTTCATGGCCGGCAGCGTCCAGCCCGAGGACCTGTTGGCCTTCGAGGGCTACGTGGGCCTGCTCTCCTGGCCGACCTTCGGCCTGGGCTGGGGCGTCACCATGATGCAGCGCATGAAGGCCGCCCTGGCCAGGGTCCAGGAGGTCCTCGACGAACCGCCCCGCGAGCGGGCCTGCCCGACGTGCGGCCCCGAACGGGTGGAGGGTCGGCTGGCCTTCAGGAACCTGACATTCGGTTACGGCGAGGAGGATGTGCTCCGCAATCTGAACCTGGAGGTCGCGGCGGGCGAGATCCTGGGCATCACCGGCCCGACCGGCAGCGGCAAGAGCACGCTGCTTTCCCTGGCGGTGGCGCTCATCGAGCCGCCGCGGGGCAGCGTCTTCGTGGACGATATCGACGTGCGCGATATCGCTCCCGAGCGTCTGCGCAGCAACGTGGCGCTGGTGCAGCAGACCCCTTACCTCTTCAGCCGCACGCTGAGCGAGAACCTGGCCTTCGCCCGGCCGGAGACCGACGTCGATGAGATTCACGAGGCGGTGCGGGTGGCGGGCCTGGAGCCCGACCTGCGCAGGTTCGATGATGGCCTCGAGACCCTGGTGGGTGACCGCGGCGTGACCCTCTCCGGCGGCCAGCGTTTGCGCGTGGCCCTGGGGCGGGCCCTGCTGGCCCGGCCCAGGATCCTGCTGGTCGACGACGCCTTCAGCGCCGTGGACGTGGCGACCGAAGAGGCCGTGTGGGGGGCGCTGCGCGAGCGCATGGCCGGGCGCAGCGTGGTCATAGTCAGTCACAGGATCAGCGTCCTGCGGCGTTGCGGGCGGATCGCGGTGATCGAGGACGGGCGCGTCGGCCAGCTGGGCAGTCACCGCGAACTGCTGGCCGAAGATGGCTTCTACGCCCGGGCCTTTGCGCTCCAGGAGCTCTTCGAGCGATGAACCGCCACGAGGAAGAGGCCCAGCTGGGCAGGATCTACGACCACCGGCTGGTGCGCCGGCTGTGGCCGTTCCTGCGCCCCTACCGCCGGGAGATGATCTTCACCTGCGTGGCGCTGGCGGGCTACGCGCTGGCGCAGGTGGCCTGGCCGCGGGCCTTCGCCGCAGTCTGCAGCCGCATCAACCGCAGCGGAGAGGCCGGCGAGGTTCGCGCGCTGGTGATATCCTTCGTGATCCTGGCGGGCGGCACCGGGCTGGCCGAGTTCGGGCGCTACTACCTCTCCATGTCGGCTTGCCAGAAACTGGTCGCCGACCTGCGCGCCGCGCTCTACGCGCACTTCCAGCGGCTGCCGCTGTCCTACTTCGACCGGGTGCCCACCGGCAAGGTGCTCTCGCGGATGATCCACGACCCGAATTCGCTGGAGGATCTGCTGGAGGCCGGCTTCGTGACCATGGTCGGGAACGGTCTGCACCTTCTGGGCGTGTCCCTGGCCATGCTGCTGCTGGACTGGAAGATGGCGCTGATGGCCTTCGCCACGGTGCCGGTCCTGGTGCTGATCACCCTGGTCTACAGGCCGCTGATGCGCCGGGCCTTCAGGCGCATGCGCGAGATGATCTCGCGCATGAACGCTCGCATGGAGGAGAACATCTCCGGCCACTCGGCGGTGCTGGTGCTGAATCAGGAGGAGCGCTGCCGCGCGGAGCTCGACGAGGCCAACCGCAACCTGCGCGCAGCGCGGACGCGGGCCTCGGCCCTGCACGCGCTGTTTCCCCCGTTCATCCACGGGTCCCTGGGGGTGGGCGTGGCGCTGATTATCTGGTACGGGGCCAGCGGGGCGCTGGCTGCGGGCGACGAGGCCGGGCGCCTGGCGGGGCTGGAGAAGCTATTCACCTTCGTGATCTACCTGGGTATGTTCGGCTGGCCGCTGCAGATGATGATGGAGCACGTCCAGGTGCTGCAGTCGGCGATGGCCGGCCTGGAGCGGATCTTCGGGTTCATGGACGAGCCTGCGCCGGACCTCAAGGCGCCGCTGGCAGAGGGCGGACCGGGAATGCGTCCCGAGGGGCGATCCCGCGGCGAAATCGAGTTCCGCGACGTGTGGTTCGCCTACCGCGAGAAGGAGTGGATCCTCAAGGGCCTTTCGTTCCGGGTGAAGCGGGGCGAACGCGTGGCCATCGCGGGGCCTACCGGGGCGGGCAAGACCACCATCCTGAGCCTGGCCAGCGCCCTGTACCGGCCGCAGAGGGGCAAGATCCTGCTGGACGGAGTCGACCTCGCGCAGCTCGATCCCCGTTTCGTGCGCCGACAGGTGGCCACGGTGATCCAGGACGTCTTCCTGTTCAGCGACACGGTGGCCGAGAACGTTCGGCTGTGGGAACCGGGCACCGGCGACGAGCAGGTCCGCGCGGCCTGTGAGCGCGCGCGTTGTTCGGAATTCGTGGAGGCGCTGGAGGACGGCTACGATCACCGCCTGGGACAGCGCGGCGGCGACCTCTCCGCGGGTCAGCGCCAGCTGCTGAGCTTCGCGCGCGCGCTGGCCTACGACCCGCCGGTGCTGATTCTCGACGAGGCCACCAGTTCGGTCGACGCCCAGACGGAAGAGGATATCCGCCGGGGGCTGTCCGAGCTCACCAGCGGGCGCACCAGCCTGATCGTGGCGCACCGCTTCAGTACGCTCGCCGATGCCGATCGTCTGCTGGTGATCAGGGACGGTCAACTTGACGAGGAGACCACCCCGAAAGCCTTCCTGACGCGGCGCAGCGGGGGAGGGTCGACCTCGGATCAGTTGCCGCCCGGCTGACCCTTGGAGGGCGTCGCGGGCGAGCTGTTGCCGTGGGTTCCGGATTTCGGCTCTGCGGCCGGCCGGCCAGTGTCTTTCATGTGCTCCTGCAGGCCCAGGAGACCCAGAAGGTGGCGTTCGAAACGGGGTGCCAGGGCGTGGCCCAGAGCGCAACCCAGAACAATTGCCAGCAGCAGCCCCAGGAACCACGCCAGGAAGCGATGACTTCTGCCAGGCATCTTACGGAGCAGAGACGAGACCATGTCGTTGCGTCTGTAAACGGTGCCGGCGGGGGCGGGGGGAACCGAGGTGAATAGCCTGCCTATCCTGCGCGTCAGGTGCATGGGAGCGTTCATGGCCCACCCGCAGGCTTCGAGGATCATGCTCAGGTTGCGGCGGCGCAACTTGAAGATAGCGGCCACGGCGGCGGGCACGATGATCAGCGCGAGCACCCCGAGCAGCACGGCGATTACATGGACCGGCTTGACTTGCGAGAGGGTCTTGGTCACGTAGGCGAAGACACCGCCGAGCGCCGCGATCGCAAAGCCGCCTCCGACCAGCAGGTCGCGGGTCGCCCCGGACTTGCTGGTGGGGTTGGGGTTCGCCGACGCGGCAGGGGGAGGAGCCTGCAACTGCTTGCCGGCGCTGTCCATCGCGCCGCCGAGGCTCTTCTCGGTCTGGGTGTAGAGGCTGCTGGTCAGCTTCTCCCACTGACGGGCGACGAATTCGGCCAGCTTGCGGAAAGGGTGTTTGACCGCCTCCCCCAGGCTGACCGGATTGGAGATGACCTCCGCAACGGTGGCATCCCACTCGCGTCCGTCCTTCGTGAAGAACACGCCCTTCTTGCCCACGCATAGGCGGGTGGTGTTGCCGGAGGTGACCGCCACGGCAGCTTCGAAGGTTTCGGTGGCCTCGCCGCGTCGGCTGGAGATCTCCAGGTACATCACGCAGATGTGGCTGTTGACCGCGATCTGCTTGTGGGCCTTGCGGTCGAGCACGCGGACCGCCAGCGTGAAGCGTCGACCGTCCATGACTAGCGTACCTACCTCTACCATCGACCGCTGGGTGGGATCGTAGAAGCGCGGGAAGCTCACCGAGTTGTTGACCAGTTCCATCAGCCACTGCTGGTAGAGCAACAGTTTTTCGAGGTTGCGGACCTGCTCCAATTCCATGGCGACGGCCTCGTCGGCCGAGATCATCTTGCGCAACCTGGCGGGCAGGTCGCCGTCGAGGTAGGCGCGGAGCCTGTCTTCCCCCAGCTTTTCGAACGCGCCGCCGACCTTTGCGGATTGCCACTGGCGGTGCGCGGCGAAGGTGTTCTTGATCTCCTCCCAGGACTCGCGAGTCAGTTGGTTGCGGTCGCGGGTTGGCAGGCGAAAGAGTACCTTGTGGCGGAGCCCGTCGACCGCCTTGGCGTAGTGTGCATTTATCGGAGTCTCGAAATCAAGGATTCCCTCGGGCGAGGGGCGGGCCAGCGGCGCGGCGGCCGCGATCTCCTTGATTGCGGCGGGGTCCGCCTTGTTAAGGGCCGCCAGTTGGCCGTCGTCGAGCAACGGGCGGTCGGTCAGGCGCGCGTCCAGCGCGGCCAGCGAGGAGATGGCGTAGAACTCGTCGACCGGTTCCCAGAGGGTTTGCAGCGGAGCGTAGGCCTCAACCGTATCCGGCCCCCAGGGCATGACCTCAGTAGCCTGTTCCCCTTCGGGTATTCGGCCCCGGTCGATCCATGCGAGGTGAGCCATGGCCCCGCTGATGAACTCCTTGAGCTTATCCCGGTTGACGCCGATCTCGCCGTTCACGTCTTCGACGCCGCCCACCGCAGTAATAACGTCCTCGATGAAGCCACGCAGTTCGGGCTTCCTGGCAGCGGCGGGTGGAATCACCCCGTCGCCGTTGGAGGCGCCGCCAGCGACGAGCGTCTTGCGGTCGCGCACCTGCTGGAGCGTGATCTCCCCCGCCTCGCGCAGATCGAGGTTGGCCAGGACCCGTCGGGCCGCGGCCAGGAGCGCTAGGCCTTCCTCGCTGGAGTCATCGATGGCCGAAAGCAGCAGCGCGGAATCCGCAAGGCCCACGCGGCTGCGCTCGCGCAACACGCCGAAGAGCCAATTCTGGGCGGCGCGGATCTCGTCGCTACGGATCCTGCCGTCGCCGTTGGTGTCGACGTGGCCGAGGAACACCGGGTCGCAGGTCAGGCCTTCGGCCGGGATGGCCGTCGCCATCCACAGCGCCTCGTCGAGAGTCTGGATATGCGCCAGGTCGTCGGGGCCGGATACGACGAGCTGATAGGACCCGCCGAGCTTCTGAAGAGTGAGTGGGCTGGCCACTGAAATCTCCCTTTCCAGAGTGAGAACGCGCGCAGTATAGCGGCGGCAGGGGAGGTGCGTCAACGACTCTCGGCCGCGGGTAACCGCGGCGGATGGCGCCGTGTAGAATCTCCCTATGCACGTTGCGGCAAATAGGGATCAACAGGTAGGCATGTGCACAAGTGCAAGGCACCACATGTTGGGGGTTGGTGTTGTGGCGAGCTCCCTATCTTGAGTAAATAGGCGTTTTACGACGGATTTTTCCTTGACTTGGGCTTCACAGCGGGTAAATTGCAGGCGATAGCAAGTAGTAGTGAGATGTAGCAATAAGGGGCAAGCAGTGTTCTTCGGCACCTACAATCATCGCCTCAACAGCAAGAACCAGGTGACGGTACCGTCGCGCCTGCGCGACGCTGTGGACGAGGAACGGGAGGGGAAGGGTTTCTTCCTCTTCGCGGCCGAGAAGACCTGCCTCTACCTCTTCACCCCGCGGGGCATGGAGGAAGTCGTGGAGCGGGCGCGGCAGGGCAGCGCCGGCGGCAAGCAGGACTTCCTGCGGATGTTCTACGCGAACGTGGCCCCGGTGGAGTGCGACGGCCAGGGGCGGATCGTGCTGCCCGCGGCGATGAAGGAGACTGCGGGTATCGAGAAGGACGTGGTCTTCGTTGGCGCGCACCGGCGCGTGGAACTGTGGAACCCCGATAGGTGGCAGGAGTACGCCAAGCGCCAGCAGAAACCCTACGGCCAGAAGCTCGGCATGGTGGTAGAGGATGTCTTTGGACTGTAGCCCCTGGAGCGCTCGGTCGAGCGCGGAGGTGAACTGATGGATCGGTTGATGGACAGCGCTCGGGGGGGCAGCTCGTTCGACAACGTTCGGACTTTCCTGGAGTACGTGCAGGGCTCCGGCGCGGAAGCGGAGAGCATCCCTCCAGCGATCGTGGGTGACCTGCGCGAGATCGAGAAGCGCGCGCAGAGAGTGAAGGCCATCACCGGGGTGATGCCCGTGGTGGAGTTCAGTCCCCACGTGCTGCAGCTGCTCGAGACCGCCGGTGACAGGCGTGCGGTGGCGGAAAAGGGCGTGCTCAATCGGATCGGGGCCTGAGCGCCATGCTGCGGCTCACCTGCCGGTCATGGTCCGGGAGGTGCTGGAGTTGCTCGACCCCCGCGGCGATCAGCTGGTCGTCGATTGCACGCTGGGACTGGGTGGACACTCCGAGGCGCTCCTTGAGCGGGAAGGCTTCAGCGGAAGAGTCATCGGGGTCGACCGCGACCGGGAGGCACTCGGGAGAGCCGGAGAGAGACTGAAGAGATTCGGTACCCGCTTCACCGGGGTGCACGGAAGCTTCGGGCGGATCGGGCAAGTGCTGGAGGGTTTGGGATGCGAAGCTGCGGACGCTCTCCTCTTCGACCTGGGCGTAAGCAGCATGCAGCTGGACGACGCGGCACGCGGGTTCAGCTTCCGGCAGGAGGGTCCACTGGACATGCGGATGGATCCGAGCCGGGGGCCGAGTGCCGCGGATCTGATTTCCGAGCTGGACGCCGCGGAGCTGGCGCGCGTGTTTCGGGAGTACGGCGAGGAACGCCGCTCTCGCCGGGCAGCAGAGGCAATTGTCCGCGCGAGAGAATCCGGGGAGATAACCACGACCGTGCGACTCGCAGAGATCGTGCGCAAGGCGGTGGGCGGTCGGGCGGGGCGAATCGACCCGGCGACCAGGGTCTTCCAGGGACTGAGGATCGCGGTGAACGACGAACTGGGTGAGATCAAGCGAGGCCTGACCGCGGGCGCCGCGCTGCTGCGTCCGGGCGGTCGTCTGGCTGCGATCAGCTTTCATTCCCTGGAGGACCGCATAGTCAAGCGGTTTCTCCGGGAGCTTGCCGGTCGTGGTGCGAGCCTGCTGACCGGCAAGCCCCGCAGCGCCTCGCCGGAAGAGGTCGCGGCTAACCCCCGCGCCAGGAGCGCCAAACTGCGCGCGGCGCGGATGGCCGGCGGCGAAGGGGAGGCGGCGTGAGAATCAAGCGCTACCTCGTGCTGGTCACGGTCCTGGTGTTCATGGGGCTGGCCACCGTTTGGTGGAAGAGCCGCACAGTGGCTATGGGTTACGAGGCCGTCAGACTCCGCCGGGACCTTTCCAGGGCCGCCGAGGAGCAGCGCCTGGAAGATTGCGAGATCGCCAGGATGACGGCGCCGGCACGCGTGAAATCCGAGGCCGCCAGACGCGGCCTCGCGCTGAAGCTGATGAACACGAGGGTCGCCAGGCCGGAGAACCGTCGGGGGGACGACGACGGGCGGTCGGCCCGGTTGGCCGAGAGGTAGGCGATGCCTGCAGGGAGATACAGCACGCCGGCATAGCCGGCGCAGATTCTGAGGCCGGGCGGAAGGCTTCCCCCCCCTTCCGGCCCGAGCCGGCAGAGGGAGCCGGCCTCGAGCGAGGCCGGCACCTCCTGCCGGAACCCCAGGGAGGGGGATAGATGACGCCCAGCAGAGCGGCACGGCGGAAGCTGAACGTCATCCTCTTCGCCATGTGCGCGTTGTTCGTGGCACTCGGGGGACGCCTGTACTTCATCCAGGTGCTGTGCCACGAGGAACACCGCGCAAGCTGCGAGGAGCAGACCAGGACCTCAATATCCCTTCCCGCGCGCCGAGGCGACATCGTCGATCGCCGCGGGCGGCGTCTGGTCGTGAGCGTTCCGGCCTATACCGTGGCAGCGAACCTCCAGGACGTTTCGGACCCGGTGTCTACCGCGTCGATCCTGGCACCGATCCTCAAGATGCCGCGCGCCGCAATTATCGACAGGCTGCGCCGCAAGGCGCGGTTCGTCTATCTCAAGCGCAAGGTGGCCGTGGATGCCGTGCGCAGGATCCAGGCGCTGAAGGCCGAGGGCCGAAAGGGGCGCGGGCGCTACGTGGCGGGCATTCACCTGCTGCCCGACAGCCGTCGCTCGTACGTCTGCGGCCGTTCCGCCTGCCACCTGCTGGGATTCACCCGCTGGTATCCCGAAAGGGGCGACACCGGCCAGGAGGGCGCGGAGCGCGCCCTGGACTCGGTGTTGCGCGGCAGGCCCGGCAAATGGGAACTCCGGCGCGACGGCCGCTGCCGGAAGTTCGGCCTGGTGCGGGAGCGCCAGGTGGCCCCGGTGCCCGGTCACAGGGTGCGCCTCACTCTGGACCTCGCTATTCAGCGCGCGCTCGAAGAGCAGCTCGAGAACGTTGGCGAGGAGTACCGGCCCGAGAGCGCCTTCGGCCTGGTCATGGACCCGCAGAGTGGCAGGCTGCTGGCGATGGCCAGCTGGCCGGATTTCGACCCGAACTCGCCAGGCGACTGCGTTCGTGGCGGGCGACTGAACCGCACGGTCACCACGGTGCTGGAGCCAGGTTCGACGATGAAACCGGTGGTGGCGGCCATCGCCCTGGAGGAGGGGACTCACCGGCCGTGGACAAAAGTGTTCTGTGAGAAAGGGGCCTGGCAGTCGCGGCGCGGTCGGACGATCACCGACTCCCATCCCTACGGCTGGCTGAGCTTCAGCGGCCTGGTCATCAAGAGCAGCAACATCGGCCTGGCCAAGGTGGGTCGCAAGCTGGGGCCTGAACGGCTCGACCGCTACTGCCGGGCATTCGGATTCGGCCGGGCGACCGGCCTGGGGTTGCCCGGCGAGAGCGGGGGAATCCTCCGGCCGCGGCGCCTCTGGACCGGGGATTCGGTGCTCTCGATTCCCTTCGGACACGAGATCTCGGTGACGCCCCTGCAGCTGGTCAGCGCCTACGGCGCGCTGGCCAACGGGGGCACACTCTACCGTCCGCAGATGGTCGAGCGCATCGAGGATGCCGAGGGGAACCTGGTCCAGGAGTTCCCCCCAGCTGCGCTGGGCAGGGTGATTTCCCGAAAGACCAGCGAGGAGATGCGTGAAATACTGGAGGGGGTGGTGCAGCGGGGAACCGGCAAGCGCGCACGGCTCGAGAAGTGGTCGGTCGGCGGCAAGACCGGGACCGCCCGCAAGCTGGTGCGCGGGCGCTACTCGGACAGGAAGCACTACTCATCCTTCGTTGCCTTTGCCCCCGTGGAGAAGCCCCGGATGGTAGTGCTGATAACCGTTGATGAGCCCAAGGGCGCCTACTACGGCGGCACGGTCGCGGCGCCGCGGGTTGCGGCGGTTCTCAGGCGCGGGCTGACCCACCTGGGCGTGCCCGCCAGCCCCGTCCGGCCCGGAAGGGCAACGCTGGCGGCGGCCTCGCGGCGGGACCGCAACAGCCGCCGGGGCGGTCGGAGGCGGCGCTGATGCTCCTGAGCGAGCTGGCCGGGCGTGTGGCCGGTGCCCGCCGGCTCGGGAGCCAGGACCCCGAAATCACCGATCTGGCCTACGACTCGCGCAGGGTTGGACCCGGTACCCTGTTCATGGCGTTGCCGGGCGAGCGCGTGGACGGGGCGCAGTTCGTGGATGCCGCCGCGGGTGCGGGAGCCGTGGCGGTGCTGGCCGAGCGCGAGGAGCGCCTCTGCGCACTGCCTCAACTGGTGGTCCCCGACGCCCGGCTGGCGATGGCCGAAGCCGCCGGCGCGCTCCTGGGGGACCCCGCCGAGAGCATGCGACTGGTGGCCGTGACCGGTACCAACGGCAAGACCACCACGGCGTACCTGGTACGTCACATCCTCAACGCGACCGCGGGCAGGTGCGGGATGACCGGAACGGTGGAGTACGACCTGGGAGGGGGAACCGAGAAAGCGCACATGACCACGCCGGAGAGCCTGGACCTCTACCGCTACTATGCGCGCATGCACGAGGCCGGGTGCAGGTACGCGGTCAGCGAGGTCTCCAGCCACGCGCTGGTCAAAGGGCGGGTGGCCGGCCTGGACTTCGCCGCGGGCATCTTCACGAACCTGACACAGGACCACCTCGACTACCACGGTGACATGGAAAGCTACTTCCGGGCCAAGGCCCGGCTCTTCGAAGGGCTCTCCTCGCAGGCCGCGGCGGTGATCAACGCCGACGATCCCCGGGCCGCCCGGCTGGCAGAGGTCTGCCCGGCAAGATCCCTGACCTACGGGCTTGGCGAGGGGGCAGAACTCCGCGGCCGGATCATGAACCTTTCGACGGTCGGCACCGTGTTCCGGATGACGCGTGGGGAGTTCGATGCCGAGGTGCATACGAATCTGCTGGGCGCCTACAACGTCTACAATGCCCTGGCCGCGGCGGGCGCGGCCCTCGAGCTGGGCGTGGCCCCGGGTGAGGTGGTTGAGGCGATTGGCTCGTTCGAGGGAGTGGCCGGTCGGCTGGAGTCAGTAGACTGCGGCCAGGATTTCCGCGTGCTGGTAGACTACGCCCACACCGAAGACGCGCTGCGCTCGGTGCTTGAGGGTATTCGCGAGCTCTACCCCCGGAGGGTCATCACCGTGTTTGGCTGCGGGGGCGATCGCGACAGCAGCAAGCGGCCGCGAATGGGCCGTGCTGCAGAGGACCTCTCGGAAGTCATCGTCATCACCAGCGACAACCCTCGCAGCGAAGAACCGGGCTCGATAATCTCCGACATTCTCGAGGGGTTGAGGCGTCCGGACGAGGCCGTGGTTGTGCCCGACCGCGCCCGGGCGATCGAGACCGCCGTGGAACTGGCGGAGCCGGGGGACCTGGTTCTCATCGCCGGGAAGGGGCACGAGACCTGCCAGGTGCTCGGTTGTCGGAGAATCGGCTTCGACGACCGCGAGGTGGCCCGGGGGGCGCTGGAGGCCCTGGGCGCGCGTGAGGCCGGCAATGCTTGAGCGCAGCGTGGCGGAGGTGGCCGCGATGTCCGGTGGCCGGGTGATCGCCGGGAGCGATGCGGCCATGGTCCGCGGCGTGACCGTGGACAGCCGCAGGATCAGCGGCGGGGAACTCTTCGTGGCGCTGCCCGGCGAACGTTTCGACGGGCACCGCTTCGTGTGGAAGGCCTTCGCCACGGGGTGCGGCGCCGCAATGGTTTCGCAGAAGATTCAGGAGACACAGGTCCCCACCGCAGGGGCGCTGATCGAGGTGGACGATACCTACGAGGGCCTGGGACGTCTGGCCGCCGCCCACCGCGCGGGGTTCAACTTTCCCTGGACGGCGGTGACCGGCTCGTGCGGCAAGAGCACAACCAAGGAGCTGATCGCCATGGTGCTGGCTTGCCGAGGTCCGGTGCTTAAGGCTGAGGCCAGCTTCAACAACCGGGTTGGCGTCCCGCTGACGCTGCTGGGCGCCGGTGACAGGCACGTCCACGCGGTCGTCGAGCTGGGATCGAATCACAGCGGCGAGCTGGCTCCGCTGGCGAAAATGGCGTCCCCTGACGTGGCGGTGATAACCTGTGTGGCCGAGGCCCATCTGGAGGGCTTCGGTGATCTCGACGGGGTCGCTCGCGAGAAGGGCTCGATTCTCGATGGCCTCAAGCCGGGAGGCTGCGCGGTACTCAACGCTGACGACAGCTACTTCGAACAGCTCAGGGAGCGCGCGCCGGGGCGCGTCGTGAGCTTCGGGCTGTCGCCGGGGGCCGACGTGCGCGGGACCGATCTGGAGATAGGTCCCGAGGGAACCGGGGTCCTGTTGCCCGGTGGTGCCCGTATGACGGTGCCCCTGCCGGGCATTCACAACGTGCGCAACGCGCTGGCCGCGGCGGCGGTCGGTGTGATCCACGGCCTGGAGTTCGCGGAGATCGCCGCGCGCGTGGCCGGGGCGCAGGCCATGCACATGCGCAGTCGCCTGGTGCGCGCGGGTGGGATCCTGCTGCTGGAAGACTGCTATAACGCCAACCCCGCCAGTTTCCTCGCGGCACTGGAGGCGCTTGACGGGCTGGGCCGCCATCGCAAGGTGGTGGTGGCCGGCGACATGGCGGAGCTGGGACGATTCACCGAGGAACACCACCGAGCGTTGGGAGAGGAGATCTCCGGGCGGGGCGTCTCGCTCCTGATCTCCGTGGGCAACGAGGCCCGGCGCATCTCGGAGGCAGCCGCGCGCAGCACCGGCAGGGTGGAGAGCCACCACTTCAACGACGTCGATGCGGCCGCTGAAGTGGTTCCCGGTCTGCTGCGGGAGGGCGACGCGGTGCTGGTCAAGGGCTCGCGCAGCGTCGGCCTTGAGAGGATCGTGGCCGCGATCAGGAGCTCGTTCGGGGACGGGGGAGAGTAGGCCTTGCTTTACTACCTTCACCAGCTGTCGGAGATGTACGCGGGGCTCTCCTGGTTGCGGCTCTTTCAGTACGTTACTTTCAGGGCTGCCGGCGCGGGTTTCACCGCCTTCGTGGTGGCGGTGATCCTCGGGCCGCGAATCATAGCCTGGCTGCGCAGGCTCAAGGTAACCGATTCGATCGCCAAGAACGACAGCCGGAAGCTCGACGAGCTCCACAGCGTCAAGAAGAACACGCCGACCATGGGGGGGCTGCTGATCGTCGGCGGCGCAATGATGTCCTGGCTGCTGTGGGCCAACTGGCCGGGGGTCTTCCAGGCTGAGCCGCAGCCGAGCGCCGGCGCCGACGGTGTTGGAAGGTTCCTGGCGGCCAAGGCCGGCGGGTTCTATGTGGTCGTCGGCATGCTGGTGCTGGCCGGCATGGCCGTGCTCGGGTTCATCGACGACTACGTCAAGCTGCGCGGCCGCAAGGGCATGCGCTTGTGGACCAAGCTGTTCTGGCAAGTCGTGATCGCGGTCGGTGCCGCGCTGGTCGTCTTCTACCTGCTGCCGATAGATGACCCGCACAGGGGCAGGGTCTACTTCCCGTTCCTGAGCGTGAGGACTTCGGCCGGCGGGGTTCCCGATAGCAGCTTTTACCTGGCGTTGGGAGCGGGCATCGCGGCGTTCGCCGCACTGGTCATGGTGGGCAGTTCCAACGCGGTGAATCTGGCTGACGGGCTCGACGGCCTTGCCGGGGGGTGTGCGGCGATAGTGGCCGGGTGCTACGCAGCGCTGAGCTATATCTCAAGCAATCGGGTGCTTTGCGAGCACCTGTTGGTGCCGTTCGTGCAGGGCGGGGGAGAACTGGCGGTTTGCTCGGCGGCGCTCTGCGGCGCCTGCATGGGTTTCCTGTGGTACAACTGCCACCCGGCCGAAGTATTTATGGGAGATACCGGTTCTCTGCCGATCGGTGCCTTCATGGGTTACACCGCCCTGTGCGTCAAGCACGAGTTCCTGCTGGTGCTTGTCGGAGGGGTGTTCGTGGCCGAGGCGATGAGCGTCATTTTGCAGGTAGCATCTTTCAGGCTGCTCGGCAGGCGCATCTTCCGGATAGCTCCACTCCACCACCACTTCGAGTTCAAGGGGTGGAAGGAGAACAAGGTCGTTGTGCGCTTCTGGATTGTGGCCGTTGTGCTGGCGCTGGCGAGCATCGCAACGCTGAAGATAAGGTGAGTGCCGCGTGAGGAACAGCAAGTCCTGGCTTCTGGTGATCACCGCCTCCCTGGTTGGGATCGGTTTGGTGATGGTCTTCAGTACCAGCGTGGTTTTGGCCGAGCGCTACGGATCGCCGGTCAAGCTGCTGTTCAAGCAGGGCGCCTGGCTGGGGCTGGGGCTGGTGGCCATGCTGGTCGCCTGGCGGATCGACTACCGCCTGTACCAAAAACACTGGAAGCTGGTCGCCGGCATCACGGCAGCGGCGCTGGTGGCGGTGCTAATCCCGGGTGTGGGGACCCGTCTCAACGGGGCGCGGCGCTGGATCATCTTCATGGGTTACTCCGTGCAGCCCAGTGAGTTCGCCAAGATCGGGGTGACCGTCTTCGTGGCGGCCTACCTCTGCGAGCATCACCGGCGGCTGAAGAGCTTCGCCAGGGGATTCATGCCGGCGGTGGCGATGATCGCGGTGGTTTTCGGTCTCATAGCCCTGGAGCCCGATGCCGGAACGGCTTTGCTCGTCGGAGCAGTGGCATTCGCGATGCTGGTGGTCGGCGGCATTCGGCTCAAGCAGTTGACGCCCCTGGTGCTGGTTGCCGCCCCGGTGGTGGCGCTGGCCATCTTCGCCAAGCACGACTACATCGAGCGGAGGGTGGCGGCGTTCCTGAACCCCTCGCTGGACCCCATGGGCGCCGGCTACCAGGCGCGGCAGTCGATTCTCGCGCTGGGCTCGGGGGGGCTCTTCGGGAAGGGCCTGGGTTGCGGCCAGATCAAGAACGGCTTCCTCCCCGAGGCGCACACCGATTTCGTGCTGAGCATCATCGGCGAGGAACTGGGTCTCTTCGGCACGTTGATGGTGGTGGGGCTCTTCGTGGGGCTCATATACCACGGGATGAAGGTCGCGCACACCGCGCCGGACAAGTTCGGCTTCCTGGTCGTTTTCGGACTGACGCTCTTCATCGGGCTGCAGGCAGCCATCAACATCGCGGTGGTGACCGCCTCGGTGCCGACCAAGGGCATAAGCCTGCCGCTGGTGAGTTACGGTGGTTCGAGCCTGCTGGCGACCATGCTGAGCCTGGGGATCATTCTCAACGTTGCGGGTGCTGCGGAGTTCGTCGAGGAGACCGATCGGGAGTTCGAGGACATCTGCGCGATCCCGGAGGAGAGCGAGCTCAGCAACGAACTGGCCGTGTAGGAGCCGCCGGAGAGACGAATGGCAGGCACGCAAGAAGCTTCAGCACCTCGCGTGGTCCTGGCTGGCGGCGGAACCGGCGGGCACGTCTTTCCGGGGTTGGCGGTCGCCGAGGAACTCGCTCAGGTTTTCGACTCCGTGCCCCTGCTTTACGTGGGGGCGCGCGGCGGCATCGAAGAGTCGCTGGTGCCGGCCTCCGGTCTGCGCCTCGAAGTTGTGAGGTCTGTGAAGACCTCGGGCCTGCTGGGCTACGCCAGGCTGCCCTTCGCCATGATCGCGGCGATGAGGGCGGCGGGGCGGTTGCTGGACGATTTTGCGCCGGATGTGGTCGTGGCCCTGGGTGGCTACGCTTCGTGCCCGCCGGCGCTGGCGGCCAGGCGGAGGGGCCTGCCTGTTGTGGTCCTGGAGCAGAACGCGATCCCCGGGCGGGTAAGCCGGTTCCTGAGCAGATACGCCAGCGAGATCCACGCGACCTACCGGGAGTCTGTAGAGCGATTCGCCCGGCCGGAAAGGGTGAAGGTGACGGGAAACCCCGTTAGGCGCGCAATTCTGGACGTCGCCCGGGCAAGGCGGGCACGAGGTGCGGGGGAGCGCCTGAGTCTATTGGTTGCCGGCGGGAGCCAGGGCGCCCGGCGGCTGAACCAGCTGCTGGTCGAGGCGCTGAAGCGACTGGAGGATCTGGCGCCGGTGCTGAGGGTTGTGCACCTCGCCGGCCGCAAGAACTGCGAGAGCGCACGCAGGGCCAGCGCGGGTCTGGCGGTTGAGGTGGAGGTCGTAGGCTTCGAGGAGGACATGGCCGGGCGTTACCTGGAGTGCGATCTGGTTCTCTCTCGCGCGGGCGCAACCGCGCTGGCCGAGATTTCGGCTTGCGGGATCCCAGCGCTGCTGGTGCCCTACCCGCACGCCAAGGACAATCACCAGGAGGCTAACGCGAGGTCGTTCGCCGAGGCCGGGGCGGCCCGGCTGCTGAACGAGAGCGAGCTCAACGGGCAGGCCCTGGCCGACGCCCTGCGGGAACTGCTGCAGGACGGGCGGCGCCGGGCGGAGATGGCAGAAAAGATGCTGGAGAAGGGTCGGCCGGGGGCGGGTGCCGAGATCGCCAGGCGGCTGGTCGCCATCGCCGCGGGCGGGAGCTCAGCGTGAAGACCGAGGGTCTCAGGGTTCACTTCATGGGCGTCGCGGGCATCGGCATGAGCGCCATCGCCGAGCTGGCCGCAAGCCGCGGGGCGATCGTTTCCGGATGCGACCTGGCTGCGAATGAGAACAGCGAGCGGCTGATCGCCGCCGGGATCCCCTTTCTGCTGGGGCATTCGCGCAGTCACCTTGAGGGTGTCCCGGAGTTGCTGGTCTACTCCTCGGCGGTTCCCGCGGACAATCCCGAGCTGGCCGCGGCCCGCAGGGCCGGAATACCGACAATATCCCGCTCGACGATGCTCGCCCGGTTGATGGAGGAGCGCCGGAGTATCGGCGTGGCCGGGACGCATGGCAAGACCACCACCAGCTGGCTGGCGGCCAAGCTGCTCCTGGAGGCCGGGCTAGACCCCGCCGTGATGGTCGGTGGCGTGGTCCCGGAGCTGGGCTCCAACTACCACGCCGGCGATGGCGAGTGGTTCGTGACCGAGGTAGACGAAAGTGATGGCCTGCTTCTGGAGATCCGGCCGGAGATCTCGCTGCTGTTGAACGTTGACCGTGATCACATGGAGCACTACGGATCACTGGAGGAGATCGAGAAGACCTTCGTGCAGTACGTCATGAACACCCGGCCGAAGGGCTGCGTCATAGGTTGCGGAGACGATGAACGCGCCAGGCGAGTGCTGGAGGCCGCCGGGTCCAGGTTCGTCACCTACGGCCTCGGGGCCGGAGTCGCAGTTCGTGGCTTCAACGTGCGCCTCAACGCGATCGGCTCGACGTTCGACGTCTTCGTAGGCGACCGGGAGTACCGCGACCTGCGCGTAACCCTGCTGGGCGAACACAATGTTCAGAACGCGCTGGCGGTAGTGGCCCTGGCCAAGGAACTGGGTATATCCGAGGACGTGCTCCGGCGAGCCCTGGAGGCGGCCGGGGGCGTCAGGCGGCGCATGCAGAAGCGTGGCGAGGCCGGCGGAGTGGTCGTCTACGACGACTACGGGCACCACCCGACTGAACTGGAGACCACGCTGCGCGCGGCCAAGTTGCTGGTCGAGGGGCGTGGCCGCCTGGTGGCCGTGTTCCAGCCTCACCGCTACTCGCGTACAATGCACCTGCTCGAGGAATTCGGCAAGTGCTTCGCTGCGGCGGACCACGTGGTCGTCACCAGCATCTACTCGGCGAACGAGGCGCCCATCGAAGGCGTGAGCTCCGCCAGGATCGTCGAACTGGTGTCCGATTCCGGACACCCAAGTGTGCAGTACGTCCCGTCACGCAAGAACATCGTGCCTCATCTCACATCGTTTCTGACGCCTGGGGACCTCGTTCTGCTGCTGGGAGCAGGGGATGTCTGGGAACTTCACGATGAGCTTCTGGGCCGACTTTGACGATATATTAGAGGCGTCCGCACCGCTGGCGCCGCTAACGACCTTCGGCATCGGGGGGCCAGCCGAGCATCTGGCGCGGCCGCGGACGCTCTCGGAACTGGGCCGGATGCTGACGTGCGCCGACCAGGAGGGAATACCAGTGAGGCTCCTGGGCGCGGGCAGCAACCTGCTGGTGGCCGACGAGGGGGTTGGCGGGCTGGTGGTGAAACTCGCGGGCAGGGAGTTCAGCCGTTTGGAGATGCTCCCGGGGGCCGTTAGCTGTGGTGCGGGTCTCAGCCTCGGGAGGCTGGTTCGCGAGGCGGCGGAGGCCGGTCTCTCGGGCCTGGAGGGCCTGGCCGGTATACCGGCGTCGGTGGGCGGGGCGCTGCGAATGAACGCCGGCGGCAGGTACGGCTCCATCGGCGCGGTAACGCGCGAGGTGCGCTGCACGGACGGGGAGGGCAACGAGGTTGCGCTGAAGCGCGACGAGGTCGATTTCGGGTACCGGCAGTCGTCACTGGCCGGACTGGTGGTGACCGGTTGCACGCTGGAGCTGACGCCGGAGGCGCCGGAGACGGTGAGGAAGAGGACCCGGGAAGTCATAGAGGAGAAGAAGCGGATGCAGCCGCTGGGCGAGAAGTCGGCGGGGTGCGTGTTTCGTAACCCGCGGGCTGACCTGCCGGCAGGGAGGCTGCTTGACGACCTGGGTTTCAAGGGCGCCCGGGCGGGCGGCGCCGAAGTGAGCGGAGTGCACGCCAACTACATAGTCAACACCGGCGCGGCCAGCTGCGCCGACGTGCTGGAACTGGTTGACAGGATGCGGGAAGGCGCCCGACGCGAGAAGGGGGTCGATCTGGAACTCGAGCTGGAGATCTGGAGCTGAAGTGAGCACGGAGCGGCTGCGAGCCCTGCTGGGCGACCGACCGGTACACGTCCTGCTGGGCGGGTTCAGCAACGAGCGCGAGGTCTCGCTGCAGTCCGGTGAGGCGGTGGCCGCGGCACTGGAAGAACGTGGTCACCGGGTAGCGCGCCTGGACGTCAGCAGGGATTTCGAGCAGGTGGGAAGAGACCTGCTGGCCGGCACCGGCCTTGCCTTCATCATCCTGCACGGCGAGTTCGGTGAGGACGGCCAGATACAGAGACTGCTGGAGGGTTGGAGCGTGCCCTACACCGGCAGCGATTCGGCCTCCAGTCGGAGCGCGATGGACAAGGTCCTGACCAAGCGCTGTTTCGAGCAGAGGGGCATCGAGACCCCCAGGTGGGAGATCGTCGAACCGCCGGTCGATGGCGCGGCCCTGGTCGAGAAGTACGGCCTCCCGCTGGTCGTCAAACCCAGCGAGTCTGGCTCGAGCATCGGCGTGACGATCGCGCGGGAAGAGGGGGCTGTTGCGCCGGCTGTGGAGGAGGCTGCGAAGTGTCGCGGAGTCGTCATGGTCGAGGAGTTCGTCGGCCGCCGCGAAGTCACGGTGGGGATACTTGGCGAGGAGGCCCTGCCGATCGTCGAGCTGGTGCCGCAACGCGAGTTCTACGACTACGAAGCCAAGTACTCAGACGACGCCGGCACCGAGTACCTCTGCCCGGCACCGCTGGATGCCGAGGTTACCGCGGCACTGCAGGCCGAGGGCCTCGCCGCGCATCGTGCTCTGGCCTGCCGGGATTTCAGCAGGGTCGACCTGCGCCTGGGTGAGGACGGGAGCGGGTCGGTCATGGAGGTCAACACAATTCCGGGCTTCACGAGTCACAGCCTGTTGCCCAAGGCCGCGGCGGAGGGCGGGACGTGTTTTGCCGATCTGGTGGAGAAGATCGCCGTGCTCGCGCTTGAGCGGGCGGCGAGGGATGGAACAGACAGGGGAGGTACGTGAGATGGCCTCACGGAAGAGGAAGTCGAAGAAGGCTGAAGACGGCCTGCGGTCCATTGCACTGCGGGGCATGGGACGCGGGGCGCTGTGGGTCGGCAGGATGGCCGGCGTGCCGTTCATGGTCGTGCTGATCTACGTCGGCGGCAGCTGGTGCCTGTGGCAGTACGCGGCCCGCGGCGGCGTGAGGCCCAGCGACCCCAAGACGGACGCCGCTTCGTGTCCCTGGCTTGCGCCGCGCGACGTCGCCGAAATCAACAGCGCGGTACGGTTCGGGAAGCGCGCCTCGATGTACGACCGCGACATCTGCAACAACGTCGCGGAGCGCTACAGGGGCAACCCCTGGGTGGAGAGAGTCGTGGGCGTGCGCAGGAAGTTCCCGAACAGCGTCGAGGTGACCCTCGCGGTGCGCAAGCCCTTCGCTTACGTGCGCAGCAACGGCCGTTTCATCCTGGTCGATCGCAGCGGTTGCCGGCTCCCGGTGCGCTCCAGCGCGCAGTCCGACGGGGACTATCCCACGATCGAGGGGATTCGCGGTTCTGCGCCGGCAACCGGCAGGCGCTGGGCGGGGCGGCCGCTGCAGGACGCCCTGGATCTTGCGGGGATGCTGCAGCGGACCCTGGAGGGTCGCGGCGCGGCCATGCGCCTGGCCGCCGTGGAAGTGACCGAGGAGAAGGGCAGCGTAGACGACCTGCCCCAGCTCATGGCCAGGACCGACTCGGGCATGGTGATCGACTGGGGCAGCGTTAGCGACACCAGCACGGCGCTCTTTCCCTCGGCAGAGGAGAAGTGCCGCGAACTCGAGCGGGTGCTCGACGAGGAGGTCAGCGACCCCGCCGCGATCCACTCGGTGGTTATGCGCTACAAGGGGATGGTTACGCCCACGCTCCGGCGGGGCTGGACCGTCAGCGGCCCGTCCGGCGACGCTGGCGGGACGGGGGGCGGGCGCTAGAATCCCGCACATGGCTGAAACCGGGGCGCAGGCGTCCGGTCCGGACATCGGGCGCAGGGACCGACTTCCGCTGCTGCTGGCCGTGCTGGCGGCATTCATGCTGGTGCCGCTGTGCCTGGCCGCGGGCATCGCACTGCTGCCGGAACTGCTGCGTACCTACGTACTGATCCTGCCCCTGCCGGTTCTGCTGGCGGAGACCTTCACGATATTCTCGCTGCTGGTGCTGCCGCTCTTCTGCGCGGGGGATCGCGGTGCGGGCAACGCCGGACTGTTGGGAGTGCTCAGGGGCTCCCTGTGCGCGACGGTCGCGATGCTGCTTGTGGTCCTGGCGCGGGTCGCCGGGCCAGTGAGCACCGGCAACCTGCTGCTCATCTGGCTGCTGATGGCCGTAGTCTCTTCCGGGGCGGGCGCGGCATCGGCGGCGTGGGGGGCGCGCGGGGCGCTGCTGGCCATCGGGCTATCGTGCCTGCCGGGCCTGGCCGGGTATTTCGCGAGGGACGTGTACCCGGCGGCGATCCTTCTCATGCGGCTTTCCCCGATTGCCGAAATCGCGCGGGTCGCCGGGGGCGGCGGGGTGGGCTGGGCCTGTTTCCTGCCGGGCCTGGGGCTCATCAGCGCCGGGTTCACGGTGCGAAGCCGGAGGGTCTGAACACTTGCCGGGCCGCCGCGAGCAAGTGTTCATGCTGGTCATCGCGGTGGCCGCGGTGGTGATCCTGGGAATCAGCCCCCACGACCGCGGGGACTGGGCCGTGGAGCTCATTGCCCCTGCGCTGATGATTGTCGCCTGCGTCGTGGGCCACCGCTGGATTGTGTTGACCAGGCTGGCCTACTGGCTGATACTCGCACACGTACTGATCCAGTTGTGGGGTGGGCACTTCACCTACGGACGCGAGCCACTCTTTGAGTGGATCAGGGACCATTGGGGCCTCAGCCGGAACCACTACGACCGCCTGGCTCACTTCGCACTCGGCTTCCTGCTGTTTGTGCCAGTGCGTGAGCTGATAGTGCGGGGGGCTCGACCCGGGAGGCGCTGGTCGAGCTTCTTCAGCCTGAGCGTGATCGGGGCGATCGCCGGTCTGTGGGAGGTCTTCGAGTGGCTGGTGGTGGCGGTCAACCCCGGGCTGACCGAGAGCTATCTCGGCCTGCAGGGCGATGTCTGGGATCCTCAGAAAGACATCGTGCTGGCGTTCATCGGGGCGCTGATCGCCTGGCCGCTATTCGTATTCTGGCACGAGCGCCAGCTCCGCGGCCCGATCAGGGAAGGGGCTCAATCCGAAGACGACCCCGCTCCGGTTTGACGCAGCCGGAGCGGAGTGTTAGGCTTCGGTTTCACTCACAGGACCGGGAGGGAGCTTGAGGGCGATTATTCTTGCGGCCGGCAGCGCCAAGCGGCTCCGGCCCCTGACCGACGACCGGCCGAAGTGCATGCTGGAGGTGGGCGGGAGCCCAATCCTTGACCACCAGCTCGCTGCGCTGGCGGCAATCGGCGTATCGCAGGTGGTCGTGGTGGTGGGCTGGCACGCCGAGACCTTCCGGCCCTTCGAGGGACGGATAACCACGGTAGTCAACGAGGTCCACGAGACCACCAACAGCCTGTATTCATTCTGGCTGGCCGGGGAGCATCTCGACGACGACCTGCTGCTGCTGAACAGCGACGTGCTCTTCGGGCGCGATTTGCTCGACCTGCTGGTTGCCTGCGAGGCACCCGACGCGCTGCTGGTCGACACCGATGCGAGCCTCGATGCCGAGGCGATGAAGGTTGAGGTTCGCGACGGTCGGGTGACGGCGATGAGCAAGGAGCTCGAGGCCGGAAGATCCTCCGGCGAGAACCTGGGGGTCATCAAGCTCAGTCGCGCCGGCGCCCGGGACCTGTGGCAGGCGGCGGAGCGGGCCGTGAAACACGGCCGGCTCAAGGCCTGGCTGCCCTACGGCATCGACGCGATTTGCCGCAAGCGCGAATTCGTCGCGTTGTCCTGCGGAGAGCGACCCTGGATAGAGATCGACACCCCCGCGGATCTGGAGCGGGCCGAGCGGGAAATCCTGCCCAGGCTTGTGCGCCGGCAGCCGGGTTCGGGGTAACGGGTAGAGGCGCGCCTCGCAGGCCGCCGCGGAACCGGCGGGGCGGCTACAACTCCAGCATTTCGTAGATCGCAGCGACCGCGCGATCGGTGGCGGTTCCGGGACGGTAGTAGAGCTGGCCGGCCTTCCAGCGGCGGATGTCGGAGCGCTCTTCGGGGGAGGCCAGGCCCTTCTCGACGGCGGCGCGGACCGCCCGGGCATCGTGAACCACCTCTCCGTGATCCTGTTTCCAGACTGCCTGGTCCATATCGGGATAGTGGTCGAGGGCCCGGGGGGTTTCGAAGATTACTATGGGACGGTCGAGCACGCAGTACTCGTAGGAGACGGAGCTCACGTCGGTCAGCATCATGTCCGCGGCGAACATGTAGGGCACGATGTCGAAGCCGGGGGCCAGCGAGAGGTTCGAGAGCTGCAGTCCGGCCAGGCGCCGGCCCCAGTCGCAGCCGGACCACCCCGGGTCGCGGCTGCGGTCGTGCAGTTTCACGAGGATGTTGAGGCCGATCTCCGAGAGTGACCTGGCGATCTGCTCGCCGGCAGTGGGCAGCGAACCCTTCTTCTTCCACCCCGGCGCGTAGAGTACAGTCTTGCGCTTGGGATCCAGACCGCAGCCGGCGAGGATCGCCTCTCGATCCAGCGATCCGTCGACCAGGGCGTCCAGCTTGGGCCAGCCGATAAGCGCCAGGCGGGGGTCGTCTTCCGGCAGGACGCCGGTCTCCACCAGCCTGTTCTTCATGTGTGGCCCGTAGAGAAAAAGGCGGTCGTACTTCATTATGCGGTGGGGCTTCTTCAGGAAGGAGTTGACCGGGCTGAGGCCGTGGTAGGTCTGGACCTTCCATCTGGCGCGCCAGGGGAGAGATCGGAAGTTGCAGGCGATGAACATGTCGTACTTCGCCAGGCGCATGCGCATGGTGTGGACGACTCGCCCGCCCTGCAGGCCGGCCTTGCGGTACATCTCGACCGGTTTGCGGCAGGAGCCGTCCTGGCCGGTGAACTCGAACTCGATTCGCCCGTCGCCGGCCAAGCGCCGGTGCACCGGCCGGAACAGGCAGTAGTTCATGGGGTGGATTGCGTAGTACGCGATCCGCCGCTTGGAAGCCATCCGCCTGTCTTCTTCAGAACGGCTTGAAAGACGGCCTGGTCGGGAGGCGCAGGGCGAACTCGGCAATCAGGCGGGCCACCGCCCTGAGGTCCTTCAGGGAGATGACCTCGGAGGGGCTGTGCACGTAGCGGCAGGGGATAGAGACCACGCCGGTGGCCACCCCCGGACCTATGCCGGCTATGGCGTCGCCGTCGGTACCGGTGGAGGCCGGTTCGACCGAGTACTGCAGCCCGAGCTTGCGGGCGCGGGCCGCCTGTTCCAGCCGCTTGTTGACGACGCGGTTGGCGGTCATGCTCAGGCTCAGGGTCGGGCCCTTGCCCAGCGCGATGTTCCCGGAAAGCTGGGTGCTGGTCCGGGGGTAGTCGGTTGAGGGCACCACGTCCACCGCCAGGGCCGCGTGGGGTTGAATCCGGAACGTGCTCACGGTTGCGCCGCGAAAGCGCCCGCCTTCCTCCTGGACGGTGCTCAGACCGTAGACCGCAACCTTAAGCTTGCGGCGGTTGGCCTTGATGATCCGCAGGGCCTCCAGCACGGCGGCGACGCCGGTGCGGTCGTCGAGTCCCCGTCCGGTGACCCGGTCGCCGCCAAGCCGGTCGAAACCGCAGGCGCAGGTGACGGTGTCGCCGGGCTTGACCCTCCTGGCGGCTTCGGCCCGTGTTGCTGCGCCGATGTCGATGTAGAGGTCCTTGACGGTTATTTGTTCCTTGGGGGCGCCGCCGTGCTTGCGGCCCACGACCCCCATGACCGGTCCCTTCTCGGCGTGGATGTGCACGCGCTGGCCTACCAGGGCGTCGGGGCGGCTGCCGCCCAGCAGGTTGACCTGCACGAAACCGCGGTCGTCGATATTGGTGACCTGCAGGCCGATCTCGTCGACATGCGCGGCCAGCAGCAGGCGGGTGGGGGCCTTCTCGTTGATGGCCCCCAGCACGTCGCCGTAGATGTCGGTTTCGACCCGTTCGCACACCTTGCGCATCTCGCGCAGCACCAGCTTCTGCGCCGCGTCCTCGCGGGTGCCCGGGCTGGGCAGGCCGATGAGTTTCTCGAGCAGCTTGTCGCAGTTATTCACGGAGCTACCTCCTCATTCCTGGGCTAGCAGGCCGTTGAAGAACGGCCTGCAGAGCAGGAGAAAGGTGAAAGCAGAAAGGAGAGCCGTGGAATCTTTCACATTGCCGGACATAGCCCGCGAGATATCGGCACTTGCCTCTCCTGCGGTACACTCTCTCCTTTCTCCTCTCTCAGGCTCGGTGCCAATGGCACCTTTCTCAACGGCCCGCTAGGGCATTCTACGCGGGCCTCGGGCCTTTCTTCAAGTGTCTCCCGCAGTACGGGCGGATCGTTGCGAGTAGAGGAAGAACCCTTGCGCAGAGTACAGGGCGATGGCCCGGTGGAATACGGGAGTTTCACAATACCGAGCGGCGGTGTTAGAATCATCCTCATGCGCTTCGAGATGTACCGGCGCCCCAAGGGTGCGTTCGACGGTGAGCTGGTGGTCGCCTTGCTGGGCCTGTTCCTGGTCGCCGGGGTGGTCGTATACCGGCTGGTTCCGGAGCGATACCACCCGGAACGGCCCTGCACGTTTCACGTACTGACCGGCCTGCCGTGCCTGACTTGCGGGGGCACCCGCGCGGCGAAGTCGCTGGGGCACTTCCGGTTCGTCGAGGCGATCGGCTACAACCCTCTGGTCGCGCTGTGGTTGATCCTGGCCGTGCCGCACGCCCTCTGGGTGGCGGCCTCCAGGAAGTGGAAACTGGCCCGGCCCCGGTTGCGTGCCGTCACCCGCGGGGACAAGATCGCCATGGGTGTCCTGATACTACTGGTGATCCTGGGGAACTGGGCCTACCTGGTCTGGGCGGGGGTGTGAGCGGCACTGGCGGCGTGCGGGGCAATGCATATCGATAACGTGCGATTTCTTTCGAACGTTGATGGCTAAGGGTAGTCCTCGACCCTGTCGATGAAGCCTCCTGCCGGATTGCCTCGCGCCATGGCAGGTGCGGGAATGCGGGGCTACTTGTCTCGTGTGCTCTTATCCGTCTTGTGCGCGGAATTCCGTTTCCACGCATCAAAATCATAATGGTCCAGTTGCTGGTTGGCCAGCAAGGTCAGCACGGTTCCGCGGTTCTCATACTTGTGACGCCGAGGTGTTCCGTAGCTTGGAAGGAAATGTGGATAGACGGTTCCGTCGTTGTTCACCCACAGATACTTCGTCTTGCCACTATCAGGAAAAGCAATGATGCAGGGTTGTTGCAGGCTGGGAGCGGGAGGCAGTGGAGGCACCATCCCGATCTTGTTCATCTTCAGATCGTACGCGAATGTCCGCCCGTTCGCCTGCATTGCCAAGCCATACCACACACCGTTGATCTTCTGGAAATGGTGACCTTCAGAATTGACCTTGGACCCCTTGTCATTGCCCACCAGTTCGAGACGGTTCAAGTCCGCGCCCTTGTACATGGTCGGCGGTCGGAGTCCTTTCCACATGTTCTTCTTGTTCAGCGCCGTGTTCGTAAACAGGTACCACGTGCCGTCCAACTTTAGTATTCCGGGATCGTAGGCAGGACCGTATCGGGGCAAGGGTTTTGCCTCCAATACGTGTATGCCGCGCAGAAGATTGTCAGAGGTCACCGCTATTTCGATATTCGTGTTGCAGCCTTTCTCCGGATGATCTCCCCACGGGCTTGTGACGACGTAGAATTTCCCGTCGCCGTCCCGGTCCCAGACTATCCCGCCGGTATTGTCCGTGAGTATCGACATGGTGCCTTTGCTTCTTCTGCGGAAGAATATCTTTGAGACTTCCGAGGCCTCGTAGGTCTTGCAGTTGAACCTATGAATGGCCTTGTAGCTATGGTTGAAGGCGGGCTTGTTCTTCTTGAAGTAAGCTTCATCATCGTTCGGGTAAGGGGATTCATTTGCCCAGATGAGGTAAACGCAGTCGCCATCCATTACCGGGGTTCCATCTCCCAGGTGGATAAGCCAGGGATCACGGACGCCCACTCTTCCGGCATATCCGGCCTTGAAACTGCTCAGGGCAATGTCGCCCGAGCAAGAGAAGGCATACTTGTAGGCCTTGATGTTGTCTTCGGCAACAAGGTTCAGTCTGTTGCCAAACCATCTGCTGCAGACAATCTGCCAATTCCCCTTCGGGGTGTAAACAAAGACAGTCAGTATGCTCGAAACATCCGACACAGGGGGCGACCGGCGCCTTGTCGCAAATATAGAGGCTTTTCCCGGAAGAAGACAGCCTTCCGCCTGAAACGGTGCCGCCCGGGCCGGAAACGGCATATCTCTTGAGAGTGCCCTTGAATTGGTCATGAAAATCGACAAACCGGTCCTCAAGCACTGCCGCGTGATCCGACCGGGATGCGCTGACTTGTTTCCATGTCAGGTCGGTGGGCTTCAATGCTTCAGGCCTCTCCGCAGTGGGCTTCGTGGCGGGCACCGTCTGCGCCAGGATGGGCGGCGCCAGAAGGAATAGGAGAGATGCGGAAGCGGACGCTTTGAGAAGCACAGGATACATTCTCCCTCCAGACATGCTGCAAGTCTTCTAGGCGTCGGTGAAGGGTTGCCGGTGCCGGATTTCATTGCTGAGGCAATTGTAGACTGCTCCATAGGGAAGACAATCGTAAAGATGGGGCCGGTGCACATGCTTCCGGAGGTTCCGGCGACGGGGGCTCCCGGCAAACGTTGACGCGGCCGATGCTTATGGTGCCCGCCGGAGGGGGGCGGGGTCAGT
>Ga0272441_10000394_pt1 | contig 100070 bp, 154 predicted proteins | sample SSMProp6N_FD_193582 | JGI IMG/M metagenome (GOLD analysis project Ga0272441, IMG submission 193582) | Marine sediment archaeal communities from Little Sippewissett salt marsh, Falmouth, MA, United States - SSM-Prop-6N | ecosystem: Environmental > Aquatic > Marine > Wetlands > Sediment ...
GTTCTCATAATTGGACTCAAAATGTATCATATGATTATTACGACGTATCGTTTGCTCCTGCTGGGTTTAGTCCAGCAGATACATTCTATGTTGTTGACAATTATACAACCCAAATGGGAAACATAACCCAAAATTGGTCAAATCAAAGTTGGTATGGAGATGCTTATTATATAGAAGACGCTTGTATGGGAGATGTTCTTACAGTTATAGAAGCTGCTTGGTTTATAGGAGAAAACGAAACTTGTTGGGCAGATGTCAATAAAACAGTTTGGAACGGAACTGAATGGACTCATTACTATACTTATCCAACAAACGGAAGCACTGTGACAACAAACGTATCAGTGACAAACAGAGGGGCAACAATAAAAAGTATGACTATATACGATTATTATCAAGATGCTTGGAAATATCGACCAGGAGAAACTTGGTTGTATCTTCCAGATGGAACAGCAATTCAAAAAAATGTTAATTATTCTTCTATTTGTAGTGGAGAAACTTGTCAAGAAGCAGAACACGGACATTTATATTGGTATATCAATCATTCAGAGATTGGAGAATTCGGACCAAACCAAACAATTTGTCTTCTTATGAATTGGACAGTTAATAGAACAAGGTACAGTGAAAATGATGCCATAGTATATATTAGTTTAAGTAATGACTCAATAGTTGATTATTGGTCTGCCAACTGTTCCCACTTTTCATCTTGTTGGTTAAACCAGGAATTTAATGAATCAATAGATTGTACTTGTTTTGGTATTGATTATGAAGAATCGGATTGGAATGTTTCAGAACATGTTAACAGAGACTGTACTGGTAATTATAATCCTGACACTTGTATGGACCAAGAGTGGTGGGAATATGAAACAAGATTTGATGCTTGGCAACCTTATTATTGGACATCTGATTGGAATTGGACTTATAGATACTATGACAACGGTTCATATGGAGATGAACTTGGATTGTCATATACAATAGCTAAAGACTCTTGTAAAAACAGAGAACAATCATTAGTTAAAATGAGATATCATACTTACGAACCAACAGGTTGTGATGACTATCCATATGTTGGTGTTATTTATCATTTTTACGACAACATTAAGTATGATATGGTTCTTTATTCATATAATGAAACATTATTATTGTCAAAAAGAGGAGATATGTTATATAATACAGAAGACATGACTCCTGTTGATAAAGCTAGTGATGCTATAAATTACTTTACTCAACACTGGTCTTGTAATATAAATAACAACATATATGATATCGACCCAGACGGAGATATTGGTTATGGTATTTGGGCAAAGACAATATTTAATTCTTTATGTGGAAACGTTCAAATAAAAGCATGGAATATAACAGCTGACCAAACATCAGGAATACCATTTCAAATGTGCTCAGAACCTTCTGGTTGGATATTTGAAGGAAATCTAACACATGATGACCCATTTAATTTTGAAGAAGTTTCTTGTTTTGGATTGGTAACTTGGAATCCATGTAATTATTCCTTCTACGCAGACTTTGATTTCATTGAGGATTGGAGATTAAACTATTCAGCAGACGAAGAAGCAACACAAAGTGAAAAAGAAAACCACTCTCTTTTCCAAGGACAAATACCATTGATAAAATTCCCAGTTCATGACGAAGATGATTGGAATGATGAATTTTATAATTGGAGTCATAATTGTTATAATCAATGGGCAGACGAAAATATAACAGATAATCAATATGCTGATTGTTCTTTTTGCTTATACAGTAATTTATCAGAACTTTATAATTTAGAGTCGAGACAATTTGAATACTATGAAATTGAATGTGGTTATGAAGATTATCAAGAGAATCAAAACGATTCTATTTACTATTATACAAATATTATAACAAACCTTACAGATAATGGATATTCATACAACAACGGATTAGTAGTTCAAATAGAAGACTGTACAGACGGAACACCATTTGCATATGATGGAGCAATAGTTGGAATTGATGTTGATAATGATATGACTTGGGATAACAATGATATGATGTTTATTTGGTACGACACAGAAGGATATGGAACAACAAACCATACAATTTGGAAAGGAAATAATTTATGGGATGCAGGAGAGGCTGGTACTATAGATGCAAAATTCTTTGTTGATTTTGGTAATTGTACTTATGATTGGAAAGATGAATATTTCCCAGGTTTAGAATATTCTCTACCAGCACTTCATAGATATGACGGTCATAGACTTTACTTCACTCAAATTCCAATGCACTATTTAAGAAAAGCTAATGGTTCATATCTTAACAACGGAGATAAATTCGGGCTTCACATTATGACAATCAATTCAGATATAGGAGGATTAGGTTTTGTTGCTGATACAACTCCTGTATGGGAGAATTGGAATGAAACAACATGTGAAGTTTATACTGATAATGAATCAAATGATAGCGCCCTATCTATATATCTTAATATTTTAACTCAACCAACTTTAGAAGGATTTTACTTTGGAACAACAGCAACAACTCTAAATGAATCTCAATTAAGATATTGGGGTTTTGGTAGAATTGATGGAGAATTAGAATATCAATTTGAACCAGCAACTTGTAATTGTTTAGGAATAGATGAAGAATCATGTATAGCAGTTCAAGAAGATGTATTTGGAACAGATTTAGACCACAATTGGACAGAATATGAACCAGATAGATGGTATGCTTATAATTCATCATCTGAAACAACAACAGATTGGGAATACGTTTACAGATATTATGCCGACGACGGTGGTGGAGGAGACATCAATCATTTATCCTATACATTAGCAAATCTTTCTTGTATGAATATGTCTCAATCAATATTAAGAATGAGAGTTAATTTTACATTAGATACGTGGGAACCATACATAGGAATAATCTATTCATACATAAATAGTACAAATTATGATATGGTTCTTTATGGTTGGAATACTGCTTATTTGTTATCAGTATATAATGGAGGACTTTATGATACTGTAACTGGAGTGAATGTATCATTACCTGGACATGCATTAAACCACTGGCACGTTGGATGGACTTGTAATTCTTCTCAAGACCCTTACTTTGATACATTTGCTGGAGACCCACTGTATGATGGAGTTTGGGTTAAAACACTTTATAATGAATATTGTGGTGGAATATTTTCAAAGGCATGGGGAATAAATGATACTGCTTTAGAGGACTTTGGTCAATTTGAAGAACCACAGGGTTGGATTGTTAATGAATCAATAGATAATTTAACTCATTATAATGGTTCTTGTTTCGGTCTTGTAGTATGGAATCCAAAGGGATGTTGGTTTACTGCTGATTTTGATTTCATTAGAATGTGGAGACTTAATTACTCATTATATGAAGGAACAAACGAAATAATTTTAGGTGACCATTCTCCGTTAAATGGATTAATTCCTTATATGGAGTTCCCAAATTTCAATATGACAACTTATAATCAATCAAGAATTAATTGGTTAACTAAATATTATGATTGGTTGTCAGGAGGAATGTCTAATTTAACATTCTATGAGTGGTGTGATTTTCATACAGAAAATATGTCTCAAATGCTTAATTTAGAAGCAAGATACTTTGGATATAACTACATCAATTGTACAAACTACTCTTGGGCTAACGACCAAAATGATTCTGTATACTATTATACAGCGATTACAGATGATATGATTGATATGCAGGGAGAAGATTATAACAGTGCAGTTAGAATCCATATAGAGGATTGTACGGATGGTACAGAGGATATTGGAGACGGTTGTGTAATTGCCATAGATATTGATAATAATCAACAATGGGATTATAACGATTACGCTTTAGTATTTTATGATGTTGGAGGAGACGTAACTAATTATACAATATGGAGTGGAACAAACGCTGAAACAGGAACTTCAGATGCTTCAACAAATCGTTCTTTCTTTGTTACAGGAGGAATTTCTCCATATAATGTTACTGATTTGAATACAAGTTTCCCAGTATTCCACAGATATTCTTGGCATAGAACATACGATGTATCAGTTCCATTATACACTTTAAGAAAAGAAAATAAAGAAATGTTGAATATCAATGATATTTTTGGATTACATATTATGACTTTCAATGCTCACGATACTGATTTTCCAGTTATTAATCCAGTATGGGAAAACTGGAATCAAACAACTTGTTCTCACGTTACATACCAAGGAGAAAGTTACAATAGTATTTGGGAAACTTACTTGAATTGTTCTACTGATGTTGATATTGGTGAATTCATTAATGGAACTCTTTGGGATGGAGTGAATTCAACTAATATGCAATATTGGGGTCTTGGAGTTATCTCAAATACAACAGGGTATGAATATCAAGATGATGCTGAATTAAATGTTTCAAATGTGGGAAATCAATCTTCAATTTCTGCAGTGACAGTTGATAATTGGGTTGAATATAATATAACAGTTTGTAATAACGGTTCAATTGATATTACAGATGTAAAAGTTAATTTATCGTTAGCAAATAATGTAGTATATTTGGGTTCAAACTTATCAGAAGCGAACGTAACAAATCCAACTGGTAATTACTATATATTTAATTTAACATCATATCTTAGAACAGGACATTGTTTGGTATTGAATATATCAACAAGATTTCCAGCAGGTTGTGCTCCAAACGGAACAACAATATACGCATATGCTAACGCATATGGAAACAATTCTGGATTTTCAATAGATAGTTTTGGAGTATCATATGGTGATAATCATCCACCAGAAATTCTATTTATGTATCCAACAAACACTTCAACAACAGTATCAATTCTTAACTTTATTAATAATATATCAGTGAATATAACTGATGCAGATGGGGATACAATGAATGTTACTTTTTATACAAACAAAACAGATTTATGGCCTCCAGGTGGAACAACTTGGTATGAAGCAGGTTCAAACACATCTGTAACAAACGGAACTTTCTATTCAAACGCTTCTTTGAATACGTCAGTTTGGTATTGGGGAAATACTACATATTACTGGTGGGTTAATGTATCTGATGGAAAAGCTTGGACAAATGAATCATATTGGTTTACAACAACAGATGAAAGATTTGATGTTAATCATAATTACTTTGTAAATGTGCAAGATGTTTCTTACGTTATTGCTTATTATTCTCCTCCTTATTTAGATGGAATTTATGATGTTAATGGTAATTCTATTATAAATGTACAGGATGTATCATTTGTGATAGCAAATTACACTTAAAGATAAAAATGAGAGGTATGAAAAATGAAGAATAAAATGAAAAAATCAGGCAGGTTATTAATAGCACTAATGTTAATAACAAGTGTTTTTAGTGTTTTTATTTCACCTGTTCAGGCTGTTCCTGACCCTGCGACTAGAATGGGTATGGATATATCAGAAAATACAGAAATAGGGGGTCAATTCAATGCGACCGTATGGTTATACTGTAATGATTCAATTGATTCGTGGTACATAAATTTAATCAATTGGACTGCAGGAGCCATGAACGCCACACCTGACCCAGGATGGGGTGGATATAAAGGAAACGGAACTATTATTCCTTCTGATTGGTCTTTATCAATAGGAGGAGTGCCTTCATATACTAATGGTTCAGTTCATAATGATACTGGAAACATAACTGTCATTCAAGGTTATACTTCTGGAGCTGCATATTCATTAGTAAACAAAACAGCATGTAGTATAAGTTTTGTTGGTCTTGATGTTGGAACTCACGATATTGTGATAATGGGACCTGGAGCTTTTGATGGAGGACCTGATGAATTAAGTTCTTGGTATAATGCTTCTGTTACAATTTATGCTCAAAATCCAACCTTAACTGCAACAGTTTGGAATCATACTGCAATTAATCTTACTTTTACTCCAGGAGAAGGAGGAGACAATGTAACAGTTTGTGGTAAAGCTGGTTCATATCCAAATTCTCCATCTGATAATATGATTTATAACGGAAGTAATGGTTCATATAACTGGTCATCATTGAATCCGTGTACAACTTATTATTTCAGTGCTTGGTCTTGGAATGAAACAGAAGGAACTCATAGTTTAACAAACGCAACAGATACAGGAATGACATCTTGTTATACAAACTTCACTTTTGCTGGAGAAAATCCAACCAACAGTTCAACAACTGCTAATTGTACTTATGATATTACAGTTAATGTAACAATCAAAAATTCTCTTGGACCACCTTTCCAATATTGGATTAATTGTTCAGATGGAAGTTCAACAAGTGGAACATCTGTTGTGAACCAATCAATTAGTGTAGCAATGAATGGATTGAATCATAATACATCATATTCTTGGGATGTAACTACTTCAAAAGATGGAGATACTCATGTTGAAACATACTATTTTACAACTGGACAAGGTGGAGGAACTGCTCCAACTGCAACAGCTGATTCTCCAACAAACGGAGCAGTAAGTCAACCAGTAACTCCAACAAACTTCAGTGCTACTGTTGCAGACGTAGATGGTGACCCAGTTAATGTTACTTTCTTATGGAATGATGGAACTCAAATAGGAACAACCAATATGACATATCCAGGAAATCAAACAACAGTATCTCATATTGGACCTCTTAACTACGGAACGACATATAGATGGTATATGTTAGTCAATGATACATCTGGTTGTGGACAATCTACGAGATATCCATCAAGTGGATTCTATTCTTTCCAAACGGATGTAGTTTCAGTAAATCTTACTAAAGAATGGGAAGTTCTTGCTAATAATACAATTCATGTTTGGATAAATGCAACAAATTTAGGAGAAGCAAATTTAACAAATGTTATAGTTAATGATTCATATGATACAAACACAGCATTTGCTTATAGTGTTCCAGCAAACGATTCTGGAGATATAGGGTCATGGACAATTCCATTTTTGAATATGACAGGATATGCAAATGATTCTTTTTATATTTCTGTATATCTCACTTTAGCAAATCAAATAGCAAATGGAACATCAATTCAAAATACAGTGAATGCAACATTCAATGGAATTGAATATAATGAAACAAACTTTGCTAATCCACCAACTATGTGTTTATATGCGACAAAGGAAGGAAACGAAACATCATTAAAGTATAATATGACTAAATTCAATTTCACTATCAACATAACAAACTGTGGTGATTTCTATCTGAATTGGGTTCAAGTAAATGAAACATATGATACAAACTTTACATATAATTCAAGTAATATTACTCCAGACACAGGAAATTTAACATTTAATATAACTCAAATAGCTCCTGGTTCAACAGCACAGTTATGGATTCTTGTTGACATTAACGGGACACTTGAAAATCAAACATATCATTATAACAACATAACTATAGATTCAAATGAAACAAGTCCTGTTATATTTAAGAATGTATCATGGATTACAGGGGCAAGAACAGAAGCAGTAAGGATTCACTATGTAGCAGCTCTCACGAATGTCGGAACAATAGGAGACAACGTAATAGCAATTCTCGGAATTCTATTAATTATAGGTGCAATAATGTTAATTGTTTACGTTGTCAGAAAGAGCTATGGTGGTGGTGAATAGGTGAGGTGGTTAGGGGGTCCTTTTTGGACCCCTATTTCCTCCTATGAGATGATAATATGTTTAGACCAATAAGATTGAAACCAATGAAATTGAAGCCGATGCAAGTACATTTTAATCTAGATTTAGATAGAGATAATGTTCAAGATTGGAAAGATTGTCAACCTTTTAATCCATACAAACAGGAAGAAGAAGAGCTTGTTAAAGAATTAAAAGAAGCATACGGAAAAGTCAAAGGAAAATTATCAAAGGAAACCCAAGAGAAATTAGAACCAGTTGAGAAAGCAGTTGAACCATATGTTGAAAAAGCAGAAGGAATGGAAGATGTATTAAAAGAGAAATTAAAAGGTGCAAAAGAAAAGGTAAAAGAAAAATACAAAGGAACAACATTTGCTAAATCCAGAGAATATAAAAAAGCAATGGAACAAGGAGAAGAACAATTTAAATCACTTCCTACATATCTTTTGGTGAAAATCAAAGGAGATAAATGGTATAATTGGGGTGAAATTCCTACTGAATCTATAACACTGGCTCAAATGAAATTAAAAGAGATTGAAAGGCACCCAAATATAGAACACGCCAAATTATCAAAAGACCCAGCAGAAGTGAATAAACTTAATCGAGGAATAACGAAACGAAAAGTATCTCAAGTAGGGGCAAAAGCAAAAGATTATCTTGAAAAAAGAGGTTTTGGAGAGAATATCAAGAGTGGAATGGAAATAAGTCCTCAAGGAAGAGCATCAATGTCAAGTTATGCTCAAGGACCTGGAGCAAGACCTCCAAGAACCCCATGGCAACCAAATCTACCATCTCAACAGAGAATGGGTTATCCTGAAGAAGAAGGATATCAAAGACCACGGGAACAATATGGATATTCTCAACGTTCCCCCCATTACCAAGAACAAAGCGCTTTTGGTCCAAGTGTAGTACCATATAGACCTATAGGACGTTTGCAGGTTACAGCCCCTAACAACCCTGTTTCCTTTCCAATGACCAGACCAACACGACCACCTGGGATGTTAGTAGGAGTTCCACCAAGAAGTTTTAGTTTCAAACCAGTCACATTTAATTTTTATAAGATAGGATATAGGAGAAGGATATAAATGAAAGTAAAAAAGTTAATGATTGGACCAGCTGATGATGGACTTAGACAATTAAGAAAGGATGTTGGAACAGGATATAGGTGGGCTAAAAGAAAGTTCCAAATGAGGAAAATAAGAAAGATGAAATTGGCTGAAACCGAAAGAGAATTAAAATTTAAGGTATAAGATGAAATATAAAAGGACTCCAAATAAATTATCATTCGGAAACGATAAATTTACTTATGTTTCTAGTTATAGAAAGAAACATGATGCAAAAAAGAATTCTAATAAATTAAGAAAGAAAGGTTATATGTTTAGAATTGTTTTTAAAAAGAATAGATATCATATATATCAAGGATTAAAGAAAAGGGGTTCACGAAATTATAGGAGTAGGAAAAAATGAAAAAAAGGAGTAGTATTAGGTCAAAAGCAAAAAGAAGAATGACCTTAAAGGTTAGAAAAGCACGAAAAATAAGAGGAGTGAGGTAAGATAAATGAAATCGAATTTAGAAAATAAATGTATACCAAAAAATAAAGTTAGGTATGGGATGGAGGCAATTATTGACTTAAAAAACTGTAACGTTAAAAAATTTACAAGAGAAAGTATCGAGGAATATTTCAGGATATTATGTGATAAAAAAATTGATATGATAAGGGACAAACTCGTTTTTTGGGATGATGAAGGGGTGCCTGAAGAATATAAAATGACGGAACCACATACATCAGGAATATCAGCAGTTCAGTTTATTTTAACAAGTAGTATTGTTATTCACACATTAGATATGACAGGAGAAATATATGTTAACATTTTTTCCTGTAAGGATTTTGATGGACAAGTTGCGATTGATTTCACTAAAGAATGGTTCGAAGGTGAAATAAGAAAGCAACATGTAATTGACAGAGGCACTTACGTATGAAAGACTTCAACGGTGTTTTTATCATACCAACTGGTATTGGATGTAAGATAGGCGGTCATGCTGGTGATGCAACACCAGCAGCTAAACTTATAGCATCTTGTTGTGACAATTTATTAGTAAACCCAAATGTAGTTAATGCATCAGATATCAATGAAATGTCAGATAATATGTGGTATACAGAAGGAAGTATCATAGATAGATTCATGTGGGGATTAATTGATTTGTATTATCCACAAGCAAACAAAGTATTAGTTGTTGTAAATAAACCAGTACATTATGGAACAGTTAATTCAGTATCAGCCGCTAGAACAACAATCGGACTTAATGCAGAAATATTAGAGTTAGAAAAAGAATTTAAAATGATAGCAAAATTTGGAAAACATGGAGAAGCAACAGGAGATGTAGAAGGAGAAGAAGAATTAGCAGAACAAGTTAATGATTATGATTTTGATGCTCTTGCGTTACATACAGAAATAGAAATAGAAGATAGAGAAAAAGCACTTAAATACTTTAAATCAGGTAAAGGGGTAAATCCAATAGGAGGAGTTGAAGCATTAGCATCAAAAATGGTTGCTGATTTAGTAAATAAACCGATAGCACATTCACCAATTGATACTTTTACTGAAGAAGAAGACCCAGAGATGTTTCATTTATTTGATGGTATAGCACACCCTCCATTAGCCGCAGAATATATATCAAATTATTATTTACAATGTATTTTAAAAGGTCTTTGGAAAGCACCAAGAATATGTTTAGAGAAGGAAGGACCAAGATTAAATGTTAGTGATATTGATTTTTTAGTTTCTCCATATGGTTGTATTGGAGAACCACATAAGGCTTGTTTAGAATTTGGTATTCCAGTAATAATGGTTAAAGAGAACAGTTGTATTATGAATGACCCGATTCCAGAAGATTTTATAATTGTTGATACTTATTGGGAAGCGGCTGGATATATCAAATGTATGGATATTGGTATAACACCAGAGTCAGTTAGAAGACCAATATTTGATACAAAAGTATATAGAAGAGAAAGTGGAGGTAAAAAATGAAAAAGAAAAGGTATGCTAGAAAAGTAAAAAGAATAAAGAAAGTTCGTGGTAAAAAGACAAAAGCGGTGAAGAGAAAACCTATTAGAGTAAAAAAGAATCGTGTTAAAAGAAAACCACGACATATTAGAGGCAAAAAACCATGAGACGCAGAAGTTTAAAACCAAGAGGCCTTTCATCAAGAGCTTTACATGCTAAACCAATTAAAACATATACTTTACAATCATATAGACAAAGACAGGAAAGAATAAATAGACTTAAACAATATCAAAAAGAGAAAAATAAAACGGAGGTAGAAGAAGATGAAGAGATTGAAAACGATTAGAGTGAGAGGAAAAAGGCCGAAAGTTACAAGAGTAAGAGCAAAGAGAGTTAGAACAAAAAAGGTTACTACATCAAGAAGACCAAAATTCAAAGATAATTATCATAAGGAAGAATAAAAGGAGGTGAAAATTTGGCAGCCCATACATGTAAGACCAAAACCTCAGCCAAAAAATATGCTGCTCGAATGAGAGCCAAAGGGTTCAAAGCAAGCGTATATCCCATTAAAGGCAAAGGCTGGGGCGTAAGCGTCACAAGATAAGGAATTTATATGAAAGAGAGAAAAAGACAATTCAAGTTCATTACAATGAACATCCATAAAATGATAGATGGAAAGAAGTATCAATTTATGGGTATTTATCCAAAGAATGATGACTTTGTTTCATCTATGGAACGAACTCACAATAAAATAGGGTTCATTATCAAAGTAGAACCAGACGATTTTGATAAAAAAAAGATTAGAATGTGGAGTAGAAAGAAATGAGTAAACCCAAAGATTTAGTTAAAAATCAAAAAGGAAAATTTCTACTATTAAAGTCAACCAAAAAACCAAAGAACTCTTTGGGTTTATCAAGAAAATTAAAAAAGAAAAGAAAAAGGAGACGAAGATGAAATACAAATCAATTTTATCAGAACCTTTGGTTAAACCTGAAAGGGATAAACCATCATTATATCGTAAGGCTCGAAAAGATTTAGATAATAAATTTAATAAATTAGGGAGACGAAGAAAATGACGCATTTATTAGGACATATTAGAAAAATAGATGAAAAATGTTTTAAGGCTGTTTCTAGTCATTCAACAAAGAAAAGAGCCAAAGAAAAGGCTAAATCTTTAAGGAATAAAGGACATGAAGTTAGAATACTCTTAATAAAATCAAAAAAATATGGAAAAGAGTATTATGTTTGGAGTAGGTAAAAATGACAAATGGAAGTGTTAGTAGTATAGCTGGAACGACCTTTGGAATTCTTGGTATGGGTATCGGATTAGGTATTTTAGCACATACTGCAAGAAATGTTGCAAGAATGACAGACGATATGTATAGTCCAAGAAGAAATACGAGACGACCACGAAGTTACTATAGTCCGAGAATGAAATCACCACAATTCAAGGTTCCACGAAGTTATCGTCCAAAAACTAGGTCGTATCGTCGAAGAAGCTATTACTACTAGGGTTAAAAAGGTGGGTACTCCCGTCAAACCTATATAAACGACCAACAAATTTAAGGTGAAATTATGGAAGAATGGTATTTAGTTGAAGGATGGGGTGGTGGAGAAATTGTTGCCACAGTGAAAGGTGACGCTTCAAAAGCATATAAAAGAGCACGAGAGCTGTCAAAAAAATTAGGAAGTAAAATCATAGTTTGTCAACCATTTGATTATCCCCTCCCCCAAAGTTTCCCAAAATTCCTATGAAATAAGGAAATATTTTTATAGTAGTGTGTAATACACAATTTATATAACCGTTATAGAAAGTTATATAACCCGTTATATAAAACGGTGATTGTATGGGAGAGGAAACGGAACAGATTAATATAGTAATCCCAAAATCTATGAAGAAATGGCTGGATGAAAACAAAAGGATTGTTCCAAACAAAAGTAAACTTTTTAGAGACGCTGTTTATGACAAAATGCACGTAAAGAAAGGAAAAGTTCCTCCGTTAATATTTTTTATATCAATCATGGGAGTTGTTTTTTCTATTGTTCTTATAGGAATAGGAATTACACCATCTCCAATGCACGTAACACTTAAATCAATTTTACCTTTACTTGGAGGAATTTTAGTATTATCAACTTCATTAATGTATTATATAGAGAAAAAAAGAGCAATGAAGGATAAACATGCCTGATGAATATATGGGAGATTATGGACGTGATGCGGCTTTAACTGTAACTCAGTTTGTTTTGTCCCCTCATGTTCCACCAAAAGAAAGAAAGCATTTTGAGAAATATCAAATTATGTTTTCTCAAACAATGGCATTAGGAAACATAGACAAAGAAGATATGTTCCCTATACTTCTAGCATTTGATGAAATATGTATGCTTTTGGAGATAGGTCTTTTTGATGAAGCACGACAGATTATGGGAAGAGAAATTATGAAAATGCAATTAAGTCGTTCAATTGGTGGATTTCAAACTATATGGAGTAGTGGTGGAATCCAAAAGAGTGAGCACATAGAAAGAGTTCTTGCTCGACAACAGAAAAAATCGTTAGGTGGAAGAATAAAAGGAGCTTTTAGAAAGAAAAAATCAGATACATGGGTGGAAGAATAAAATGATATTTTTTATGACGTATATGATGTTATTTTTTGGAATTACTATAGCTGGAGTAATTGGATTACTACCATTACAGGCACAATTTGGAGTTCCTGACTCTTTTAGGTTTGTGTTATTTATATTTGGAATGATAATTTGTTATGTTAGTTTGATTATGTTACATGGTCGTGCCATTAAAACAGGAGTACACCATTTCATTGAACCAGGAAGACCAGATAAAATAATTTGGTTATATGTTCATAGAGATGGTTCAATTAAACTAACACCATCAATGAGAGAGGTAGAAGGTCAATTGTATAGTAAAGAATTAGATGCTCAAATTCAAGATATGAAATCATATCGACTTTTTGACCATCCTGTTAGAATTGTTCCTGAAGGAACTGGTCATGCTATTGATTTAGGAATGTGTCTTTATGCTCAATTTTTGAAAACAAAATACGGATTCGCTAATCTTAGAGAGGCACGAGAAGGAGGATTTAATATTTTAGGATTTCCAAAACAAAAACAAGTTTTGTCTCAAGAATATTTTGATGAAGGGGAAGAATATGAATAGATTAAAAGGTAGATTTAAAAGAAATTACATTAAAAATGAACAAGAAGAAACTATTCCGTATTATCCACAACAAGAACAAGTAGAAGAACAATATGAAAGACAATATCAATATGCTCCTTTACCACCAGAGATTCATCCACAAGATAATACACCACTTGCTATAGTTAAAGAGGTAAAGAAAAGGCCTTCTCCTAAAGGAACTCTTCCAACAGTAATTAGTGGGGTTCCTGTTGATTTACATATTCTTGAAGACTATTTAATTAAAACAAGTCCTTTTGCTTTAAAGACAATTATAAGATATCATAATGCTAGAACAATAGAGGAAATCAAAGGATACGGAAAAGGACCTGGAATGAAGATGAACAGCAAAACATTGATTCTTATAATGCTTTGTATTGGAATGGCTGTTCTCGGAATTTTAATGTTAACGATATTACCTGATTTATTAGGTATGTTTAGTGGTGGTATTTAGTTGGGTTGGATAATGGATTACTTCAAGTTGATGTGGAATCAAGGGGCACAGGAAGCTGAAGTAATGAAAGAAAAACAAAAAAAGGTAGTTAAGAAAATAAGGAGGAAAAAAGATGAGAAATAGAAGTGGTTTGTTTGTTATGATGATTGGGGTTTTACTTATTTTTGGTGTTGGATATATTGTTTTTAATTCATTTGTAGGAGATGTCTCTGGTCCGTCATCATCTCCTGCTATGAATGTTTCTATGGATGCAGGAAACACAATATTTAATATTGGTGGAATTTTTTTAGTTGTTATAGTATTAGTTGCTGTAGTAGGATTAGTTTATTATAGAGTTAGTACTCCTGAACGTTATAAGAAGTTTTCAAAGATTATTGAGTTTTTTGATACCACAACTTATTATTTTGGTTGGGGTTTGTTATCATTTTTAGCGATTGTTATTCCAGGTTATTTATTATGGTTACTGTTCCAATATACTATTGTTGAGGGTAGGACTGGAGCATTGACAGAAGTCGGAAAGTGGGTACTTATAGGAATTTTGATGTACTTTGTTCTTGCTGGGTTAGGATATGTAGTGAAGAAAAAGATTGTTGATAATTGGAGAGCAAGAAGAAAGGAAAGGAAAGATGAGGAAATAGCCAGTGGTCTTGATAAGACCTTGGGGTGATTAGATGAAAAAATATGAAGAATTATCAAAAGAAGAAAAAGATAAGCTGATGATATATTGGACTATCAAAGGGAATCTTTGGATAAGGTATTCTATTATTGCGGCTGTTATGTATATGGGTATTTTTATATCATTACCAGTTGCTATGATTCCTTATTTTCCTTTAAGAATAATAGGATTTTATATGTTGACTGCTATTTTGTTAATTGCATTATTTCTTTTAGTAATGGTTCAAAGAAGTTTAAAATATATTCAATTGGCGTTTGGTATGGAAGACTCATTTGAAGATATATTTGATATCAAAAAGACAGATATACAAAATTTGAAAAGAAGATGGATAAAGGTGAAATAATATGGCTAGACCACAACCAGAAGACGAAAGAATGAGAGGACGAAGTATAGAAGAAAAATTATCAGAAAAATTTGATTTTCTTCAGTTATCAAGAGAAGAAAGACGTGATGATTTGTTTGATGAATTGGTTAGAAGTATAGAGGTGTTGTTTAAAGCAGTTCCAGATGCTTATAATGATTTTATCAAAGAAAGAAGTGAAATAGAAAAGGAACTTTCAGAAGAGTTAAACAAGATAGAAAAAGCGGCTTCAGTTGCTCATGACAAGATTAATGAAGAATCTATACGTTCAGAAGGAATGTATGAAGCTATGTGGGAGTATCGTGAAGTTCTAGAAGAAATCATTATGGAATTAATGCAAAAACATGGATTAGTAATTCTTCAGCAAAAAACATATGGAGAAGTAGAACCAGTTGTTGAAGTAGAAAGTGTTGAAGAGCCTGAATCTGTTCCTGAAGAATATATTCCTGAACCTGAGCCTGAAAGACCAAAAAAGAAACCACATTTATCTAGAAGATTAAACAGAGAGGCTTAGGATGAATGGTATCGAAACCAGAAATAGAAGGGGAAAAATTACTAAGAGGATTACTATCTCAAAATGTTGATTATGGAGGAGCTTTTGTATACATAACTGGTGGTATGGGTGGAGGGAAAACCAGTGCAATGTTTTCTCTTTTAGAATATACAAGAAAGTTCTTTCCAAATCAAAGAATATTTTTAAGTGAAACATATGATGCGCCACTTCAGTGTTTTAAGTTAGGAATGGATAAATGTAGATTTTTAGTTAAAAAAGATTCAAATGTTACTTTTAGAGATAGAAACAAAAAATTAGAGAAAGTTGAATTTTTACCGATTAACTATTTTTCAGATTATGATGAGTGTTGGAATAAATCAAAAGCAGGAAAAGTTAATGTATTGTTTTTTGGAGATAGATACGAGTGGTCAAAGTTTATGATGTTTATAAGACATAAGGGTGAATGGAGTCATATTTTTATTGATGAAATAGGAGAGATATTACCAGCAGGTACAAGTGGAACCAGATGGAGAACAATTGGTGATTTTGGTAATTTTGCTAAAGATATCCGTAAATGTATGATGAAAGTAATAACTAATACCCAAAGTGTTAGAGATTTGGACTATCGTGTTTCTGATAAGTTTATGTATAGAGTATTTTTGCCTGGAGCAATGCAGGATAAAAAACATAGTAGAGTAGTTCAAAAAGCAATTGATAATCTTTCAGGAAATGAAAAGAAAGGAAATATGGCGTATATAGATAGAATGGGAACTTTTGGGTTAATTAGGTTTGAACAGGTTTTTAAACCAGACCCAAGGTATAGTATAGAAGCTCATGTTGAGGAAGTGTAAATGGTTCGTGAAGAAAAACCACTTCAGGTCAGAAGAACACTTCTTGATGTCATAAATGCTCAAATTGAACTTTTAAGAATAATTAGATATAAAAAACTAAAAAATTCTGCTTTATCTTATGATGAAAGAGACCCTTTTTTAAGAACATTTTATATGTCTGTAATGTCATATGGTTCTATTCCGTGTAAATATACAGCACCTGATGGTAGAATAATAGATTTTGGTCACTTAGAAACACTTGTTCATTTTTTGTGCACAATAACAGGAAGTTATGTAAAAATCAAAGAACCAACATCAAAAAGTGTTTATACAGTTCCTATTAGCGACCTTTGGAAACTTCTTGAGAAAAGAATAATACACATAGCCCCTATTGCTAGAAGAGAGGCAATTCATATATCATCTGAATACACAGTAAGGGAAGAAGCGACAGCACACAGTTTTTCATTAGACAAAAAAATGGAATAAAATATTAAAAACATAGAAACCTTTATATATAGATAGTGTGTTAACAGTTAGTGAAAAAAGGTGACTAAAATGGAACAAAAAGAAAAAAAACCAAGTTTGAATGACGTAAAAGAATTAGCACAGTCCAAAGGAATGGAAATTAAAGATTATTCCAATGGATTAAATATCAAAGAAAATGGAAAAACTGTTGCTAATGTTTTTGGAAGAAATTATGGTCTTTCTTGGCAAGTAAAAGGAAATTATGAAAAAATTACTTCTTTGGAACAACTAAAGAGCAAATTTGATAATAACCTTTGGTCTATAGAAATACCTGAAAAGAAATCTCAATTAAGAGAAGACATGAAAAAATCAAAGGAAGGATTATTTCCACGAGAAAACCCTTTGATACCAAAGAAATTTATTTACATTCCAAGAAAAGTAGAAACAGACAAAACAGATGTAGAAGAATTTACAGAATCAATGAAAGAAGGAAAAAACGTTCTTTTGGAAGGTCCAACTGGGTCTGGAAAAACAACTCTCGTTCGATTTTATTGTGCAGAGAATGAACTTCCATACAAAAGAGTATCTCTTAATGGAGGATGTACAGTTGAAGATTTGGTAGGACATTACATTCTAAGAAATAATTCTACAGAATGGGTTGATGGGATTTTAACTCAAGCCGTTCGTAATGGATACATTTTAGCCGTTGATGAAATTAACGCCGCCCCAGCAGAAGTTTTATTCGTTTTGAATTCTTTATTGGATGATGAAAGAGTTTTGATTTTATCATCAAAAGATGGAGAAATGATAGTTCCACATCCAAATTTCAGATTAATAGCAACTATGAACCCCACAGAACAGGGATACGCAGGGACACAGGAATTAAATGAGGCATTAAGGGATAGATTCCACGTTACATTTTACATTGATTACAACGAGCTTGTAGAGAAGAAGATATTGAAATCTATGGGTGTTGATGAAGAAAAAAGAAATGATATCATGGATTTAACTAAAAAACTCCGAGAAGCATATATCAAAGGAGAAATCATTACTCCGTTTTCCACTCGTTCAGTTATCAACTTTGCTGAATTATTAATCTCTGGAAAAGAACAATTAATTATTAATAGATTCAGAAACATGGATAAACCAGTAATCAAAGATACTATGGATATGTTCATCTATAAAACAAAACAAATTGAAACAGAAGAAGACGACCAAAACCAACAACCTTAAAGGTGATTGAATTGGATAAAAACAGAATGTTAGTTAGACAACAAAGATTACAGAAATTCGGAAGAATTTTATCCAGAAGATATAAATTAAACATTCAAGTAAAAAACATTAAATCTTATGGATGTACAGATTCGACGAATATGATATTAATAAGAGCCGACATTAACAAAGATGATTTCGTAAATCTGATAATTCAGAAAACAATGGTTTTACATGAAATTGGTCACGTCCTTTATACAAAAAACAAACTTTGGAATAATACCATTATTGATAAAGGACTGATTAATATCATTGAAGATGGACGAGTTGAAGAAAATATATCAAGAAAATATCCAAAAGCTCGTATATACTTTATCTTTACAAACCAGAAATTACTTCAATTTGAGAAAAAAGAACCACTGAATTTGAAAGTACTAACAATGGAATTGATATTCAGAGAAGCAAAGAAAACAACAGGAACTCCACAACTACCACCAGAAATCCATCAATATTTAAAAGATGAATTAAAAGATGATTACAAATGGTTATTAAATAAAACAAGAAAAGCAGTAGAAACAAAGAATCACTCTGAACTTTTAGCTCTAACAATCCAAATTGACAACAAATTAAACAAACTATTTCCAAAACAAAACATATACGAAAAATTTCCAAAAGTTACAAATTCTCCTATAGCATCAATTGATAATTGTGGAAATACTTCTTTAAAAGTTCCTAACTTATCAAAACAAGAAGAAGAACTTGTAAAGGAATTAGAAAAACAATTAGAAAAGAAATCCAAAGATAAAAAGGAAGAAAAACAAAAAGAACAAAAAGAAGAAGCCAAAGGAACTGGAGACGGAGAAGAAGAAAAAGGTAAAGGAACTGGAACTGGAGATTTAATTCTTTCAATAGAAGAAGATTTGAAAAACGAAGCAAAAAATGAAATTCAGCAAGAGACAGAAACATTATCATCTGGAGTGGTAGATAAAGACTTTTCTCTTTATGGAGACGAAGCAGAGTGGTATTGGGGTAGGTCAGAAAAACCTATTTCAACTACTAATATTGAACCAATTGCAAAAAGAATTGCTCATTTATTCAAAACAATTGCTCAATCTGGAGATGGTTGGAGCCATAATCAAACAAGAGGAAAACTTGAAATGCACAAGATAACAACATTATTAACATCTACTGAACAACCAAGAGTATTCAAAAGAAAACAAAGAAAAGAAAACATTGACCTTTCAGTTGCTATTCTTTTAGACGCCTCTGGTTCAATGCAACATATGAAATATAAAGCAACAAAATCTGCTTATATTATGTCAAAGGCACTTGAACTTGGAAACTATAAATCTGAAGTAGTTCAGTTCTTTGGTCATGGGAAAAACTTTATAGGATTGAAATCATTTAATCAAAGACTAGATTACGCAAAAAACGAATTCAAACCAATGGGAAGTGGTGGAACTCCTTTACTGAACGCATTAAAAGGAGCAGATAAATCATTATCAAGATTGGATTCTAATAGAAAACTCGTTATGGTAGTCACTGATGGAAGACCAAATAAAACAAATCTATGTAAGAAAAAAATAAGAGAAATGGAAAAGAAAGGAATAATAGTGATAGGACTATTATTAGGATACAGAGATTGGCATGGAATATTCAATCCAAAACACAAATTAAGTTGTAAGGAAGTAGAAGAACTACCACCAAAAATGACTGGAGTGATAAAAGAGGTCTTAATGACCATAAAAAGAGGTTAGAAATGCAGAAAGGGTTAGACACAAGATATTTTAACTCATCTCACTCTTGTATTGAGTTTCGTTTAGTCACCATGTTGTGTCTAACCCCTGTAAAATTTAAGGAGAGAAAAATATGAAAATAATACCAATAATATTGATTGGGGCTTTGGTTTTATCATTAATGCCTATATCTAATGCTGAACAGGAAAATGATGTAATAGTTGAAATAGTATGTCCAGATAATGTAGAAGTTGGAGAAACTTTTAATGTTGAAATTTGGATTGACCCAAATGGAAATGATGTTGGTTGGTGGTTTATCCAAGAGTTCCATTGGACACCCAGAGCTAAAGCAACAGGAGACCCTGGAAAAGGGGGTTACAAAGGGAACGCATCAATAATCGGTCCTAAATGGAGACCACCATTACTTAGTGGAGTACCTATCTGGACGAATGGTACAATCAATAATACAGAAAGAACAATCTATACTATCCAATCTATGTGTAGTAATGATTCAGTATGCCCAGTGACAGAAAGGACTTTATTATGTAAAATTCCTTTTTTGGCGCTTAGCAAAGGAATATGTAGTTTTTCCATATATCAAGAAGTTGATATGGTTGGACTTTTGACAGGTCCAGGCTTATCATATGATATAGAAGAATCATTTGTGACTATAGGTTCAACAAACGGTGGAGGCGGTGGTGGTAGTCCACCTGGCGGTGGAGGAGGAGAAGAACCACCACCAGAAGCAATTCCACCAGAAGCAATAACAAATGGACCATATTCACAAAAGGTAAATGAACAAATAGAATTTGACGCTACTCAAAGTAATGATGATGGTGTTATAACTATTTGTGAATGGGACTTTGGAGATGGAACATCTGATATTGGTCCGTTTTTAATTCATAATTATTCAGAGGCAGGAAATTATACAGTTACTTTAACTGTATATGATAATGATGGATTATTTGATTCAACAACAACTTATGCTTTAATTGTACCTGAAGATGAAGATATTCCAGACGAACCCGACGACCCCGACGAACCTGACGACCCCGACGACGAACCAGATACTAATCAAACAAAAGAACAAAAGGAGAAAAATGAAGAAATACCTATCATATATGTAATTGTTTTTCTTATTATAATTGTGGTTTTGGCATTAATAATAAGAAACAGATTTAAGAAGGAATAAAATGCACATAGGAAAAATAAGTGGAAGAAAAATATATACAGCCCAAGAGTTACTTAAAATGAATCCTATAGAAGGAAAATTAGCTCGTGATATAGAAAAACTGGAAAAAAGATACGAAAAGATGTATGGGAATAAAAAACAGAAAAAGACAGTTAAAGTTAATACAGTAATAAAAGAACTTGAAAAAATTCCAAAGATATCAATTGAAAAGAAAAGAAACGAATATTTCGTAAAAAGCAAAGATAACACAATATGTAGGATAGCTGATAGAAAATATGGAGTATCAATTGGTATAAGGAAAGATGGAAAATATACTACAGTAAAAATAAAAAATGAAAAAGAGTTGGATGATGGTATAAAGGAAATAAAGGAACAGATAAAATGACGAAATCAACAAGAAAGTTTAAGATAGGTGAAAAAACCGTGGTTGTATCAAATGTTCCAGATTATGTTACAGATGAAGAATTAAAAATATATGCAATGAAAAAAATGATATCAATAGGAATAGAAAGTGTAGGAAAGGCGAGTTAAATGAAATATAAAACACTAATAATAGATGGACCATACCTTACTCACAAATCCCACTCTGCACCTTATCGTTTATCAACTTCAGATGGATTAGATGCTACAATCATTCATTCGTTTATTAGGTCTTTGAACTACATAAGAAAGAAATTCAAACCAGAAAAAATCATTATTACTTGGGAGTCTCATGGAACGGAATCATGGAGAAAGAAAGAGTATTCAGATTACAAGAGTTCATCTACACCCATTGCTCGAATGTATATTGATGAAATCAAAGACCTTCAAATTCTTTTACACCTTTTTGGAGTTAAACAATATTATTCTCCAAGAAACGAAGCAGATGATGTTATCGCTAAATTAACTAATGTGGAAATTAAACCTGTTCTTATTCATACAACAGATAAAGACATCATGCAGTTGGTTAATGGATATGTTCATGTTTGGAGTGGAAAGGATATATTTGATTCTGAAAAGGTAAAGGAAAAATATGGAGTAGAACCTATGTATATTCCAGACCTTTTAGCAATTGCTGGAGATAAATCAGATAATATCAAAGGTGTTGATGGAATTGGGTTTAAAAAAGCATCAAAGATAATCAATAAAGAAGGTTCTGTTGAAAACATGACGTTCTTTTCTTGCTCAAGAAACATGGGTTATTCAGAAGAAATAAAGAAAAGAGTTCTTAAAAATAAAAAATTAACTAAATTAAACACTAATTGTGAATTAATTGAAGTTCCAAATTCTGATTTTAAAACAGAACATACTATAGAGTCACTTTTGGATAAATACAACTTAAAAAAAATGAAAGAGAAGATTGATGAGTATAAATTAATGGGAGAAAACAATGGAAATTGATGATATAGTATTAGTTTGGTGTTATCGAGGGTATAGACCATGTTGGGTTAAAGAAATTGGTAAAAGAAAAACACGAGTAGTTTGGTCTGATGGAAAAGATGAGTGGGTAGATATCAAAAGAATCAAAGAACCTGAAAACTTAAAAGACAGGTCATGGATGGAAAGAGCATTAAAAAAATAAAGAAATATTAAAAACAGAGAAATATTTAAATAATATAGGTGATATTATGAATTGTGCAAAATGTGGAAAAGAAGTCGAAGAACCTATGGTTCTAAAAAGAGGTGAATTTATAGACCAACCACTTTGTGAAGAATGTTTTATTAAAGAAAGAAAAAAATTAATAGGTGAATAAAATGGGTGAATTGTTTTGTACTAAATGTGGTTCAACACGATTATATTATAATTCTAAATCAGAACCATATTGTTCAAGATGTGGAAGTAATCTTATTGATTACGACCCTTTTTAGGAGTGATAAAAATGGGACTTGGAATAGATAACATAATTAAAAATATGGACCCTGGTTTAAAAAAATTGTTCGGAAATATCATATCGCTTTGTTTCATAGCGATTGTTTTGTATGCTGTATTATCTCTTGTGTTACTTCATAGTTTGAATTTCATAGGATTTCTTACATCATCTGATTTTGTTTCTATAATTATGGCTGGATTCTTTTTGTATATTGCTTGGATGATTCTTAGTGGAAAGAAAATAAATATTAATCAACCACAACAACAAAAACAAATTAAAAAACAACCTATTCATCCACCACTTAAACCCAGACCAAGAATAAAACAACCACAAATGCAGGAAATAATAATAGAGGAAAAGAAGACAACAAAAAGAGTACCGTATAAACAAAATAATCCTGTAAGAGGAAGTTGGAAATGCCCAAAGTGTGAATTTTTGGTTGTTGGAAGAAGTAAATGTCCAAAATGTGGTTTTCAAAGGAGATATTAATGGAATTTAAGGAATGGTATGAAGAATATGGAGCATTGTTAAAGGGAACAATTGCAAGTATAGCTTTTGTTACATATTTATTGATGTGGATTAATGGAGTGATTTAGATGCCAATATGTAAAAACTGTGGAGCATTTGTATCAAATATGAAAAAACATATTAGACGAAATCGTTGTGAGAAAGCAAGTCCAAGAAATAAGGGAAGGGTGGTTAAATGAGAAGCTTTTTGAAAGAGACTCTTTCACGAAAAAACCTCCTAATTTTTTCGGCTTCTCATTCCATAAACCTTAAATGATAAATTAAAAGTTGATGGAAAATGATAGAATCATTTGTAGTTGAATATGATGAAACAAAGACAACAACTTCACGTTTGATAATGTGTTTTGCAAATGCTGAGGGTGTTATAAATGTTAAAAAAAAGAAACCATTGAAAATAGATTATTCTGTTGATTATATTTTAGATAATGATTTATAAATTAAAAGAGGTATGAAAAAATGGCAAAAAAAATAGATTTTGAACCTTTTGAGCCAATAAAATTGTCTGAAAGGGAAAAAGCAGGTCGTGCTTTTATGGAAGTTGTTCATGGTGCTTTTGAGGTTGGTTATCAAGCAGGCGTTGCTGACACTTTAAAAAAACAAGAATCAAAAAAATAAATTAAAATGACAGGGATAATATGGAATTAACAAGTGATGAAATAAAGTTTCTTGATGATGTTCTTGGTCATGTTAATTATGATGTTGATGAATCGGATATATTTTGGTCTATTTGTGCAAAGTTGAAATTGGATAAAGATAAATTAAAAATACAAGGAGAATAAGATATGGAATTAAAAAAGGATTTGGAAAGGAGATATAAAAAATCTTGTCTTGAAGGTGAGATTTATCTTTGGCAAATTCATATTATGGAACATCCAGATGATAAAGAATGTTATGAAAATGCCATTGCAGATAATATTCGTAAATTACAAAGACATGGTTTAAAGGAGAAATAAATATGGTATTGAATGAAGTTTGGCAATGTGGTCATTGTGGAAATATTTATGAAACTGAAAGTGAAGCAAATGACTGTTGTGATGGTTATGCTGAGAAAAGTTATAGGTGTTCTAAATGCAATCAACTATATGCAAAGGGAATTAAGGAATGTTACTTCTGTTGATATTTAAATTAGGAGTTCAATAAAAATGGATAGCATAACAAAGGCGATACAAAAAAGTAGAGATGAAAGAGCAGAGCATTTAATAAAAATTGTTTCAGGTAAAAAAACAATATGGGATAAAATAAAATCTAAATTAAAAATACAAGGGTGAAAAAGATGGTAAGAATTGAGATATTAAAATCTGAATCAAAACCAAATAGTTTTCATTATCGTATTGGTGGATTTACAGATGAGATGAATGTTTATAATGCATCAGAGCATGATGTTATTGCTGATGTTAAAGAGGAACTTCGTAAATTAAAACTATCAGGAGATTAAGACCGCTATGGATTTAAACCACGTGGTAAAGATACTTTGGTCAGGGCTTCAAAGCCCTTTCTCCTGTCTTAAATTAAAACGGTAAGGTTATGAATATAGAAGAATATAAAATAAAATATGGATATAAAGAACTGCCATGGCATTTCTATTTACGTAGTGCTTTATTCTGGTGTTGGTTAATGATATTACCACTTGGATTTCTTTGTTACTTTAAAATAATTGGATTGATAGAAGCTATGGCTATTTATATTCCATGGGCTTTGTTTTGGTGCATGAAAGCTGTTAAGAAAATGCAAGAAGATAAATTAAAACTTCAAGGTAAAAAATAAACTATTTAAAAATGAAATAGAAGTAATAAAATTTAAAAGAAAACAATTTAATTGTATCTATATATAAAACAAAAAGATTAAAAATAAAAGATACAAATTTCAAAAAATCAAAAATAAAATTTAAAACCATTGAAATATCAATAAAGGAAAAAGGAAATGAAATTAAGTAAAAAGGAAGTTCTTAAATCATTAGGAGACAGATTATCATTTGCGATAGTTATTAACTTTTACATATGGTTATTTGTTGCTATGATTGAAGGAGAAGGAAAAGTTATAGTTTACTTTAATCACTTTAATGAAGCATTGTTGGAATACATAATCTATATAATTATATTCCCCATTATGTTATATGCTTTAGTTAAAGATTTGAAAGAATCAAGAAGAAAAAGGAGGGAAAGAATTGCCAAAAAAGAAATATCAAAAAGGAATTCAAGAAATGGTATTGAAAATAATTGAAGATAGTAAAAGAAAACAACTACCTTATATAACTAAAAAAGATATTATCATAAATCTTAAACAACAGGATGTAAAACTTAAAGACCCCAACGCTCAAGTTGGTCAGGCATTATATCAATTACAAAGAAAAACAAAGTATAGAAGACCTAGAATTAGAAAATTCAAAGATAAAAAAGGAGTTACAAAAGGGTGGACTACAGTAGAGGATAAGTATTTTTTCAACCCGTGGTATTTTCCACAGAAGTGATATGAATGGATATGATGATTATTGCCGTTCCGATTTGGATTGTTACAATATGTTTTGTAATTTATTCACTTTTAGATTTACGAAAATACATAAAAGAGAATTACCCTGGACTTTGGTGATATGATGAATAGAGTTGTTGGATATTTGAAAGAACCTATAAATATATTATGGATTTCAATTACAATTATTATTGGTATTTGTATTTATTTGTTTAGCATAAGACCTTTTACTTAGGTGATATGAAATGGATAAGATAAAATTATTAAAAGAGATAAGCAAGAGAATTAAACCAAGCTTTCTTTTATTGAGTTTTGTAACAACTATATTTATCATTGGTTTTACTAATGTTGTTTTTGCTATGATAGGAAATATGGGTAAATGGGAAGATACTGAATTAACTGCTATGCTTGTGTTTGCTATTTTTGGTTTGTTGGTTGTATTCTTTCTTTATGTGATATGGTATAATTATTTTCAAAACATTACAAATAGGTGATATGATATGATGTTTGAGATAAGTATGGTTGTGGCTGGTATTTGTTTTGGTGTAGCTTTTGGTATGATACTTGCTAAAATGTATGCTAAAAACATTGGACTTAGGTGATAAAACTTAAAGGTTTTGATAAAATGACATTGAAAATATCAATCGTTGGTCTAGGAAAGTTGGGAGCTACCACTCTTTGTGTTTTAGCGTCGAAAGGTTTTCACGTTGTAGGAGTGGATATTAATAAGGGAACGGTTCAGAAAATAAATGATAAAATATCACCTATTTATGAACCTGGAGTTAAAGAATTGTTAAACGAGAATTCGGAAAGGATTATAGCCTCGTCAGAGTATAAAACAATTCTAGGAACGGATATGACAGTGATTATCGTTCCCACACCTAGTACCAAAGAAGGAAACTTCACCACAAAATATGTTGAAGAAGTGATAAAAGAGATAGGAAAGGTATTATCAAAGAAAAAAGAATATCACAACGTAGTTGTGACAAGTACTGTTCTACCTGGAAGTATGGAAGAAGTTATCAAACCACTTCTTGAAAAATACTCTGGAAAGAAGGTTGGAAAAGATATTGGACTCTGTTACAACCCAGATTTTATAGCAATTGGAAGTATTATAAAAGGATTAACTAATCCAGATATGATACTTATAGGGGAATCAGATAAAAAAGCAGGAGCTATGTTAGGATTAATGCACAATAGTATTACAGAAAATGAACCGACTATTCATAGAATGTCATTCTATAATGCTGAACTTGCTAAGATATCTCTTAATGCCTTTGTTACCATGAAAATATCATTTGCTAATACAATAGGAGAAATTTGTGAAAAAATGCCCACAGGAAACGCAAATCATGTTTTAGATGCTATTGGAGATGATAAAAGAGTTGGCCAAAGATATCTTAAAAAAGGATTATCATATGGTGGTCCATGTTTTCCAAGAGATAACAGAGCATTTAATTATGTTTCAGACAAATATCGTTCTCAATCGTTACTTTCCTTAACATCAGATGTTGTTAATAAACAACAGATTAATAGAATTGTTGATTATATTTTAAATGTATTAAATAAAATAGGAAATAAATCAATTTCTGTTCTCGGATTAACTTATAAACCTGATTCTAATTTAACAGAAGAATCGGCTCCTTTGAAAATTGTTCAACAATTAATTAAAGTAGGAATAAAGGTAAAAGTATACGACCCATCATTTCCAAAGGTTAAAGGGATTGAATTATCAAAATCTATAGTGGATTGTCTAAAAGATTCAAAGGTTTGTTTCATAGCAACCCCGTGGAAAGAGTTCAAAGATATGGAAAAGTGGGAATTTATCAGGTTAATGTCTGAAAAACCTATTATCATTGATGCTTGGGGAATTCAAAAGGAATTTAAAGACGATTATAATATTGATTATAGAGAGGTAGGAGTCAATGACTAAAAAAGAGATATATGATTATTGGAATCAAAGAACGCCTTACACGTGGGGTAACTATAAAGATATGAGGAAATTACGATATGAACTTCAAGATTATATGTATAAATCGTTTAATTTTCAGGATTTTAGAGGAAAAAAAGTTCTTGAAATAGGATGTGGTTCAGGAATAGATTCAGTTGAGTTTGCTAGAAACGGAGCAGAAGTTTATGCCGTTGATATGACGGATAAAGCAATAAAACATACTAAAAAATTATTTAAAGAATTAAATTTGAAAGGAGAAATATCAAAAGCTGATGCTACAAATCTACCTTTTCAAAATAACTTTTTTGACCTTGTTTACAGTTATGGTGTTCTTCATCATATCCCTGTTGTAGAAAAAGCATTAGATGAAATTCATAGGGTTTTAAAACCAAAAGGAAAATGTTTTGTTATGTTATATCATAAGGATAGTCTTCTTTATTATTATAGTATTCTTTATTTAGGTGGAGTTGTTTTCAAAGGATTTAAAAAAGAATTATCAGAAAAAGATATATTAGCAAAATATAGTGAAGGAAAAATGGGAAATCCGTATACAAAAGTATATACTAAGGAAGAAGCAGAAAGGTTATTTTACAATTCAGGGTTTAATAATATAACAGTAGATGTTGAATATCCAGTTATTGATACAACCATAGAGAGAAAAGTGAAAATACATCATTTACCACAAAATCTTGGGTGGCATCTTATAGTTAAGAGTGAGAAACAATGAGTAAACTAATAGACTTTATTAGGTTAGTGAAAGCATTATGTTTAATTATTGTTTTTTCTCCTTTTTACATTTTTTATAAAATATTTAAAAAAAATAAAATAAAATATTAAATTTGAACAAACATTTATATATTAGTTAATCATTATAAGGATAAGGTGAAATTAATGAAAAAATCAGAATTCGGGAAAGGACTTTCCATATGTTTAGCAAAATTTCTAGAACATTTTGGTAGTGAACAGTTAAGGTATATTAGTTTTTTAGATTTATACAAAAATAAACCAAAATTAGAACAAAAAGTTATGATATCAGATAATCCTCCAGACAATTTGAATTATGGAAATTTAACTGATTATTTAAAATTTTATATCAAAAATATTTTACCTATCTACAAAAATAATATGGATAAAGCAATTAGTCGTGAAATAGAATTATGGGCTAGTGGTGCATCTGACCATCTTTACGAAATTGAAACTCCAGAAGGAGACGATTGGAATGAAATTAGAGAAATGGTTGATAAGTTAAAAGACAAAGGTTTAGAAATAGGACACGGAGCAAGAGATAAAATGTGGAAATTAAAAGATATTAATGAATTAAAAGAATTAACTTTTAAAATACTATTAAAAATAGACGAAAAAATAGGATTAAATCCAGATATCGGTCAGTGGTGAATAAAGTGTTAAGATTTTCTTATTCAAGTTTATCATCAAAAGATGTAACATGTGAAGATTGTAAGTTATTTAAAGGGTGTTATAGAACAACAAGAGGCTATGATACTCGAATTATGTGTGATTCTTTTATTAGAAAAGAACCATATGTTCCAAAACTTACTGATTCTGAGTGGGATTTTCATCAGTTTTTGTGGCAAGTTTCATGCTCAATGATGAATGTTCAGACAATAAAAAACTCTTATATGAAAGATTGGTCGACACCAGATTCATTAATAGGACTTCCAGAAGAAAGACCAACTTTTATTGAATGTTGTGTTTTTAATGATGTCATGAAAGCATTATATGATTATTTAAAAGATAATGAAAAAATTCTTATTAGTAATGATAAAGATATGAATAATATAATTAAAATACAAATTTGTGTGAGGGATAATAAAGTAATTTGTTCATTTACAGATAAATACTTAATTGACAGAATAAAAAACGTTATCAAAGATACAGATTATAAATTTACAAATAATGAATCTGTTTTTGGGACTAAAAAAGAAGAGGAAATTTCCTAGGAGGAAATAGAAATGCAAGAAATATTGGAAATAAAAGGAAAAATATATGAGGTGATTGACGGACAGGTGACCAAAATTAAGGTTGATGATACAATCTTTGAAATAAAGTCATCAGAAGAGAAGAAAGAAAGTTTTATAGAAGACATTCCTTCAGTTTTTACTCCAAAAGAAAAGGGTCAAAGAGTTGGAGCAATTAAAAAATGTACTATATATGAAAATATTTTAAATGATATAAGAAACGGAATATCTGAAGGAAAATCAAACAAAGACCTAATGAATATTGTAAAGGAATATACTCCAATTGCAAATAGTGGAACACTTCATTGGTATGTCAATATGTACAAAAGATATATTAGTGAAAAAGAAACTAAACCAGTTCCAACTTTTGAACAAGATAGAGGTAAAGTAGTTGGTCATTTAAATAAACTTAACATATGTGAAAATGTTCTTAATGAAATAAGTGAAGGTATTAATCAAGGAAATCAACAAGAAAATTTGACATCAATAATTAAAAAATACTATCCAAATACATCATATGCAACAAAGAGAACTTATTTATCAATATATAGAAGATTTTTAGGACACCCACAAATAACAAAACAAGGGACAGACAGAGGAAAGATAGTTTCACGAATAAAAGGAACACCAATTCACGAGAAGGTATTAAAAGATATCTCTGAAGAATATCAAAAAGGAAACCTTGACTTTGAACCTATTTTAAAGAGATATTATCCAGATTTGACAATAAATTCAATCAGAAGGTATGCTTATAGTTACAGAAAATACTTTGATATAGAAATAGGACGAGGAGAAAGAATAAACAAGACCTTTTTTCGTCCAAGAAAAACAATCCCGAAAAAAAGACGAAGAAAAAAACAAAAGCCTAAAGAAGCTGTTGGGTTTTGTAAAACATATAAAACTTGGATAACAAAAGAAGAATACCAAAAAGTAAAATCTGCTATTAATTCTTGGAATTTTGTGGCAACAACACAAAGTGTTTCAAAAAAGACAGGGATACCAGAACAAAGAATTAGAGCAACATTGAGATACTTGGTTGATAAACACGAAGCATATTGGAAAAGAAATGAAGACTCTATTCCAATTTATCATCCTTGTATCTAAACGAGAGAAGGAAGTTTTAATAAAAAAATAGAAGGAATATCCGTCCACTTTCTTCTCTCTACCTTTATTTTTTTATAATTTTTTTATAAGTTACATACAACCACACACATTTTTTTTCACACCACGTAGAAAAATATATAAAGCGTTTTGTTATTTAGATTATTTACCACTTTTGAAGTCAATAGGTGAGGGGCAATTTTTATTGCTTTAGGGATGATATTCACTTGTGGGGAGTGGAGAGTAATGAAGAAACCGAGGGGAACAATAAACGCATTTTCTATTGGGTCGGGGACACCTGTTTTAACTGTTCCAAAGGATGTGGCTGAAGATTTCAATATGGATGTGAAAAATAAAAAAACTTACTTTAATGTTTTCACAGACTTTTCAAGAGGAAAGAAAAGAATAATTTATGAATATGCTTATGAAGTGGAGAAATAATGGTTATACATGATACAGATTTTGGAGATAAATTAATCGAAGACTATCTGTCAACTTTTGGTAATTATTCTTTTAGAAACGAACTTTATGGAAAGATATCACTCCATGTCATTTTAGGACAAGCATTAAAGAATGTTTATTATCGAATGGGTTCAAGAAAAATTGATATTCGAGTTAATCTTTTGTTTATTAAACCACAGGGAACTGGAAAAGGTGCAGGATATGGTTTTGTTGAAAAGATGTCAAAAAATCTTGATTTGGAGTTTAAAAGTTTAACAGAATCAACTGATGCTGGTCTTGTGGGAACTTTAGAATATGATAAATCAACAAAACAAAGTGTTCCTGTTTATGGTCTTTTAAAAGATGCTGATATCATAGGAATGGAAGAAGCATCTGTATTGTTTGATTTCTCAAATGAATTCAGTAAAAAGAATATGACATATATGCAGATAACTATGAATCCACTTTCTGATTCATCCTGTCATATATCAAAGAAACTTGGAACTGAAATGATTGAATTCAAACCCCACGCTTCTTTTGTTTTAATGAGTTATCCACCAGATAAATTAGCAGATAAAATTTTAAAAACAGGTTTTGTTGATAGGGTTATTCCTGTCTTTGAAGATGTAACGATTGAAGATAGATTATCAGTTATAAAACAAATGAGTGAAAATGTTAATGTTTCCACTCCAGAATCATATGAAGAAAAGTTTATTTCTGTTGCTAAAAGATTAAAAATAATAATAGATTCATTTCAAAAAGGAGATATTTGTGTTACTATTCCTGATGATGTTCATAGATTATTACTTGGAGTTATAGATGAACTTGCTCAGAAAATTCTTGATGCTTCTCCAAAAGCACGAGAAAAACTTGAGCATTTCATTAGTAGGTTATATGAAACACTATTGAAATTATCAATTCACCATTCTTTGTTATCTAGAAGAACAAATTTAGATATATCAGATGTAATTTATGCTCGAATTACTTATTTACCAATTTGGATAAATCTTATTATCAGTATAGAATCACTTTTAATTATTGCTCCAGCAGAAAGAGCAAGAAGACACAGAATTATAAGAACTGCAATTAATGAATATGACAAACAAATTAAAATAAAATCATTTGTAAGAGACAAAGTTTGGGTTAGAAGACCAACAATGCTTGAAAATTTACAGGTTTTATGGGATAATTGTTCTTTACCAACTGCTGATAATAATTTAAGGAAGTTAGAAAAACTTCCAGAGTTTGAGTATTCAAAAATCACAAAATATGAAAAAGATAAATTCTTTGAAAGAAAATATTTTGGAGACGTTGCTTATCTTAAAAAAATAAAGGAGATATAATATGAAAAAAATAATAGTAATTTTTATAGTTTTGATGATGATTTTTGTTGTATCTGTATCATCTAAACAAATAAAAATAATCCAAAATCATCCTCCAGAAAAACCAGTATTATTGTCTCCAAAAATAGTTGTTAGTGGAAATCAGTTTTTGGTTTCAACAGTTACAAAAGACCCTGATAATGATAATGTTTATTATAGATTTAATAACAATTATGAGTGGAAAGGACCTTTTAAATCGAGTTCTATTCACATTGAAAAAATTAGACTTATAGTTCCTGTTGGGAATTATACACTTGGTGTTCAATCAAAGGACATTTATGATGCTGAAAGTGATTGGACATATGTTGAAATTTCTGTGATAAAAACGAAAACAAACAATTTTCCGTTTTTGTTTCAGATTATACAACAAATTTTTAAAATATGGAGGAAATAAAAAATGGCAGTAGTACCATCTGATATCCAAGAGGGTATCAAAAAATTAAGTGAAGCTGTTGACATTCCAGTGAAATCACTGATGGAAAGATTAAAAGAAATCATCTCTACAGATGAAACAATTCAGACTATGGAGAAAGATGATTTCAAAATAAGATATGCATGGGCTCTTCTTTATAGAGAACATTCTATGAGAGGAAAAACAACAGATTGTTATATCATGCCTATTTGTCCCACCAGAGTGAGAGAAATCAAAATGAAAGGAGAAAAAACTGCTGTTGGAGATATGACAGCGTTGGTTCAGAAAATAGAAAAAGATGAAGACGGAAACCAAACTGTTGGAGAAGTTCAATATGGTTCTGGAACATTCTGGAGAGATGGAGCAAAACATTTAGAAGCTCTTGAACCTGGAAAGGTTTACAAATCATCATTGATTATAAATGACAACAGTTGGGGTGTATCAATTACATCTGACAGAGCAGGATTTGCACCAGTCAATGAAAAAATGATAGATTTCAAAGAATTCTATGAAAAAGAAATCAAACCAAAAGATATTGGAATAACAATTGGAGAAATGGATTTAAATAAATCTGAAACAACAACTGATATTCGAGTAGTAGAGGCAACAGTTATTGAGTCAGAGGTTGGAGAAACAGCGGACAAAAGAGAATATGGACGATATACAATAATGGATGATTCAGTTATAGGAAGCAACTTCGCAATATTTGTTAGTCCAAAGGACGTCAAATGGTCTCAAGGTTCAATTTTGATATTTGGAGGAACAATTGATATAGATGAAAAAACTGGAGCAGTTAGATGGAGTAATCATTTCATATTACCAACAGATTTAGCACTTCCAAAGGAAATTGTTGTGAAACCAGTTACTTCAGAGAAAAAAGAAGAAATTGATATATCGGAACCTGAACCAGAGGAACAACCAGAAGAAAAGGAAGAATCCGAAGAAAAACCAAAAGAAGACGAAGACTTTGAAATTTAAAGGAGATGATGAAGGTGGTCGAGAAAAAGAAATCTATAAACGAAGAGCCAAAAGACCTTTGGAATCAAAATTTAGTAACACCAGTTTCTATCAAACAATACGCAAAGGAAATAGCAAATACTGAAAAGATAATAGTATTTGGAGAATCAAATACAGGAAAGACATCTTTTTATATCTCTATTCTTGAATACCTTGAAAAGAAAGGTTTAAAGAAAGAAGAACTTCTGATGTGTATCATTTATCCTGATAGACCAACTGGAATTACAAAACTGTTTAAAAATATTCCAGAAAAGTATAGAGATAGCATATTGGTATTTCCTATCAATACATATGAGGAATTGGTATCATCGACATCTGAAGCAGAGAAGAAATTAAAAGAACACAGACAAAAAACAGGAAAATTTGGTTGGATGGTCGTTGAATTATTGGAGGATTCATGGAAATCAGTCCAAGATTACTATTGTCGATTAGCATATGGAGAAACTCTTGGAGAATATTTTGCTAAAAAAAGAGCAGATGTCAAAGCAATGAAAGAAGATACCACGGCTTATCGTGCATTAGAAGGTTGGGGAGATTGGACAATTATCAAATATTTCCACAACTTCAATTGGATTGATAAAATCAAGAGAATGCCTTATAATATTGTTTTTACTGCTGAAATCAAAGAAGAAGGAAATAAAGATTCAATTTTCTTTGACCTTGGATACAGACCTGCTGGTGAAAAAGACAATATGCACAGAGTTGATACAATTTTATATCTGAATCATAAATCCAACACCTTTAAAATAAAACCATACAAGTTGACAGGATACAGAAGATTATATGGAGAACTTGATATAACAAACAAAAACGCATATGAAGTTCACAAGAGTGCTCTGAAAGAATTAGAAAAGAGAGGATACAGAACATCAGCTATTGAAGAGTTGGAGAAAGAAGCAGGAATTAAAGTTCCAAATGTTTCACCGCCTCCCAAGAAAGAAGAAGAAGAAAAGCCCAAAGAGGAACCAAAGAAGGAGGAACCAAAAGACGAATGGTCAATTTAAATGTGGAGTGGTAAGCTCTGGGTTAAGTAAGATTTTTTTTAAAAATCTCTCCTCACCACCTTCGCCTGGAGCCCACAAATCCACATTTAATAAGGAGGAAATAATATGAAAATAAAATTAAAACAAGAAAAACTACAGGAAATGTTAGAGAAACTGATGGTAAAGGATATATTCCCATCAGCAGTCATTTCTAAAGCAGATGATACAATCTTTTCAATTCAAAAAGAAGAACACGGAAGAGCTATCAGAATGGTAAGGTTCGATAAAGAGTTCTTTGATGAATTAGAAGGAGAACCAGAATCAATTGAACTTGATATTGAACGAACTATTGGAATCGTTAAAAACATTTTAGCAGGAACAGACCTTGTTGTTGAGACAAAAGGAAATAAGGTATCAATAAAAAAATTAATTACAGATGAAAACGGGAAAGTTACAGGAGAAAAAGGAGTGACAATGATATCATATAAGGAACCAGAAGGAGAGGTTATGAAAGAGTTACCTTTTGAAATAAAAGATGGTGTGCCAATGATAGGAGAATCAAAGTTGGCTCTTGATACTCACTTAAAAATAAACCTTGATGAATTTAAAAATATATCAGGATATGCTGGAGTTTTGAAGACAGAGTTCTATAAGTTTATTATTGAAGGAGGAAAAATTTCAGTTAGAGTTGGAAATTTACATGATTTTAGTGATTATCATACAGAGTATCCAGAAGGAAAGGTTGAAAGTGGAGAGGGATTAGAAGTAATTTTTACTTATGGAGTTCCACAAATTGCTGATACGTTTCGTCAGGATGTCAATATCAAAACAAAAACAAATTCTCCGGCATGGATTTTTGAAAAAGATAAAGGATATATTCTCGGAATATTAATTCCACCATATGTCCAAGAGTAGGTGATGAAATGTTTAGAAAGAAAAAGGAGGAAGAATTTATGGAAGAAGAAGAACAACAACCAGAAGAAGAGCAAAAACAACCAGAAGTTCAAAAAGATGTATTAAGAACAACAAGATATTATTTGATGGTTGTAAATGATGGAGAAAGCCAAGAAAGTTTAGTTATTAAAGGAAAAAACATTCTTGTGGCTTTAACAAAATTTGCTCGTGAATATCAAAATGTTTGTGATGATTGGTTGGGTTTGAATATCAGCATAGAAGAAGTTGAAGCAATAGAGTAGAATTTCTACTGAAGATGTTGTGTATGTTCAATGAAATGCCACGGTATATCGGATTTCCAAATCAGTTTTGGTGCGAAAGTAAGTTTGCTTTTGATAGTTTTGAAAGTATGTTTAAGAACAAAGCACCATTTTTTGTTTCTACATTTAAATTCAAAGACAAAGATACACCAATAATTGATAATCTATTTTTTGATATAGATTCCTACTTTTCTATTAGAGTTCCTTATAGAAATATTAATAGACTGAAAAGTTTTTGTGAAAAATATGATATTCCAACAGTTATAAACTTTTCAGGAGGAAAAGGGTTTCATTTATACGCTTTGATTAAACCAATGATTCCAACATCTTCAAAATCAAAGGAGACAATAAAAGATTTGATGTATTCAGTTCAAATGAGAATGGCTAAAGAAGCAAAAATAGAAGCATTTGATGAACCAACTTTTGGAAGACTTAGGTTTTTAACAAGATATCCAACATCAAAATATATTCGTAGAAACGAAGATACAAATGATTTTGATAAAAACGAATTCTACTGTAGATATTTAACTAATGATGAATTTGATATGGGTTTAAAAAAGATTATCAAATTAGTTAAAGAACCAGGTCAAGTTCCAAATTCACCAACATCATCAATAACTCTTCAGGAAATAGCTGATTCTTTTGATAATTTTAAGATGTATCATAGAGAGAATGGAATGAAAGAACAAATATTTATTAATAGAAAAGGAAGTACCACTCCAACTATTTCTGCATTAGGATTACCATGTCTTCAGGATTTAGCTAAACATTCTCACCCATCTCATTTTGAAAGGATAGAATTAGTTGCTTGGTTAAAATATCTTGGATATAATGATATGTCAATTAATGCTTTTATCAAAAGTTGCAATTGGACAAGATATAGTTATCCTATTACATCATATCAGGTTAGAACAATTAAACCTAGAATGGTTAAATGTTCTTTTTTAAAAAAGTCTTACGGACATCTTTGTGAAAGATGTTCTTTGTTTAGAGGTTAAAAAATGAAATGGACATCAAAAAGAAAAAACATGATTAATAAGGGTAGAATTTGTAAATATCCTGGATGTAATCATCATTCTTCATCTAAAGGATATTGTATTAATCATATAAAATATTATTATGAGGAGAGGAAAAATGAAAAAAAAATATAAAATGGATTTTAGAAGCAGAGGAGATTACTTACTTTTTGCTTGGATGATATCATTAGCCACTTTAATAGGGATTGGAACTATAATAAATGACGAAATCAATTGGTTTGCTTTCTTATACTTTTTTATAGGAATGTATTCTAGTTTAGTGTTAGTTTTGTGGGTTAAAAGAAACAGAAGAATGTGGGAAGAATCATTAAAAGATAAATGTCCATATTGTGGAAGTTCAAACACCAAAAAAGCTGGATTTTATTATGGAGTGAATGGAACAAAACAAAAATATGAATGTAATAGTTGTGGAAGGGGGTTTAGAAAAAATGTTTCCGAATGTTAAAAGTGAACTTGAAAAGTTAGAAAAACACTTAAAGAAAAGACCAGATGAAAAATTAATTAATGGATATAAAAGAGCAATGGAAGATTATAAAGAATCAGAAAACGAACAGTGTAAATGGGCAGCTGATATAATCAAAAAAGAAATTGATAGAAGAGGTTTAAAGATAGAATGAAAATTTGTGTTGATTCTCGTGAGCATTTAAAGATTCCTTTGTTTCAGGATTACATATCTAAAGGAAAGAGTAAATTGATATCGGGAGTTGAAGTTGGAACATATGCTTCAGGTGATGCTCATTCAGGAGACGGATTGGTAGGGATAGAAAGAAAAGCAGGAGATTTATTATCATCAATTTATAATGACCAATTAGATAAACAATTAAAGGAATTAAAGGATAATTTTACTCATGCTTATCTTTTTATTGAATATGAAGGAATAATGGATGTTATATGTCAGTATCCAAATGCTAATTCGGAGATGATAATGAGTAAGATTGCGTCAGTGCTTGCTCGTAAAGGAGTATCAATCTGTTTTGTTGGACAATTATATGTTCCTATGGTGGTTAAGACCATTGAAAGATTCTATGATGGAAAGACACCAATTAAGAACATTCATTACACACCCGTACGACGAAAGGCAACCGCTAAAGAGGTTAAGTTAGATATCATTAGTCGAATACCAAAGATAGGTGCCAGAAAGGGTTTACAACTGCTTGAAACGTTTGATAATTCAATTGGGAAGATATCAAAGGCTGAAATAGAAGAGTTAATTAAAGTTCCTGGAATAGGAAAAAAATTAGCAAATGAAATAAAAGAGGTATTGAAATGATAATGAAAAGAAAAGACGTCATGAAATTAATCATATCGACATTTATAGTTGTTGCTTTGTTTTTTGGAATTATTACTATCGTTTTATTTATACATTCGAGTACTACAGGACTTATAATAGGAGTATTTTCTGGATTTGTTTTAATATGTATGATTTTTTATTCTGTTTATCCTGTAGTCTTTAAAGATTATATTGAAGATTATTGGAAATATAAAGAAGAAAAAGAAAGAGAAAAGGAGGAATTAAATGAAGTCTGAAACAGGTAGACATTGGAGGTATATTTTATGTTTAAGTTTAACAATATTAATAATGTTTTCATTACATTTTGCATTATTTATTGATTGGCTTGGATATGCACAAGCGTTTGAAGAATATAATATGCAATATGGTTGGAGACCAGAGTATGAACCAATTGAACCTTGGGTTAAAACGGTTTCGTTTTTGTTTATTCAGGTTTGGCATTGGATTGTAGGGATAATTTGTATTTTTATTATATGGAGATTCATTTGGTATCCTGATGTATTGATAACAGATGAATTTAAATCAAAATTTAGGAGGAAAAAACATGGTAAGAAAAAGAGCAGGCAAACTAAGTTATTCTAGAAGAGTTAGTATAGAAGAAAAAAAATATGTAAAACCAGTTAAAAAAAGTAAGAAGAAGTATTGGATAGCACTTGCGTTAATTGGAATATTTTGTTTGGTTTTGTTTTTTAATTCATATTTCAATTATACTTCGGGGACAGCATTTAATCCACAAGGAGATTCAATAGGAACTAGATTCTTTTTATCTGGACCTGACCCATATTATAATATGAGGACTTGTACTGAATCAATTGATAGTGGATACTATCGTTTTGTAACAGAAGAAGACCCTCTGTTGAATTATCCTGTTGGTCACTACGGAAGTTCTCGACCACCATTATTCAATATGATTGCTATGGGGTCTGCTCATTTGGTTAACGGAATAACTAATATTGGTATAGAAGATTCGTTAGGGTGGTGTATGCTTTTCTTACCAGCTATTTATGGTGCTCTTTTAGTTTTTCCTGTATATGGGATTGGAAAAGAGTTATTTCATAGAAAAGCTGGATTGATAAGTGCTTTTTTTATAGCAATTATTCCTTTACATATAGGTTCAGGCCACGGTTCAGCATTTAGTTTATTTGACCACGATTCTTTTATTTTATTGTTATTTACAGTTGTTTTTTATTTCCTTTTGAAAGCATTAAAGGAAGAAAATAAAACAAAATCAACTTTATTTGCTATTTTATCAGGAATATTTATAGGAGGAATTCAATTAACATGGGTAAACGCAGAAATGGCTTTTGTATCAATTGCTCTTTTTATTGTGATAATGCTGTTTATTGATATTTTTAGAAAGAACAGAAGTATCAAAACTCCTTTGACATTATCAATAATTTTGGGAACAGGTTTTCTTATTTCTTTACCATATGATGTTGCTAGAAATACTGTTTTTAATTTTCCACTTTATACTTTTGCTGTTTCTTTGGTGGTAATTCTTGTATATTTGATAATAAAGAAACTTGACTTACCGTGGATAGTTTCTCTTCCTTTGATAGGAATTTTTTCGGGGGTAGGGTTAGGATTTCTTTATATGATTAATTCAGGAATAATAAAGTTAGGTAGTGTTATTGGGGGACCAATTTACGCTATTTCAAGTATCATATTTGGAGAAGGAATTTATGGTAGTGAAGTATCATTGACAATTGGAGAGGCACATACATATGGAATAAGTCAAACTGTAATGGGATTTGGACCAAGTATGTATTGGTTAGGTTTAGTAGGATTTGTTTTATTTATTTGGAAAACTCATAAGGAGAAATGGAAATCATATCATATTTTCTTTATTATGATGTTTATAATTTATCTTTGGTTAACAGGAACTGCAGGGCGTTTCCTTAATGATATGATTCCTTGTATTGCTCTTTTTGCTGGATTTACAATATTTGTATTGATTGAAAAAATAAATTATAAGAAAATGATAAGAACCATCAAAAGTCTTGGTGGTTTCAAAGGAATAAGAAAAGGAGTAAAATTTATTCATATAGTAGGAATTCTTTTCATATCATTTTTAGTTATATTTCCAAACGTATTTTTAACTTTAGATGCCGCTACACCACCAGAAATGGATAGAGAAGTTTTTGGTGAAGATTTTACAGGAGTATATGGAAATAGTTTATTTCAACAAATATATTGGGTTGATGCTTGTAGTTGGATTTCTCATCAAGATACAGAAATTAAAGAACCAGAAAATAGACCAGGAGTTATAAGTTGGTGGGATTATGGTTTTTATTTGTCATCAATGTCTGAACATCCTACTGTCGCTGATAATTTCCAAGAAGGAATACCACCAGCGTCGAATTTTTTGACTTCTCAATCTGAAAAGGAAGCAGTATCAATATTGATTATCAGAATTGTTGAGGGAACGAAAGAACCAGCGTATTATGGAGAAATATCAGATGATTGTATAGAAGTATTTGAAAAACATTTAGGAAACGAATCAAAAAATATAACAAATATTTTAAATTATCCAGAGAAATATGCTCCATCTTTCGACCAACCAGTTGCTCCAGAGTGGGGGTATAGTGGAATGAAAATATCAGTTTGGAATGCTATGTATCAAGATTCCTCTAATATAATTATGAAATTATCAGATGAAGAAGTTACTAATTTGTACCATGATATGATGAAAGCAACAGGATATTCAATTAGATATGGAGCAATTGAACAGAGAGATTTAACTTCAATTTTTGGAGTATTTCCATTTTTAGCAGATAAAGGAACTCATGGTTATGTTACTATGGAAGACGATTTTTATGTTACTGAATATGTAGATACAAATACCAATAAAGGATATTCAATTGATGAATTAAACAATATGACTAAAGAAGAAGTAGATAGTTTATCATTGGATACGAGAACAAGAAGGAAGGAAGGATATTATAATTCAATGGCGTTTTCTTTGTATTACGGACCTAATTTCGGAAATCAAGTTCCAGATAATAGAGCTCCAACATACGGATTAAAACATTTTGTTCCTGTTTATTTATCTCCATATATAGTAATAGCAAAATATTATGAAGGTGCAAAAATAAGTGGAACTATTACTGCCGAGGGTAATCTATATAGTGGTTCAATGGTTTTTGTTTTAGATGAATATGGAATTCCTCACGATAGTTGTATAGTTGATAATGGAAAAGTTAATTTAATATCTCCACCAGGAAATGTTACATTAGGTTTGTTTATGATGGGAGAATTAGTTGGACAAACAAAATTAGATTCTCCAATAACAGAAGAAGAAGCTCTAAGAGAAGTTGAATGTGATAAAACATTTTCTATTGATATCAATATGTCTTCTGTTGCTGTTTCTTTTTTAGGAGATATTGAACAAAATACAAGTATTACAATAACAAGTCAAACTTATCCTAATTTCATACTTGTAGAAGAAAACATAACAAATGCAACATATCATTTTAGTAATCTTATTCCAGATACATATAAGTTTGTAGTAAGGAATGAAACTTCAGAGATATTTAGTGGTAACAAATTTTTAAGACCAAATGAAAATACATATGAGATTTCGTTAGGAGGAATATAATGGATTATAATAAATATTCTATAGATATGGAAAAGGCAACAAATGAAATTCAATTAAAAAAAGCAACATCAACAAAAAGAAAGGGAAAAGCAGGTCTTAGAGATAGACTTGTTTTTGGAAGAATGTCATGGACTGAAGCATTAGCATTTGTTTCTATAATTCAATCTGTTATCATTTTTACAGCATTGATTCCTGATGCAGTTGAAACAATTAATGAATTTTTTGTTTGGTTACATATTCCTATAGTCTTTCCTATTGAAATATCATCTGTAGCGGCTGTAATTTTTATTATTTTTGTTTTTATATTTGGAATAATAGCAATTAGATATTTTGGGACATCAAGAAGAGGAGCAGAAATAACAGGAAAATTAACTCCCGCATATTTTTTGATGTGGCAAAAATTAGAGGAGATAGAGAAAAGGTTAGATAAAAATGACAATAATGATGAAAATCGGTAAAAAAATGCCAATGTTTATCAAAAAAAGATTCGGTCAATTATTTCTAAAGAATTATGTCAAAAAACTAAAAAAACAAAAAAAGAGATTTGTTAGAGTAAAAATAGATGGAATTTGGTATGACTTAGACCTTTATACTTATGTTGGATGTACATTTTATAATTTAAGAAAATATGAACCAAAAACTATGAATGTAATAAAAAGAATTTTAAAAGAAGATATGGTTGCTATTGATGTTGGTGCTAGTATCGGAATATTATCATTTACTATGTCCAAATTGGTGGGAAGAGAAGGAAAAGTTTATTGTTTTGAACCATCATTTTATATGTTTAGAAGATTAGAAAACGGAATAAAATTAAATAGGTTTGTAAATGTTATTCCAGAGAAATTAGCATTATCAGATGAAGAAAAAACAGGAATTATTAAAACAAAGTCTTTTGGAGAAATAGGAGATGACAAAGACATCAACAAAGAAGAAGAAATAGATTTCATTACATTAGATAGTTATGTTGAGAAAAAAGGAATATCAGATATTCATTTTATCAAAATAGATACTGATGGACATGAAGTTGAAGTTATAAAAGGAGCAAAAAAGAGTATAAGAGAAAACCACCCACTGATGATTATTGAATTTAGAAAGGAAACTGTTGAAGAGTTAATAGATTTGTTATCTGACTTGGGGTATAATTTTTTTAATGAAGATATGATGATTTATAAAAAAAATAAATTGATAAAAAAAGCAAATAAAGAAGTATTGAATGTGGTGGTAAAATGAAATATTTGGTAACTGGAGCAGGAGGTTTTATAGGTAGTAATTTAACTAGTTATTTAATTGAAAAAGGAGAAAAAGTTGTTGCAATAGACAAAAAATACGAAAGTAAAAAATTATTTGAAAAATATGATAAAACAGGTGCAGAACAGTATAACCTTAGTGCAAACAAGATAAATGATAATTTTTATATGATTTGGGATAATGTGAAAAGATTAGGAGGGTTTGCTTTTGCTCTTGATAATGTAAATATGATTTATCATTTAGCAGCCGCTTCAGATATTAAAAGGAGTTTGGAAGACCCCACTTGGGATTTAATTGAAAATGTTAATAGAACACACGATGTTCTTGAATTAATGAGAATTAGAGATATTGATAAAATTGTTTTTACTTCAACATCAGTTGTTCATGGAACAGATGCTCCAATACCAACACCAGAAGAAGGAATTGATTTTAAACCTATATCCCAATATGCGGCTTCAAAAATTGCTTGTGAAGTTTTTATTCATGCTTATGCGAATGTTTATGGAATAAAAGCATGGATATTTAGATTAGGAAATGTAATTGGTAAGCATCAACATAGAGGAGTAATATTTGATTTTCTTAATAAGTTAAAAGAAAACCCAAAAAAATTAGAAATATTAGGAGATGGAGAGCAAATAAAATCATATGTTCATGTTTCTGATGTGATTAATGCTTTAACTTATATTCCAGAGAATGATAATAATAAAAATGTTAATGTTTACAATCTGGCGACTTATGATTGTAAGTCAGTTAAAACTTTAGCAGATATAGTTTGTGATGAGTTAGGATTAGAACCAAAGTATCATTTTGTAGGTGGAGACCATGGTTGGGTGGGAGATGTTCCACAAGTAGTTTTATCAATTGAAAAAGCATTATCAACAGGATGGAAACCAAAACTAAAATGTGAAGAGGCAATAAGAAAAACTGTGAAGGAATTGGGTTAAATGGGGTTGTTAGAAGAATGGTATCAAATAATATACGAGAATTTTTTAAAACCACCAAAGTTCGACAATCTGGCTTCTTTACCAGATTATTCAGAACCATCTTTTTTGGATATGATGGTAAGATGCGAAAGTACACACTTCTTGTTATCTTGTCTTTTGGGTTGGTTGGTGTTCTCGTTGATTTGGACCATCTTCTCGTCGTCCCACTTCAAATGCTCAGACCGTTACATATTCCGTATTTCATTGGTTTCTGGGTTGTTGGCCTCTGTTACTTTGCACATGTTTATAGACACTTTTACAACACTGGCGTGATTAAAAATGATTAGATATCAATGTAATAAATGTAAAGAATATTTCATAGGAGGAGCAGAAGATAAGTATTGTCCATTGTGCAATGGAACATTAATATTTAGGGAGATAGTATACCATGATTAGCAATTATAGTTTGATTATATTGTGTATAACATTATTTTTTCTAAGTTTTCTAGTATATTTAGAGAATTTTTGGTTGAGTCAGTTATTTTCAGCATTGAGTGCTTTATGCTTTTTTGTTATTATAATAAGAAAAGGAGAAAAGAAAAAATGACAGATATATTTTTAGATACGGCAAATTTGGAAGAAATAAAAGAAATAAAAAGCTGGGGAATAATAAAAGGAGTTACAACAAATCAAAAGATATTCTTGAAGGAAAAGGGTTGTAATTTTGAAAAAAGAGCAAAAGAAATATTAGATGAAGTTTATCCTTTTCCTGTTAGTTTGGAAGGACCAAATGATTATGATGGTATTATGGAAGCTGCTAAAGAGTATCATTTGTGGGAAGATAATGCGGGACATTTTTTTTCTAACATAGTTATCAAAGTTCCAATGCTTGGTAATGGAGATGGAATAAGAGCAGTAACAGATTTATATGGTAAGGGAATCAAAACAAACGTAACTGCTTGTATGACATTAAATCAAGTATTTTTAGCGGCTAGTGCTGGTGCAACCTTTGTATCTTTGTTTTATAATAGAATGATAGATTGGTACAATTCAGAAAATGAAGGAGAAAAAGGAAAACAATATGCTTTAGAAACAATTGCTCATTCTATGAAACTGTTAGAATTAGGTGATTTTGATACTGAATTGATAATTGGAAGCATCAGAAAACAAGAAGATGTTCAGGATATTTTAACAGTTAATCCAGATATCATTACTATTCCAACGAAAATTTTGAAAGAGATGTCTTATAATTCAATGACAGAAGGAACATTAAAACAATTTGAAGAAGCGTGGAAGGAGTTTAAAAAACATGAATCTAAATGAGTATTCTAAAGTTTGTCATCAGATAGCAGTAGAAAAAGGATTTTGGGACGTAAATCAATCAATTCCAACTAAATTAATGTTGATAGTTACAGAAGTATCTGAAGCGTGTGAAGCTGATAGAAAGGGAGATTTGGAGAATTTCAAAGAAGAATTAGCTGATACATTTATCAGATTGCTTGATTTGTGTGGTTATTTCAAAATTGATATTGAAAAGGAAATCAACGGAAAAATGATAATTAATAAAGGGAGACCGAAACTTCATGGGAAAAAATATTAATACTGTTATTACAGGAGCAGCTGGATTCATAGGAAGTCATTTAGCAAAAAGATTAGAGTATACAGGGAGAGATTTAGTTTTACTTGATGACTTTTCGAGAGGAAAAAAGGAATATCTTGATTATCTTGGAGTTAAAACAAAATGTATCAAAGCAGATTTAAAGGATTATGTTAATAATGTTTATTTTGAAAATGCTGATGTTGTATATCATTTTGCCGCAAAAATAGGGGGAATGCAACATTTACATGGAACTGCTGAAAAAGAATTGTCCGCTCTTCAGGATAATTTGATAATCGACAGAAATGTTTTTAAAGCGTGTTTAGAACATAATGTTAAAAAAGTGATTTTTGCTTCTAGTGTTTCTGTTTATAACACTCTTCATCAATATCAATTTTTAAATGTTATTTTTAAAGAAAGCGATTTAAATGAAATGAAATTAGACCCAGAAGGTGGTTATGGTTGGGCTAAATATATTGGAGAGAAACAATTAGAAATGTTAACAGAATGTGGAATTAAAACAGGGGTAGGAAGAATTTTTAAATGTTACGGACCATGTGATTCTACATCAGATGAATCAAGTAATGTAGTTATTTCTTCTTGTAAAAAAGCAATAAAAGGAAAATTTGTTTTGTGGGGAGTTGGAAGTGTTACAAGAGATTTCTTTTATATTGATGATTTGGTAGAAGGCTTTTTAAAAATTGAAAAATACCTAGACAAAAATCCGAATATAACAGTAAATTTTGGTTCAGGAAAACCAACATTCATTAGAGATATTGCTAAAAAAATAATTAAAATATCAGGAAAGAAAATTAATTTGGAATTTGATGAAAAAAAACAAGAAGGTCCAACAAGTAGAACTGCTATTATAAAAGGAGCCAAAGATGAACTTGGGTGGAAACCGAAAGTAAGTTTAGATGAAGGATTGAAAAAAACATATGATTGGGTAAAAGAATGGAAGTATCAATAGTTATTTTAACAATAGATTGTGGAGAGTATATTTCAGTTTTGCTTAATTCTATAAAGAGAAACAAGATAAATAAAAAAGCAGAAATTATTGTTGTTGATGCTGGAAGTAAGGACAATACTATTTCAGAAATAAGAAAATTTGATTTTGTGAAAATCGTTCTAACAAATAGAGTATCAAAAGGGAAAGCAAGAAACCTTGGTATTGAAAAATCAAAAGGAGATATTATTGCTTTTCTTGACTCTGATGTTGAAGTTTTATCAGGGTGGTATGAAGCTCTTTTGAAATCAATGAAACATTCTGACATAGTTGCTGGGTATTCACCAGACCCAAATAGAAAAGATATAGGAAGAGTTCCAACTTTAATTGATGGTTGTGATATAACATATCCAACTTGTAATATTGCTTATAAAAGAGAAGTTTTTAATATAGGAGGATTTACAGAAGTTCAAAGAGTTCCAGAAGATTGTGAATTTCATTATAGGTGTGTAAAAGCTGGATATATTATAGATTACAATCCAAGAATGAAAGTTTTTCACCACCAACATTTTTCAAGATTTGGATTTGCTAAACAAGCGTTTTGGAATGGAGAAGCAAGATATGAATTGAATAAATTGTATCCTAATTTAAAAAATTCTCACCAACATGGATTATCATTTAGTAATATTGTTAGAATGGGATTTGGTTTTTTAGGTTTTACTATAGGAAGATTTCTAGGGAAAAAGGACAAAGTAGGAAGCAGATATGTTAAAAAAACAAGTAATTGATGAAATAAACAAAATGCCACGAAAAAGTTTTCCTTGTCCAACTTGTAAAGGAACATGTTTTGAAACAATTAGAGAAAAAGATAAAGATGGAATTATTTGTAGGAATGTTATCTGTAAGGGATGTGGATTAGTTATGATTAATCCACGAATGAGTGAAGAAAACTACAAAAAATTTTACAAAGAATATTATAGACCTCATTGGACAGATAAAGGATATCATACAACAGAAGCATATTTCAAAAAACAAATAAGAGAGGGAAAATCATTTGTCCATTGGTTAGAGGATAATGGAATTAAAGTCAGGAGAAAATCAGTTCTTGATGTTGGATGTGGTGCTGGTGGAATCGGGTGGGCTTTTAAAGCAATAAGAAGATGTAAGGTTTTAGGAATAGATTATGGAAAAGAGTATATTGATTTTGGAAAATCAAAGGGTTTAAATTTAAAAGTTGGAAGTTATGAACAAGTTAAAGAGAAATATGATATTGTTATTTTGTCTCACGTTCTTGAACATTCATTAAATCCACAAAGAGATTTAGATTATATATCTAAAAATTGTGTAAAAGAAGATGGTGTTTTATTAATTCAGTGTCCAGGTATATTAAACTTAAAATTTTCAGCATATGATTTCAATCAAGATATGGAATTGCCTCATGTTTTTAATTTTTCTTTAACAACTTTGGATAATTTTTTAACAAAATCAGGTTTTCTTATGGTTTATGGAGATGAAGGAATTCATGTAATTGCAAAGAACTCCAGAATATTTTGTGATAATGGTTATAAATCCGATTATAAAAGAACAAAAAGAGAAATAGATAAAGCAAGAAAAATACAAAATTATCATTTGATTCCTTTTTATAAATTAAAGAGGCAAGCTCTTTTGGCTGGAGCTCACATTTTAAGGAATTACATGCCTAGAACAGTATATTATGGATTAAGAAGGAAGTATTTGAAAAAATGAAACCGAAAGTATCAGTTGTATTGATAACATACAGTCGTCCAGATAGATTACCAAAGGCGGTTAAAACGATTACAGACCAAACTTTCAAAGATATGGAAATTCTTGTAGTTGATGGAGCAAATTCTTCAGAAAACAAAAAAGTTGTTGATGGTATCAAAGATAAAAGAATCAAATATGTTCAGGTTGAACCTGAAGCAGTTTATTGGGAAAGTCAGAGAGGAATGCAACATTCTCGGAATGTTGGTTGTAAAATGGCTGTAGGAGAGTTTGTGGCGATGTTAGATGACGACGATGAATGGATTAAGGATAAGATAGAAAAGCAGTTAAAATCTTTTACAAATGATATACATTTGGTTAATTCATATTGTCAGACTGGAAATATCATTGAAAAGGCGAAATCAAATCCATCATATAAGGATTTATTGAAGAGTTTCAACGTTGCTCCGACATCAACATTTTTAATCCGTAAAAATATTTTAGAAGAAATTGGGTATTGGAATGAAGAATTACAAGGAATGCACGAATATGATATTGCTTTGAAATTAACAAAAAAGGGATATAGAATTTATACAATTCCTGAACCATTAATGATAAGGAATTGGGAACACGAACAAAAGAGTAAGAATCAAAGAGGAAGTTATTATAGGATTAAAATTGCTGAAATAATGGATTTGTGGAGATTTTATGGAAAAGATTTCATTCCATATATAGGAATCAAAGGTTTTTTAATAAATACAATTAGAACATTAGGTCTTTTTGGAATATATCTGTTGGCATATGTATTCAAAGGAAGAGTTTGGAACGTTCTTTTTCCGTTGAAATCATTTTATGATGGGGTGTCTAGTTGATAAAAATTAAGGAGAGTATAGAATCAAAATTGAAATTTTCAACAGTAAAGGGAAATTGGTTAAAGAGAATGTCAACAAGAGTTGATATTTTAGGGAGAAAAGCAAGTGATTATTTTGAGAAAAAGGATGTTAAAATAGTTTATGGAGATGAGAAAGCAGATTATGGTGTATCTGTGAATGGAAATCCAGTTAAAGGAGTTCCAAAAGAAAAATGTATTCTTGTTAAGACAGAACCACCAATCTATAATCTTTATTATGGTTGGAATTTAAACAATCCAAATTATATGAAGAAATTCATGGGAGTGATGAGTCAATATAAAACAGAAGGTTTTGAACCTGTTATCTTTCAGAACTTTCCATCTTTTTATAAACAATATCACAATCATGGATTGTATAGTGATGACTTCTTTGATGTTCCAAAAACAGAGTTTTTATGTATGATGTTAAGGAATAAAAAGAAATCAATGATTATAAATAGTTTGTTACCTAGATTAAGGAAATACAATAAAAATCATAATCTACCAACAAAGATAAAAGCAGATAAAATGTTCTGTTCTTTTCTTGGACCAAATAAGTATCATTCTTATGGATATGGTTGGAAGAAAAGGTGTTATAAGTTCTATATCCCACGAGTTCCAAAATTCCCGAATACTTTGATGAAATATCATTTTATTTCAGAGTATAAGTTTAATTTTTGTCCAGAGAATTCAAGATTTGATGGATATATATCTGAAAAACCGTTTCAGGGAATGATATGTGGAAGTATTCCAGTTTATCTTGGTCCGAAAGATGTATATGATTATTTGCCAGCAGGAACTTTTATTGATTTCAGTGAGTTTAAAGGAGACGAAATATGTGATTATCTTTTAGATATGGATGATTATGACTATAATAAATATAGAAAAAGAATCAAAAAGTTTATAACAACAAAAGAATGTGCTGAATTTTCAACTTATAAGTTTGCAGAAAAATTAGTAAAAATAATAAAGGAGAATGGAAAATGAATAAAACGTGGTATTATATAAGTTGTCATTTTCAATATGAAGCTAAGAATAAAGAACAAGCTATGAAAGAAATTATGGAAAAGTATCCTTTTATTCATATTGATTATGTAGATGAATAGGAGAAATTAAAATGAAACAATCTGTAAAAGAATGGACTGAAGCAAAGAAATGGAACCCGTTTAACAGTTACAAATTGTTAAGTCAGGTTTATAGGTGGAGATTAATCAAGAGAGGAGAACCAGTTCCTCAACCTGCTCTTGTGACGATAGACCCAACAAACAACTGTGATTTGAATTGTATCTGGTGCAATTCAAGTTATGTTATCAAGAAAAGAAAACATTATTTATCTAAAAGGGCTCTTTTAGATATAGCTGACTTTTTAAAAGATTGGAAAGGGTCACCAAAGTGGGAAAAAGGAGTAGAAGCAGTTTGTATTGCTGGAGGAGGTGAACCACTTCTTAATCGACACACCAACGACCTGATTGATAGATTAGTTGATAACGGAATTCAAGTTGGAATGGTTACAAACGGAACTCAATTATGGAATTATAAGTCACTATCAAAATGTACTTGGATTGCTGTATCAGTTGATGCTGGAACACCAGAGACATATGAAAGAATTAAAGGAAAGGATAAGTTTTTCAGTGTTATAGAAAACATGAGAGAGTTAATCAAATATTCAAAAGAAAACAAAACAACTTTAGCAAGTGAACAACCAGGATATGGTGTCAGTTTCAATTATTTACTTCATCCATATAATGTAGGAGAAATAACAAGAGGAGTTGAATTTGCGAGGAGTATGGGTGCAAAAAACTTTCATCTTCGTCCAGCGGGAGTTCCGTGGGACAAATTAGATGGTGGAGAGATATCATTTTCTAATGAAGAACTACAAATATTTGGAGAAGAGATAGAAAAGGCAAGAAAGTTTGAAACAAGAGATTTTGGGGTTTATGGAGTGACTCATAAGTTTAGTGATAAACTTCAACCATCAAATATTTTCAAAAAATGTTACGCAGTTTTTATGACATGTGGATTTTTTCCATCTCCAAGTGGAAATTTGGATAATATGAATATTGGATTATGTTGTGATAGGAGAGGAGATGATTCTTTAGAGATTGCTCAGAATTTAGATGATGTCAATAAATTAGCAGATTTGTGGGGTTCAAAGAAACATTGGGAGATATTTGATAACATAGATTTATCAAAATGCCCAAGATGTACATATCAACCACATAATCAGATATACGAACATGTGATAACGAATGATAGTATGACGTATGTGTTTATTTAAAATGAAAGAAATAGATAATGTAACAAGAAATGCAGAGGAAATATCCTTCCTTTATCCAGTCATTATAGTAATGACAGGTATATCAATTTTACTTTGTTGGATACTTTCAGTATTAGGAATATTAAAAGATAATAAAGATAAGAGTTTAAGAAAACAACAAAGGGAGTATCTTAAACAGGAAAAAAGAATTCAAAAGGAGTTGAAATGGACATAGTATTGTTTATCATTGGTTTAATATTATTCTTTGGAGGAATCATAACATTGGTTTTAAGACCATGCTGTTATGATATGGAAGGAATTGCTATTTTAATGATTATTGGAGGTCTTATTTTTATGACGGGTTCATTTTTTGTAGATTTAGAAACAGTAAGTCAGGATTTAACTTGTAATTGTGGTTTAATATGAAAAAACAAAGAGAATTAGTCCACGGGACTAAATGGGACATTATGCTTGTCATAGATGCTTGTAGATTTGATTATTTTGAGACTTTTTACAAAGATATTTTAGGGGATATTGGAAAACTACAAAAAACTATCAGTCCTGCGAATTGGACATTAGGGTGGTATATAGAAGTTTTTGAGGGACGGGAGATGAAAGATACCATCCTAATTTCGTCCAACGAATGTGTGAATTCAAAAGGACCAATGGAACAACCAATTCACGATTTGAGTAGAAGAATAAAGTATAGAAAGAAATTTGATGGGACGAAACACTTCAAGAAAATTATTGATGCTTGGGATTTGGGATATGATAAAGGAAGGGGATTGGTTTTACCAGATTATGTAACTAATGAAGTTATAAAGAATGCTAAAAACAATAGAGTAATAGCGAAATATTGGCAAGCACACGACCCATTTATGTGTTATACTAAAGAAGTTAATCCTGTTGATGCAGATAATTTAATTGTTAAAAATAAACAGGCGTATAGATTTACAAATTTAAAAAAAGTGGTTAGCACAGTTTTAAATGACGAAACTCAATGGAAATTAAGAAAATTATTGAGATTGATGCCTAGTGGTGGTTTAGCAGAGTTATGGATTAAGTATGGTAAAGAAGGAATAGTTCACGGATATACTGAAGATGTGAAAATTGCTTTAACCCACATAAAAAAGATAATTGATAAATTTCCAGATAAGAATATCATTGTGACTTCTGACCACGGAGAGATGTTAGGAGAGCACGGTAGATATAGTCATGTTTTGGATAGATATTATAAGGAAATAAAAGAGGTTCCTTGGTTGGAGATAAATGCTAGAACTAAATAAAATATACAATATGGATTGCATTGATGGAATGAAACAAATAGATGATAATAGTATAGATTTAGTTGTAACAAGTCCACCTTATAATATAGGAATTGATTATGATAATTATAACGATAAAAAGGAGTGGAATAATTATTATAAATGGTGTGAAAAATGGCTAAAAGAAATTTATAGAGTATTAAAAAAAGATGGAAGATTTTGTTTAAATCATTATTTGAGTATTGGAGATGGAAATTTCAGAACTGCCCCTTTAATGGAATTAAATAATACATCAGTTCATAAGATAGGTTTTAAACATCATTCTGTTGCTGTTTGGCCTGATATAACATTAGTGAAAAGAACAGCATGGGGGTCGTTTTGTTCAGCATCTTCTCCTTATATAAATAGTCCGTTTGAAGGAATTCTAATTATGTACAAAAACCAATGGAAAAAGAAAAACAAAGGAGAAAGTACCATTAAAAAAGATATGTTTATATCATCTTGTCGTGGTATTTGGAATATAAATCAAGAGATAAAAGGGTTAACAAAGGCTAATTTTCATATGACATTACCAGCAATTTGTGTTGATTTACTTTCTTATAAGGATGATATTGTGCTCGACCCATTCATGGGTTCTGGGACAACTGCAATTATATGTAAGGAGAAAAAAAGAAAATATATTGGTTTTGAAATAAGTAAAAAATATGTTGAAATTGCAAATGAAAGAATCAAAAAATGGGTTCAAGTGGATGATTGGATATAATGCGAACGATAGATGAAACAGAAAACAAACAATTGAACGAAGAAGATGCAATCCGAAGCATCAAATTCATTGATAGATTATTCAAGGAAAATAATATTCCTTATTGGGTTGATTATGGAACTCTTCTTGGAGCAATTCGGGATAAAAAGTTCATTCCGTGGGATACAGACATAGAATTTTATATGTTCTATCGAAAAGATGAGGATAGATTAAGGATAATTGAATCCATACGTCGTGAGGGTCTTAAATTTAAGGTTGACATGAGTGTAAGGCAGGGTGTAACCTTTCAACATAATGATGGTTATATTCATATGGGATTTGGTTGGTTTAGACGTACGATAGGTACAATCATTCTATCAAAGATTTGTTATCACCTTCCTGGATTCATTAGAAAATGGTTTATGGATTTCACTCATAGACATTATAGCAATTCCAAGAGAGAATTCATTCGACCATATAATGGAAAGAAAAGAGAATCTCATAAAATTAGTTGTATGGTTAGGTCATGGCTCCCGATTTTCTTTTGTGGGAAGTTAAAAGAAGTTCCCTTTTATGATTTCAAAGTTTCAGTCCCAGGAAAAGCAGAGGATTTGTTGTATTTCAGATATGGAAAGGATTGGAGAATTCCAAAAAAAGTTTATGAGAGTTATACAGTATGAAAGTTATGTTGATAGTCCCACCAAGAACGATTCTTAAATCAAGTATCAAAAGATGTTGTACTCCTTTAGGATTAGCATACATCGGTGCAGTTTTGGAACAAAATGATATAGATGTAAGAATTCTTGACTGTTACGCAGAAGGATATCATAATGAATGTGAAGTTGGAAATGAAGGATATATTAGAGTTGGATTAGATGGACAAGAAATTATAGATAGAATAAAAGAATTTAAACCTGATTTTATTGGAGTTACTTGTGGTTTCACAAGTGAAATAGGAAATGTATCATCTGTTTGTCGATATGCTCGAATGGCTCAACCAAAAGCAAAAATTGTTATTGGTGGAATTCATCCATCAAATTACCCAGAAGAAACTATAAAAAAATGCCCAGACGCAGATTTAATTATTTCAGGAGAAGGTGAATATAAGTTTCTTAATTACATATTAGGAAAACCATATGATAATATTCCAAAAATAGAAAATTTAGACGAACTTCCTTTTCCTGCTCGTCATCTTTTAAAAATGGATATTTATATCAAAATAAACAAACATATTTCTCCATACCCAAAGGAAAAAAGAACAGAACAAATTCTAACATCTCGTGGTTGTCCTGGAAGATGTATTTTTTGTACCAGTAGTAATTTTTGGGGACACAAATTCAGGGCAAGAAGTCCAGAGAATGTTATTGAAGAAATGAAATTATTAATAAATAAATATAACATTAAAGAATTTCAGTTCACTGATGATACTATGACACTGGATAAAAAGAGAGCAATGAAGATTTTTGAATTGATGAAACCATTGAATGTATCATTTTGTATGGCGAATGGGGTATTTGTTAATTCTTTGGATAAAGAGATGATTAAATCAATGAGTGAAGCAGGGTGTTATCAGATAACATTTTCAGTAGAGAGTGGAAGTGAAAAAAGTTTAAAGTTTATGAAAAAGAATGTGAAATTAGATAGAGTAAAACCTTTAGTTGATTATTCTAAAAAACTAGGAATTAGTTGTCACTCCACTTTTGTATTAGGATTTCCTGGAGAGAAAAAAGAAGACATTCAGAAATCATTTGATTTTGCCAAAAAGGTAGATTTTGATTCAGTATCGTATTTCATAGTTGCTCCACTTCCTGGTTCAGAGTTGTATGATATGTGCATAAATATGGGTTATATCAATGAAATGCCTTTTGAAAAGTTAGATTTTAAGACTGCTAGGATTGATAACCCAAATTTAAATCCTGAAGAAATTGAAAAAATGATAGTAAAAGAAAATTCAAGATTTATTAAAAGATATTTTTTTAGGCATCCAATTAAGTTTTTTAAAAAATATGGAGGATATATGAAGGAAAATCCAAAAAAATTCTATAAAATATTTGGGAGAGTGACATAATGGAAAGAAATATATTATTGACACCTGGTCCTGTTACAACAACAGAATCAGTTAAAAAAGCAATGACAAAACCTGACATATGGACAAGACATCATAGTTTTATAAAAATTATGGATAGTATAAGAAATGATTTATTAAAAATTGTTAAAGGAGACAATCAATATACTTGTCTTTTGTTTGCTTCGTCAGGAACAGGTATTATGGAAGGAATGATAACATCTGTTCATCCAAATCAAAGGGTGTTGATTGTTACAAATGGAATGTATGGAGAAAGATTTGTTGAAATAGCAGATAAGTATGGTATTGATTATTATCACTTGAAATTTGATTGGGGAGAACCTATTGATTTATCAAAAGTTGGTTTATGTATTGATAGTGGAATGTTTTCTCATATTTTTGTAACTCACCACGAAACTTCCACAGGAATTTTGAATCCGATTGAACAGATAGGAAAAATGGTTAGAGATAATGATTTAATTTATTGTGTCGATACAATATCATCATTTGCAGGAATTCCTATTTCAGTAAAGGATTGTGGAATTGATTTTATGGTTGGAACATCTGTTAAATGTATTCAAGGACCAGCAGGAATTTCTTTTTTAATTTGTAGAAAACACAGATTGGATGAAATAAAAAAACATCAGAAATCATACTATTTTAACTTTTACGACCAATATAAATATCTTGAAGAAAAAGGACAATCAAGATTTACAATTCCTGTTAAAGTAATGTATGGTTTAAGACAGGCGTTAGATGAATTTTTTGAAGAAAAGATTAGAAATTTAAGGTATCAACAAAACCATCACCGCATTAAAGAAGGAATGAATAACAAAGGGTTTAAATCATATTTACCAGAGAATGTTACAAGGTCAAGATTATTGGAAATGTTTTATTTTATAGACCACCCAAATTTTGATTTTAATATATTTAGAGATAAATTATATGAAAAAGGTTATACAATTTATGAAAATTCAAAACCAAAAAGAACATTTAGAATTTGTAATATTGGAGCAATTAATTCTGTTGATATGTCATCTTTTTTGTTGTCTGTTGATACTGTATTAGGAGAAATGGGGGTTAAAAATGAACCTTAAATTTGGTGTTCCTTGTAGTAAAATAAAGAATAAAATAAAAGATGTCGATATCAATTGTACATCTGAAGAACAAGCATTTGCGATAGCTGCAGGATGTATTCTTTCAGGAGAAAAACCAACTGTTTATTGTCAGAATAGTGGATTTGCTCGTTCTCTTGATGTTTTAACAAGTCTTTATATGCCTTATGAACTTGAGTACCCTCAATTAATTTTAAGCATTAGACATAAACCAAAACACCATTGGTATATTGGAGAGATGACAGAGATGTTGTTAGCATTGTTGGATTATCAAGAAGTAGAGTTAGTTGAACAGGAGAAGTAAATGAAAAGAATAAACGCAATTAGGGAGATAATGAATCAAGTTACAAATGAAATAGTTATAACTTCTGCTGGAAGAATATCAAGAGAAACCCATTATGTTAAAGATAGACCTTTGAATTTTTATGTTCAGGGTTCAATGGGAGCAACTTTAGGAGTTGGAATTGGTATTGCTTTATGTAAACCAGATAAAGAAATCATAGTTATTTCAGGAGATGGAGATACATTAATTAATTTAGACAATTTGGTTTTGTTAAATAAACTTCAAAAAATAGGAAAAGTTAAAAATTTAAAGTTGTTTATATTGGATAATAATGAATATCAAACAACTGGAGGACAAAAAACGGTGAGCGACGCAATTGATTTTAGATATCTTTGTGATTGTAAAGTTATTTTTTGTTCTAATAGTGAGGAAGAAGTTCCAAGAATTGATATTTCACACAAGGAGATAAAGGAGAGATTTATGAATGCCATCAGATAAGATAGTTTATACGGCTATGGTTGCTGATTTTTGGCACTCAGGACACCAAAACATATTGAATGAATCTAAAAAACTAGGAAAGGTAATAGTTGGATTATTGACAGATGAAGCAGTTGTCAATTATAAAAGAGTTCCAACTTTAACATTTGAACAAAGAAAATCATTGATTGAAGACAAGGAAGGAATTTGGAAGATAGTTCCTCAAAAAACACTTGATTATACAGAAAATTTAAGAAAATACAAACCAGATTTTGTTACAAACGGAGACGATTGGAAAACTGGTGTTCAAAAGGAAACAAGACAAAAAGTAATTGATGTATTAAAGGAATGGAATGGTAAGTTAGTTGAAATACCATATACAACAGGAATATCATCAACTATCATAATTGAAGATTTTAGAAAAAACGGAATAACTCCAGAACAGAGAAGAATGATGTTAAGGAGATTAATTAATATTAAACCAATAGTTAGAGTTATTGAAGCACACAACGGATTATCAGGATTAGTTGCTGAAAATACTAAAGCTAATGGAAAGGAATTTGATGCTATTTGGGAATCATCACTTACTGATTCATCATCAAAAGGAAAACCAGACATTGAATTAGTGTCAATGGATTCAAGAGTTCATACGATTAATGAAATATTAGAAGTAACAACTAAACCGATTATAGTAGATGTTGATACAGGCGGTCAGATTGACCATTTTAAACATATGGTTAGAACTATGGAAAGACTTGGTGTGTCAGCAATTATTGTAGAAGATAAAAAATTTCCAAAAGTTAATTCGTTAATGGAAGGAGCAATTCATATTCAAGAAGACCCAAAAGTTTTTTGTGAGAAAATCAAAGCAGGAAAAGAATCACAGATTACAGAGGATTTTATGATTATTTCTCGAATAGAATCTCTTATAGCAGGAAAAAGTGTTGAAGATGCTTTGAAAAGAGCAGAATTATACATAAAAGCAGGAACAGATGGAATTATGATTCATAGTAAGAATGTTTGTCCTTCTAATATATTTTCATTTTGTGAGAAATATAAAAGATTTAAGAACAAAGTTCCTTTGGTTGCTGTTCCAACTGCATATAATCAAGTGACTGAAAATGAGTTGAAATCATTTGGTGTATCTGTTGTAATTTATGCAAATCATTTGCTTCGTTCATCATATAAAGCAATGAAAGAAACAGCTAATGTTATTCTTAGAAATGAAAGGTCTTTGGATGTAGACAAAAGGTGTGTTTCTGTGAAAGAATTATTTGAATTAACAAATAGGTGAATAAAATGGAAACTTGGAAAGAAATATTACTCTTTGGAACATTAATTTGTTCTATAGCATCAGTATTTGTTATAATGTTATTAATTGGACTTGGGTGATAAAATGAGTATTATGAAAAAATTTCTTATATCTTGGGGGATAGCAACATTGATAGGAAACAGTATTCTTATTTATTATACTTTTATTAATGCCTTTTTTCATAATTATAGGACTGTGGTTCTTGTCAATGTTTTTAATGAGGCTTGGTTTGAGTTCTTTTTTATACCAATTTCTATAATTGTTGGAGTTTGGACTTTAAAACAATTTGCGAGTGGAAAAATAATAATTGTTAGGAGAGGAAAAAATGAAAGTAGTGTATAGTTATTATGTTGGGGATATATTACATAGAGGCCACAGACTACAAATGAAAAATGCTAAAGCAATGGCAGGACAAGATGGGAAATCAATCATAGGAATTCTTACAAAAGAGGCTGTATTGGAGAAAAAACCAAAGAAACCAATTTTAAGTTTTGATGAGAGAATGGAATTAGTACAAGATTTAAAATATGTAGATGTAGTTATCCCACAAAAAACGTACTCTCCGATTCCTAATTTAGAATTACTTAGACCAGATGTTTGTATGGAATCAGAAAGTCATAAGGAAGGTGATATAGAAGAGGTAAGAAAATATATGCAGTCTATAGGAGGGATAGTGGTTGTTACTCCTTATTACCCATATCAATCTTCGACTGCTATCAAGAAAAAAATAAGGAGAAAATAGGGACATTGACCCTATGTAAAATAAAAACATGAATGGAGATAGGAAAAAATGAATAAACAATTTTGGAATCTGTGGAGCACGTATGCTCTTACATACTTTGGAAAAGTAAATCTGAGTATTGTAATGGCAGCTTTATTGATTGTTTTCACAGATTGGAATATGTATTATGTTGGTTTTGTGGCAAGTGGTTTTTTTGCCGCATACGCAATAGGACAGTTTTTACATGGACAAATATCCGAGAGATTTAATCCATATGTCTATATTGCAGTGGGATTGACTTTATCAGGAATAGCCAATATGTTGATGGGTTTTCTTGGTGGATTTTTAGTGGCACTTATAGTTTTAGAAACCTTTGATGGGTTCTTTCAATCTATGGGTTGGTCATCAATTGTTAGAGCAAATTCAGAACTTCAAAAGACAGATGCTGAAAGAGACAAATCATCAACCATATTAGGTTGTTCATATCAATTTGGAACAGCTGTAACATTTATGGTATCTGCTCTTGCAGTTGCTACTTTTGGTTGGCAAGCTGGATTCTTTGTTGCATCTGGAGTACTGATATTCAGAGGGGTAACTCTTTATTTAACCAAACCTAATGTAGTATTTAAACCGAAACAAAGAGTAAAGGAACAAGTAAAAATGACATTTTCATTTCCTGTTGTATTATCAGGAATATCATTAATGTTCTTAAATATGGTTAGATATGGAGTATTAACTTGGTTCTTTGTATATTTAGTCCAGTCAGGAAATATTCCTGTGGCTGAATTCTTTGGTTTTGATGCTTTTAAGGTAGCGTTGATACCAATAGCAGGAATTGTTGGAACTTTGTCATATAATAAGTTGCCGTGGAATAAAGATTTAACAAGTATAATGTTCTTAGCGTCAATGGGAGTAATTTGGTTAATCTTTCCGTTTACAGATGGATTAACTGCAGTAGTCCTTTTGTTGGCAAGTAGTGCTTTCTTATACGGTCCTCATGTATTCCTTGTAACAACTTTACCAACAAGATTTAAGGAGAAAGGAATAGTAGCATCATCAACTGGTTTTATTGATGGAATGGGATATGTTGGAACTTTTATGATAGGACTGATAGTTCCTTTCCTAGTAATAGATACAGTTGGAGGATGGAGTAATGTCTTCTTGTTTTGGGCGGCTTTATCATTTATGGCAACAATTACAGTGACAATAACATACTTTGGTCATTTTAGAAATAACGAGGTGAAGAATTGAGTACTGCAATAATTTCAATGAGAGCAAACCCGCCCCACTTGGGGCATCTTCTTACTTTATTTAGAATCAAAGACGAATATGATAAAATCATAATTGCGATAACACCATCAACTCATGGAGGAACAAAATCATCTGTTATGCCTATAAATGAGATAATGGATGTTTTTACAGAGATATTTGAAAGAAATTTTGATGATAAATATCAAGTAGTTTATAGTAAAACAGATTTTTCAACAAGAACAAAATTTGATGATTTACCAAAGTTTGATGTTATTGTAACAGGAAACAAGAAAAGTTTTGAACATATGAAATCAATAGGACAAAATGTTGTTTGGCAACCACGAATTCCTGGTTATTGTGGAACATATATAAGAGAAGCATATCTAAAGGAGTTAAAACATGGAGATAGAGATTAAAAATTTATCAAAATCGTTTGGTGATTTGAAAGTATTGGATGATATCTCATTAAATGTTAAGAAAAACGAATTTATTAGTGTTGTAGGTCCATCAGGCTGTGGAAAATCAACATTTCTTAATATACTTGCTGGAATTGAATCATATGAAGGAGAAGTTATTGTTGGTGGGAAAAAGGTAAAAAAACCAGACCCAAGTAGATTTGTTGTCCATCAAGATTTTAAACAATTGTTACCTTGGAAAACAGTTTATCAAAACATAGATTTTGGATTAATGATAAGAGATATTAATGAAAAAAGAAGTGGAGAAATTATATCAGAGGTTATAGATGTAGTTGGGTTAAAAGGTTTTGAAAATCGTTATCCACATGAACTTTCAGGAGGAATGCAACAAAGAGTTGCAATAGCAAGAGCACTAGTAATGGAACCTGCAGTTCTTTTAATGGACGAACCTTTTGGGAGTTTGGATTCTTTAATGAGAAGAAATTTACAAAAGGAATTAATAAAAATTCAACAAAAGTTACCAAAAACAATTATTTTCATTACTCATAATGTTTACGAGGCAGCTTATCTAGGAGATAAAGTTGTTGTATTTTCAAAATTACCATGTAAAATTAAAGAAATAATACCAATTGATATTAAAAGACCAAGAAACCCAGATAAGAAAAACTTTATTGAAGTCTGGAAGCATTTAAGGGAATTAATGTCGATGGATAATAATATGGAGACATAAAATGCCAGAAGGAAGAAAGAAAAGAACGAAAGATGTAGTAATAGGAACGCTGGTGATAGTAGTACTGATAATGTCGGCTATTTGGGCTTTTAGTCCAACTAAGCCTTGGGAACCAACGACCGAGAAAGTAGAAGTAAGATGTTCATATCAACATGGTTTTTATCATGGTGTGCAAATTATAATGGACCACTTTAACCTTATAGAAAAACACTGTGAAAGACCAGTAGATGTAACATATACTCAGTTATCTGGTGGTTCAGCAACAAATGAAGCAATTCTTGCTGGACATATAGATTTTGCATCAATGAGTCTTCAACCAGCTGTTATAGGAATAAGTGCTGGTGTAAAAACTAAAGTTCTTGCAAGTATGGGTATTGCTGAAAGAGAACTTTGGACTTGGAGAGATGATATCAATTCAATTGAAGACTTAAAACCAGGAATGAAAGTTTCTGTTTTAAAACCAGATTCTAATGTTGAAGTAAGTCTTATAAAGGCATATTTGGATATTGAAAGAACAGTTTCAGCCGCAAAAGGTATCTGTGTTTATCTAGAATATGCAGATAGTCTTACAGCAATGGAACTAAAAGAAATTGATGCAACATTTGTAGGGGCTCCTTATAATGCTGAATGTGCTGATAGAGGGTACCATAAGATAACAGATACATCAACCATATGGGGAAAGATGCCAGGAAGTTGTTACGTTGCGACAGAAAAGATGTATAACGAACACCCAGACATAATATCAGCGGCTTTTTTTGCTTGGTGTGAAGCATGTAATTGGATAAATGAAAATCCAAAAGAAGCATCTAAAATAATAGGAGAAGCACTACTATATAGTCAGGATGATGCTTGGGAACTATGGCAACAAAGTGGACTAGAATTTAATCCTACTTATGGATTAGAAACATCAAAAGAGTTTTCTGATACTCTTTATGAACTTGGTCTCATAGATAACAAGTTAAGTGAAAAACAAATTTTATTTCCAGTAACGAGGGCAATGATAGGTCATTAGATGCAAAGAAAAACAAAAATAAAACTAGGAAGTATATTAGTATTTCTGATTGGGTGGGAAATTGTAGCAAGGTCAGGAATATTCTCTTCTTTTCTTTTTCCTGCTATGTCAGATAGTTTAATGTATATTGTTGATAATCCAAACATTATCTTTAGTTCAACTTTGTATACATTAAGACTGTTGGCGATAGCATTAGGGATTAGTATTGGAATTGGAACACTTGTTGGAGTTATGTCATCTTTCTCTAAATCAGCTCAAGCTGTTATTCAAGGATGGACATCAATGTTTGCTCCTGTTCCTTCTATTGCTTTGTTACCATTTGCTATGTTATGGTTTGGTCTTGGAGAAGCACCAATTATTTTTGTTACTATTTTCGGTTCAATATGGATGTATATTATAAGTATTCAAAATGGAATTTTAACTGTTAAACCATTATATATTGCTATAGGAGAAAATTATGGATTAGGTAAAATTAAACTTGCTAGATATATTATTCTTCCTGCATCATTACCAAATATTATAACAGGAGTGAGAACTGCTTGGTCTGGAGGATGGAGAACAATTATTGCTTGTGAATTAGTTTTTGGTGCATCAGCGGCTGGTGCTTCTGGATTAGGGTGGATGATATACACTCAAAGATATAATCTTAATTCTCCTGGAATGTTTTCAGGAATCATTATGATATCATTAATTGGAATCATTGTTGAAGATTTTGTTTTTGCTTATATAGAAAAGAAAACAGTGATTAAGTGGGGAATGAAAAAGGTATGAACGAAGAAATAGCAGTAGAAATGTTAAAGAATGTTAAAAAATCATTTGATGAACATGATGTTCTCTTTTGGTTGAGAGATGGAACTGTTTTAGGAGCAGTGAGAGATAAAAAATTCATAGATTGGGATACTGACATAGATATTGCTACTTGGAGTAAGGACTTTGATAAATTGAAATTAGTTCAAGAAGATATGAATAATTTGGGGTATGAAACATTACTTCACACCAATGAAATTCCTTATAGTCTTAATATTGTAAAAGATGATTGTAATATGGATATAGCATCATATGATTTGACAAACGGAAATGTTTCAACAATATATGTTGAACCAAAAGGAGTTTTTGGTCAATTTTTGAATTATATGTTATGGGTATTGAATTTAAGAGTAGAAAATAAATTAGGAAGAATATCAAACGAAGTAACAAGAAAGTTTATAAATTTAAGTAAAGAAATTCCTGTTCCAGTAAGAAATTTTCTTATAAAATATATTGATAAAGTATATCATAAATTTGGAGTATATCATTATACAAAAACAACTCTTGGTCATTTTTTTACTAATTTATCTAAAATAAATTTTTATGGAATGATGATTAATGTTCCTAAAGAAAAAGAAAAATATTTAGAGTATAGATATGGAGAAAAATGGATGTTACCACAAAGAAGGTCTCCAATAGAAGGATTAAAAGATGGAGTGACATTAAAATGAAAGTTTTGATGGTTTATCCAAATCCAACTATGGATAATTTAATTCCTGTGGGGGTATCAATTTTATCTGCTTGTCTTAAAGAAGCAGGTCATGATGTGAAATTATTTGATACAACATTTTATGAATCAGGAAAAGAAATAGGGGAATGTATTAGAGAAAGAAACCTTCAGGTTATAAAGACAGATTTGAAAGAAAAAGGTGTTGAAAGAGTTAAAAATGATGTTTTTGATGATTTTGAAAATGTTGTTAATGAGTATAAACCAGATATCATTGGTGTTTCTGTTTTTGAGATATCATATACTCAGGGTTTAAATCTATTGAAAAGAGTAAAAGATTATGATGGTATAAAGATAATGGGTGGAATTCATGCTACATTTTCACCCGAAGAAATTATCAATGAAGATAGCGTTGATATTGTTTGTATTGGAGAAGGTGAAGATGCTATAGTTGATTTAGCAAATTTTGTTAGAGATAAAAAGGATTATTCAAACATCAAAAATTTGTGGGTTAAAAAAGATGGAAAAATAATAAGAAATTGTGTTAGACCTTTGAAGGATATCAATGAAATTCCTTTTCAAGATTGGACAATATATGATAAGAAAAGATTATACAAACCATTTTTGGGTGATATAGTTGTTACTGCTGGAATTCAGACATCAAGAGGGTGTTTTGGACAGTGTACTTTTTGTTGTAATCCTAACTTACAAAAAATATATGATGGTCAGGGAAGGTTTTTTAGAGTAAGAGATATAGAAAAAACAATAGCAGAAATAAGGTATCTTAAAGATAAGTATGATATAAATTTCATAAAATTTGTTGATGCTGATTTTTTAGCGAAATCAAAAAAGGATTTTAATAAGTTTGTTGAAATGTATAAGAAGATAAAAATACCTTTTTGGGCTGAAGCACGAGCTGATATGATTACAGATGAAAAAGCCAAAGCACTTGAGGATATTGGTTGTAAGGGTTTTGCTATTGGAATAGAAAGTGGAAACGAATTCATAAGAAATGATATTTTAAAGAAAGATGTTTCTAATGAACAGATTGAAAAAGCTATTAAAATTCTGAAGAAAACAGATATGAGAATATGTGTGAATATCATAATTGGAATTCCTTTTGAAACAAGAGAAATGATTTTTGATACTATCAATTTTTTAAGAAAGATAAAAATTCATAATCCAATTGTTAATATATTTAATCCATATCGTGGTACACCATTATACGACCTTTGTGTAAAGGAAAAATATCTTCCAAAAGGGTATTTAGCTGGTGATTATCGAGGAGAGTGTGTTCTTAATATGCCTCAAGTTACAAAAGAAGAAATATTAGGATTACAAAGAACATTTCCATTATATGTCAATTTTGATAAGGACAAATGGGATGAAATCAGGAAAGCAGAAACAGATGACAAAGTTTTTGAAAAGTTAAGTAAGATATATGTTAAGGAGTTTTTATAGTGAGACCATTCTTTAAACCAAGAAAAGGAGAACCAAACTTCTCTAAGGATGTATTCATTATCAATATTTTTGATAGACATCTTACAACGGCTCTTGCTCGGTTCTGTGTTTGGGCAGGAATATCTGCTAATACTGTAACTTTCTTTACATTCATTGTAACCTTTGTTACAGGGTTTTTGTTTGCCACAGGACATTTGATATTAGGGGCGGTTCTTTTTTATTTTAGATTGGCGTTAGACTCCACAGACGGAAAGATTGCTAGACTGACGAGAACGACATCAAAGTTTGGGAAAAATTTGGATTATCTTTCGGATACAACTTCAGTTGCAGTTATGTTTCTTGGAGTTTGGTGGAGTCAGTTTTATCTTCAGGGAGAGTGGCTTTTAGGTTTGTTTCTTATAGGTCTTCATTATGTTGTTATTTTTGTTGGTTTTCTTTTTGTTGAAAGATTTACTTATGAAACCAGATTTTCTTGGTTACATTCATATTATACTCCTTTTGAAGAGTTGTGGTTAATATTCTTTATTGGAGGGTTGTTTAATATTATCAAAATTATGATGCCGATAGCTATTGGTTTACAAATTGTTAATTATATAGTTCTTACAGTTAAAAAAGGGAAAAAATTAGATGTAAAAAAGAGATTAAGAAATTTATTTTTAAATGAAGGATGATAGATATTGACTAAAGTAATGCTTATCCAACCACCATTCACTCAACCTATTGAATCTAAAAAAAGGTGTCTTGTGCCTTTAGGATTAGCATATATTGCTGGTTATTTAAGAAAGTATGGTATAGAGGTTGAAATTTTAGATTGTGTTGTTGAAGGGTATGACTTTGATATTATAAATAATGGAAAAAGAACTTTTGGAATGTCAAATTATAATATAGAAACAACGATTAAAAAATTTAATCCTGATTTTGTTGGTGTATCTTGCCTTATGACATCACAAAGACATAATATGATTAATGTATGTAAAATTGTTAAAAATATAAATAAAAAAATACATACAGTGGTGGGTGGTTGTCACCCTTCAGTATTTCCTGAAGAATGCTTGAAAAGTGAGTTTATTGATTCTGTTGTGGTGGGAGAAGGAGAAAAATCAATGCTTGATATTATTGAGGGGAAAAAAGAAGGAATAGTAACCAATAAACCAATAAATATTGATAAAATTCCTTGGCCTGCAAGAGACCTTCTTCCAATGAATAAATATTTAAAAATCAATATGCCTGAAAACATATTTTCCCCTTACAAAAAAGTCACACAAATGGTATCGTCAAGAGGGTGTCCTTTTAATTGTGTTTTTTGTGCCACTACTAATTTTCATGGCAAATGGAGAGGAAGAAATCCTTGTGATATTTTTGAAGAAGCTAAAATGTTAAAGGAGAAATATGGTATAGAAGAAATCAATTTTACTGATGAAAATTTGGTGATGAATAGAGAAAGAACTATTAAATTAATGTTTAAATTATCAGAATTGAATGTTGCTTGGTCTAATCCTGGAGGGATATGGGTTGATGGTTTGGATAGATATGTTCTTGATTTAATGAAAAAGGCTGGGTGTTATCAATTAACTTTTCCAGTAGAAACTTTTGATAAATATATTTTAAAGAATGTAATTAATAAACCACTTAAAGTTGAAAGGGTTAAAGATTTAGTCAAGCATTGTCATAAGATTGGAATTGATGTTCATGCTTTTTTTGTTTGTGGGTTTCCTGAACAAACAAAAGATATAATGGAAAGTGATTTTAAATTGGCAAAGAAGACAGGTTTTGATTCTGCATCGTTTCATATTATTACTCCACTACCAGGAAGTAGAATTTATGAAGACTATAAAGATAAAATTAATTTGGACAATATCAATTATATAAAAGCAACCATTCCACATCCTGAGTTAAATAAGGAAGAGTTAGAAAAATTAGTTAATAACTTTAATATAAATTTTAACAAGAATTATAAATGGAAACATCCTTATAAATTCTTTAAAAAATATGTAGTTTTGCCTTATAGGAAAAAATTTAGTGAACCATTTAAAAGAGTGTAAAAATGAATGAAAAAGATGGAATAAGTGTATTAAAAGAAATCAAAGAAGTATTTGATAGAAACAACCTTACTTTTTGGTTGGAGTGTGGAACACTATTAGGAGCTTATAGGGATGGTACTTTTATAAAAGATGACCACGACATAGATATTGGAATGTGGCTTGAGGATTCAAAAAAAATAAATTTGTGTTGTGATGAATTAAAAGAAAAAGGATTTGATGTTTATTATGGAACTCCAGGATATGTAATGAAAGATAATAGTGTTCCTCATGGTTTATGGAAAAAAGGATGTCCTGTTGGTTTCTTTTTATATTATAAAAACAAAGAAAAAAACTTTACATATGAAATATTGATACCATTACATAAATTTGGTCAGTTTATAGATTATATTATTTGGTTTTTAGATTTAAGGAGACCTGAGGTAAAGAAAAGAGATAAGTCAAAAGTTCCTTTAGTTGTTTCAAAGTTTTTATCAAATTTATGTAGATTTATACCTTTTTTTATAAGGATAAAAATGATAAATGCACTTCAAATTTTTTATAAAAAAACAGATTGTATACATATTGAAACTTCTATTCCTTGTAAATATTTCAAAAAAATGGTTGACTTTAAATTTTATGAAGTAAATTTTAAAATTCCATATAAAACTGAAGAGTATTTTGAAAGAAGATACGGAAAGGATTGGAAGACACCACTAAAAATTTTTGATGGTTCAAAAGTTATTACAAGAAAGTATAAGTATGGAGGAAAAGAGTATAAAAATAAAAAATTTATTCAAAATTATTCTGAAAAGTGTTTTGAATATTGAGGTGTTTAAATGAAGTATCAATTAGTTCCTGTTGAAAAACTAAAACCTTTAGAGAAAGTTTTTCCTAATCATTTGAAGAATTTAACTAATATAATATGTGGTGATGGAGTTATGAAACATCCATTGATTGCTGAAAACAAATATGGTATTATTTTAGATGGTTCACACAGATATATTTTTCTTTTACACGAAAGTTTTAAATTTGCCCCAGTTATATATGTTGATTATAATAGTCCTCATATTAGAGTGGGGACGCATTTGATGCACAGACATGTTATTAATGGACCTGTAAATATTTCAAAGGAAGAGGTTGTAAGGAGAGGAATTACAGGAAATCTATTTCCACCTAGAACAACTCGTCACTTCTTTCCTTTTAGAAAGTATGAGTGTATTGATGTTCCATTGGAGAGATTAAAGAGAGGGAAAAAAGTGGATGTAGGAGAGTATATAGCTAATGTTTCTATTCAAGAAGAAATTGACCATAATAAAAAATATTTAAAAGAATTAGAAGAAGAAATGGACGAAGTTATAAGGTATCTTGAGGAAATAAGATTGGTTAAAAAATATTTAAATAAACAAGTTGAGGAGATGGAGAAATGTTAGATGTCTTTTTTCCAGGAAAATTTCAACCACCACATATAGGACATGTTTTAACAATTTCTAAACTTTTAAAAGATGACCACGTTATCATAGGAATCACTGATGATAAACCAAGAGTAATGTCAAGAGAAGAAGTACAAACTGTATTTGAAACAATATTTTTAACAAAAGTTGAATATAAATTTATAAATGGAAAATTAACAGATTATAAAGATACAGATGGATTACCAGAATTTGATGTATTGGTTACTGGAAATGATAAAGTTATAGAATGGGGATTGAAATTAGGATTAGCAGTTAAAAAAATTCCAAGGTCAGAAGGAATTGGTTGTAGTGGAACAGAATTAAGAAAATTAAAGGAGGAAAAATGAGTTTATTTCCAGCATTTATGCTTTTTTCTCTTGTTTTGTGGTCATTTATATCAATAATTTTGATGAAAGGATTTCCAAATGTTTTATCTTTTATGAGAAGTATAAATTTTGCTGTTGTTTGCGTTGGATATATTATAATTTTAACATTATTTTATATGTTAAAGAATTTTTTCAGAAGTATAGAGGAGGAATGAAATGAAGACTATTTTTATGGAAAAATGGAGACCAGAATCACTAGATGATGTTGTTGGTCAGGAGAAAGTGACAAGATTCTTAAAGGAATTTGTCAAAAATAAAGATGTTCCACATATGTTGTTTGCTGGACCACCAGGAAGTGGAAAAACAACAGCCGCAATTGCTTTGGCGAGAGAGTTGTATGGAAAAGATTGGAAAAATTATTTTATGGAGATGAACGCAAGTGATGAAAGAAGAATTCAAGATATCAGAGAAAAAGTTAAAGATTCTGCACGAGCAAAGATTATAGGACAGGATTTTAAAATCATATTTATGGATGAAGCAGATAATATCACAAGAGATGCTCAAAATGCTTTAAGGAGAATCATAGAAACAAACTCTGATGTTTGTCGGTTTATTTTATCTTGTAATTATCCCAACAGAATAATTCAACCACTAATTGATAGATGTGTTACTTTCAGATTCAGAGCAATTAAACCAACAGATATGAAATCAATGCTTCAAAAAATAGCAGAATCAGAAGGAATTGATATAACACCATCAGCACTTCATCTTTTGGGTACTTTATCAAATGGTTCAATGAGAACAGCACTTAATACTCTCCAGAAGTTGAAATTGGGTAATGTGATGAATATCAATGATGATACAATTTATGATACGGTATGTTATGTGAATGATGACCACGTTAGAAGTTTGTTGGTTGGGATAAGAAAAGGAGATATCAATACAGTTGATAATTATATAGATAATTTACTTGATATAAAATCATATACACCATCAGAAATAATAGAGTCGTTAAGGAGATTGATTAAGGATTCAAAGGTTTTAAAAAGAGAAGATAAAATTGATGCCTTAACGAGGATTGGAGATGTTGAATTTAGGATTTCGGTGGGGTCTAGTCCTTATATTCAGTTGAAAACTTATAGTATATATTTAATTCATTTATATGAAAAGGTGGGAAAATGAAAGAGGAAAAAGAAGAAAAAAAAGCTAGTTTTAAGCATTGGTTGACAAGAATAGTATTTTTAATAATGATAATGTTAGGTTTTGTTTATTGGTTTGAAGTTTATTTTAAAATACCAATTCTTGTTGATACAATTGTAACATTTATGATTGTTTTATCAATTGGGTTTACCCACGAAGCACTTCATTATTATCAAGCAGTGAAGTTAGGATATAAACCAAAATGGTATAGAACAAAAATAATGATGGGTTTTGAAATAACTCATAAAACTTCAAGAGGAAAGTGGTTGAAAGATAAAAGGAAAATTGGGATGTTGCCTTATGTAGTTTTAGTTCCAACATCATTTTTACTTTTGGGACTTGGAATGTATTTTGATGAGTTTCCTTTAATGATTGCTGGGGTTTGTGGAGTTGTATTACATGCAATTAGTTATCCTTTTGAGGGGAAATCAGTATGAAAATAGAAAAGAGAGATTGGATTTTAATTGTAATTGTTTTAGTTGCATTTATTATTCTTAGTTTATGGTGTATTGATATTTCTGTTTCTGCTATGATAACTGCACGTGTTAATCCGAATGTTGAAGCTATTGTAACAAATGGATGGTATAAAAGAGATGCTATGCAGGCATATCATATTGGTTTGTATGGAGTTTTCATTTCATCTTTGATTTTATCATTTATAGCTGTTCATATGTTAACAAAAAAAGATGGGATTGGAGGAAAGAAAAAGTGATATTATGGGTTATTCTATTTTTTGTAGTAGGATATATAGTCGGAGGAATATTATATTTGTATTATTTGGTTTGGAAAGATATGAAGGATAGGTTGAGATAATGCACGGAATAAGTCAGTCAGCATTGACAACTTTTAGGGATTGTCCTTATGCTTATAAGTGTTATATGGAAAGAAAAGATGCTGTTTTCTTTAATCAAGATGTTTTGGATGTTGGAAATTATGTCCACAAAGCTATTGATAGGTATTATAAAAATCATTATTTAACAGAAGGAACAGCAGATGATATTCTTTCGATATCATATAGTCATTTAAGAGAAATATGGGATAAATCATTCACTGCTGAACATTTAAAGAAAGCCTTTGTATCACTTCAGAACCATGCGTTGTGGGAGAGTAAGAATATCAATGGGGGAATTACTTCGAAACCTTTAACGGAGGTTAAAATTGGTGAACAGGGGTTTTATGGAATCATTGATTATATAGATTTGAATTTAAATAAGGCAATAGATTGGAAGACAGGAATGTATCCATCTTTGTCGTATAATTATAGAATTCAGGCACAGATTTATAAGGTTCTTTATGATAATAAGTTCAATCAAAATTTAGATAAGTTTTATTTTTTCTTTTTACCAGCAAATGAATGGAGAGTTGTGAAGTATAGTAATGAAAAACAAATGAAAGTAGCAGAAGATGTTAAAATTATAAAGGAGAGAATGGATAAAGCAATTGAAACAGGAGAGTTTTTAAAAGACCCAAGAACAGAAAAAATGTGTAGAAATTGTCAGTATAAATTATATTGTAAAATAGGAGGGAAAGAATGAGTGACGAACAGTTGAGAAAAGATATAAAAAATTTGATAAAAGTTGTAGACGCAAATCAAAGATTTATTGGAAATCTAATGGAGAGAGTGGAGGAATTGGAAAAAAAAGGTGAAGAAAAAAAGAAAAGTGATGTTTCCTACATTCAATAATATTAAAAAAAGAAAAGGTTTTATATATGAAAAAGTTATTTGAGATATGAGGGCAAGAAATGGGAAAAACTGTCACGGACAATAGACTGAAAAAGGAATTCATTTTGCCTCCTTTTTCCGTTTTAAATTCAACAACAGGAAACTGGCAAGAGCGAAAAAGGTGGTGGTTGAGTCTTGGTATTAAGAGTGAGGAAGGAAGAGACCAAAATCTTTTAGGATTCAGTAAAACAGTGGTTGCTCATGGGGCAAAGAATGTTTCCATATTTGACCCAGTGTTATGTGAACTTATGTACAAATGGTTTATCCCTGAAAAAGGTACCATACTCGACCCTTTCGCAGGAGGTTCTGTTAGAGGAATTGTTGCCGAGTTAAAAGAATATAAATATACAGGAATAGAACTGCGACCAGAACAGGTAGAATCAAATAAAAAACAAGCAAAGGAATTGAGTGTCTCCCCCAAATGGATTGTCGGAAACAGTTGCCATATTGTTCCTTTACTTGAGGAGAGTTTTGATTTTATCTTTTCTTGCCCGCCTTATTATGACCTTGAAACCTATTCTAATTTAGATGGTGAATTGAGTTGTATGTCAACTTATGATGAATTCCTGAAGGATTATAGGAATATCATTAAAAATTGTGTGAAAAGGTTGAAAGATAATAGATTTGCTTGTTTTGTGGTTTCGGAAATCAGAGATAGAGATGGATATTATCGTGGTTTTGTTCACGATACGATTAAGGCATTTCAGGACGCAGGAATGAAATTTTATAATGAGTTGATTTTGGTGGGAAGCACGGGTTCTCTTGGGTTGAGGATTAAAAAGTTTTTTGTTCCCACGAGAAAGATTGGAAGAATGCACCAGAATGTTTTGGTTTTTTATAAGGGAGATGTGAAAAAGATATTTCCTATCAAAATGAATTATGAGGTTGAAAGTATTGATAGATGGTTTGGAGAAGTTAAGAAAGAACCAAAGGTTGAAGAAAAGAAAGAAGAAAAAGAAATTGATTGGTCGATATAATGGGAAAACTAGAAGAAAGGTTTTTATTACCACCGTTTTCGGTTCTTGATACAAGACAAGGTTACTGGCAAGACAGAAAGAGACAATGGTTGGGATTAGGAATCAAAAGTGAAGTTGGAAGAAACATAGCAACAGAGAAACCAGAAAGAACAGACCACAAAACAATTCCAGGAAAGAGTAATTTTCCAGTTACAAATCCACAACTTGATGAGAAAACTCAAAGAACTTTAGGAATAATAAAAGTTTATGGAGATTCTGTTATAGAGAGAAACAGGGGAAAAATGACTTTTGCATCAATATTTGACCCTGTTTTAACTGAAGTAATGTATCAATGGTTCGTTCCCCCCGGTGGTTCTATATTAGACCCATTTGCAGGTGGTTCAGTTCGTGGAATAGTTGCAGAGAAATTAGGATTCAAGTATACAGGAATAGAGTTAAGGAAAGAACAGGTCGAATCAAATAGAGAACAAGCAGAAAAACTTGGTGTTAATCCAACTTGGATTGTTGGAGATAGTAATAATTTGGATAAGTTGGTTGATGATAAATTTGATTTTGTATTCAGTTGTCCACCATATTATAACTTAGAGATTTATTCTGATTTAGAAGGAGAGTTAAGTGCTCTGAAATCATATAATGCTTTTATAGATATGTATTTTGACATTATCAGAAAGTCTGTTTCATGTTTAAAAGACAATAGATTTGCATCATTTGTTATTGGAGACATTAGAGATAAAGAAGGTTTTTATTTAAACTTTATTTCTGATACAATCAACTGTTTCCAAAAGTCAGGAATGAAGTTATATAATAATTGTGTATTGATTAACTCTATAGGAACTTTACCTTTAAGAATAAACATTCAATTTAATTCTTACAAGAAATTAGGAAAGTGCCATCAAAATGTTCCTATATTCTATAAGGGAGACCCAAAAAAAATTAAAGAAGAATTTCCAGAAGTAAAAGTTCAAAAGTCAGTTGGTTTGCTAGATAGGTGGATATAATGGGACGACGAGGACGAACTAAAGAAGTATTGAGAACACTTCAAAAGGCACATAAGAAAAAGATGAAAAGGGACTTTGATGAACAACAAGTTCCAACTCTTAGGAATTTTGATTTGACGAGAAATACAAAAAAAGAGGATTTGATTATCTATGTCAGGGATTTATTGAGTGATGATGAGTTATTCAAGTCTAAGATTTTATCATTTAAGGATAAGAAATCCACTAAACTGATTTTATCAATAGAGTGTCCGTGTTGTGGAAAAAAGATTTTATTTGATAAAAGGTGGAATTGTTTTATTTGTGAGAGTGGTGAGAAGAAGATATTTGAGGTTGTAAAAGTTAAGGAGGCGAACTAAGCATATGACCGATAATGCGTCTGACATCCAGTCAGAAGAACCTGGTTCAAATCCAGGAGTTCGCACTGAATTAGATGACTGGATTGATATACCTGGAAGACAGGGTATTTCAAAGGAAGAATTAAGAGAACAAATAACTAAAGATGTAAAGGAATTTCAGGCCGCAAAAACAAAGGAACAGAAAATTGAGATAATGAAGAAAAGAAAAGACGCATACGTTAAAAGATATAAAGAAGCATTAAACCCAATTTACGCAGAGTGTGTGAGAGATAGATATCAAATTCAAGATGTTGATTTAAACAATCTTGAACCAGTGATACAATTCTGTGAAACAGAAGAGGAAAAGAAAGCATGGAGATATCTTAGAGTAGTCACATCATCACTTCAATACACAGGATATGTTGGAAGGATAATCAATTTCTTTGTTAAGGATAAATCATCTGGTTGTATCATTGGAATTTGTGGATTAGGTTCAGATTTTATGTCTCTTAGAAAAAGAGAGGAATTCATTGGTTGGAACAAAGAACAGAAAAAAAAGAGATTACAAAGTTTAATGAATATTTACACCTGCGTTTCCTTAGAACCATTTAATCAATTGATATCAGGAAAATTGTTAGCATTAAGTTGTTTCTCGGATGAAGTAATAAATAAATTTGAAGAATTATATGAAGACAAACTTGTTGGTTTAACTGTTACATCAATTTATGGAAAATCAATTCAATATGACAGATTACCAGTTATGAAATTTTTGGGTTTATCTGATGGGGTTGGAACAGTTCAGTTTTCTAATAATACATTAATGGATATCAATTCATATTTTAAAGAGCATGGATTATTGTTACAAAAAGATGGAAGAACATTTGTCACTCAAACAAAAGCAAGAAAGGTAGATAAAGTTTGTAGAGACATTGGATTGAAATCAAAAATGTTAGAACATAAACATCGTCGTGGGATTTATTTTGGATATACATATAAAAACTCAAAAGATTATATATTAGGAAAAACAGAAGAGTTAGAAAGATTTGAAAACAGGTCTATGAAAGAACTTTCTGATTATTGGAAAGACAGGTGGATGTCGAAGAGGATTGATAGAGAAATAAGTGTAAAGGATTATATTGATAAGTATAATATATCAAATACTAGATTCATTGAGAAGTGGTTATAGTGGACTGGATAAATCAAATTCACTGTGGTGATGTTCTTGAATTACTAAAGAAAATGCCAAAGGAATTTGTTGATATGGTTATAACTTCTCCTCCTTATTGGTCTCTTAGAGATTACGGTATTGAAAATCAGATAGGTCTTGAAAAACACCCACAAGAATATATTGATAAAATTGTGAAAGTATCAAAAGAGATTAAAAGAGTATTGAAAAAATCAGGAAGTTTTTATTTGAATCTTGGAGACACTTATTGTGGTAGTGGAATGGGTTCATGGGATGTTCCAGAAGGATACACAAGTAAACAGGTTTATTATCTACCACAAGGAAAGGCTCGTTCTTGTAGGGTTAAGTATGATGGTAAGTGGTTACAACCGAAACAGTTGATGTTAATTCCATCAAGAGTTGCTGTTGCTCTTCAGGAACAGGGTTGGTGTTTAAGGAATGATATCATATGGCATAAACCTAATGCAATGCCTACATCAGTTAAAGATAGATTAAATAATACTTATGAACATTTATTCCATTTTGTTAAATCTAAAAAATATTATTATGACTTAGATAAGGTTAGAGTTCCCCACAAAACTGAAAGTGTTGAAAGAGCTTGTAGGGGAATTAGTGCTAAAGGACCTTGGGCATTTGACACACAAAAAGAAAATGTTGGATATGATGATATCAAAGGAAAACTTGAAAGAGGAGAATTAAGAGCAGTTCATTCATCAGGTAAAAACCCAGGTGATTTTTGGAGTATTACTACTAAAGGATTTAAAGATGCTCATTTTGCTGTGTTTCCTCCAGAACTTATTGAGAATCCAATAAAATCATCTTGTCCTAAAGATGGAATAGTTCTTGACCCTTTTTGTGGTTCTGGAACTGCTTGTTTGGTTGCTAAACAATTAGGAAGAAAATATATAGGGATTGATATCAATCCAGAATATGTAGAAATGGCGAAAAAAAGAATATTAAAAGAAACAACAATATATGAGTGGTTATAATGACAGACTGGAATAAAATTAAATGTTATCAATGTGGGAAATGCAATAAGAAAGGATTGCCTTCAGTAATGAAAGGTTCAAAAGTTTGTGAAGAAAGAAGAGGAATTATTGCACCAGAAAGAGTAAGTGCTTGGACTAATTTCAAATTTGGAATTCAGAGTTTCTTTTCTCAGAAGGGTTTTATGAGAAGAAGTGGAACTCCAAAGAAATCAAAGGAGGAAGAAGATGTGGAAAAAAATCAGAAGTTTGATAACGAAAAACCCGTCAATTAGAAAAGTTCACAATGACATTTATGCTATAAAATTGAAAGATGGAAGATATAGATTTGTTCATATTCCTTGTGATGAAGAAACTGCCTTTTCTTATTCAAGAGGATTACAACATATTTGTCAGTTAGGAAACAATAAAGTTACTGTTGATGAGGAGAAGATTAGTCAAAAAGATAAGGAGTGGATGAATAAAAAATCAAATGAAAAACCAAAGGAGGTGGAAAATGATAACAGTTGAAGTTGAAGTTAACGAAGTAAAAGGTGGTAAAATCACAAAATTAAAATATGAGGATGTTATTTTCGTGTCTTCACAATAAGTGAAAGTATGACGACTTTAAAGGAAAGAATAAGACAAATTGAAGGAATGGTACTTTTACTTATTGTAACTGTAGTAGTAGTAATTACTACAATACTATGGTACGCAAAACAATGGAGTTGGATATGAATGGAAGAAAATAAAGTATACAAATGCCCAAAATGCCAAAATAATTCTGTACATGAAACAGATTATGGAGGATATAAGGAATACAGATGCCAGAGCTGTGGATATAATTATCAAATTCCACAACAAAAAAAGAAAAACCCAATGATGGATTTTTTTAAATTATTGGAGAAAAGCGCATGGTTGTTATCAGTTATTGCTATAGTTTTAGCCGTGGCTATGCTTCCGATTATTGGAGGACAGGTTGATAGTGCTAATTCGAGAATAAATACTGTAAGTTATAATTTTAATAATTTAGATGATAAAGTTGATAATAACAATGATAGTTTAGCATCTATCAAAACAGATATTACTGGAATGAAATTTAATATTGATTCTATGGATGTTCTTATTAATGCGATAGAGACAAATATTGGAAATTTGATAGGATTGGATTCTGTCGTTTCAAAATTAAAGACTAATGTAACTAATTTAGAAGACAATCTGTCCGAGTTTGAAAATGATATAAACCAGTTGTTTACTTTGGTTGGAACTAATCCTTTGGATTCTGATGTTAATCTTACATTCACGTTTTATAAAAATCAGACAAACGTGACGAATTATTGTCATTTGGATTTCACTGTTGAAAATACTGATACAGATATTGGAGATGTAAAGTTCGGATTCCAATATGACAAGACGAATGTATCGTTGATGAATTGGACTGGAAATATCAAACCCCAAGAATATCAGTGGGTAAATGGAATTTACAATGATAACTATCTGTTACATTGGTTTGAAAGGGGGAACACTTTTTCAGCGAGATATAATATCACGTGGAGTTATAACGATTACAACTCAACACAATTGGATACAGATGATATCAAGGAGAACCTTATGGTGAATGGTTTCTTGATTGATGATATTGATGTTTGGGTTGAGGAGCTATGATAAGAAAGTGTCCCGTTTGTAATAATAAAGAACTAACAAAGAGAAATGGGAAACTATATTGTCCACAATGCGGTTGGTTAGATGGAAACGGTTGTGGATTATATAGTTTATAATAAAAATGAAAAAAGTTGCAATATACGTGAGGGTGTCAACTTCAGGACAGGAATTAGACAATCAATTATTACAATTAAGAAAATATTGTGATAAGTCAGATTGGGAAGTCTATAAAGAATATTGTGATGTGATTTCAGGGAAAGAAGAAAGTCGACCAGCATATGATAAACTATTTCAAGATGCCCACAAGAAATTATATGATGGAGTAATTTTTTGGTCTCTTGATAGGTTTTCTAGGTCAGGTACTTTATTTACTTTACAAAAATTAAAAGAATTTGATAACTTAGGAATCTTTTGGCATTCTTATCAGGATAAATATATTTCTACTGCAGGAGAATGGAAAGAGGTAATAATATCAATTATGGCAACTTTAGCTAAAATAGAAAGAGAAAGAATATCAGAAAGAACCAAAGCAGGATTAGAAAGAGCAAAGGTTAAAGGTAAAAAATTGGGAAGACCTGGAATACCAAAAGAAGTTGAAGAACAGGTTTTGGATTATATACGTCAGGGTTTAAGTTATTCAAAGATTAGTGAAAAGGTGATTTACAAAATCAAATTTGGAAAAGAAAGGCACATAAGTGCTGGTCAAATTAGTCAGATTAAGAAAAAACATTCAGAAAAGGGGGGTCTAAACACCACCCAAGAAAAATAACAAAAATCGAATGTTATAGAATTGTCCGTTTAATGAATAGGTGAGAAGATGGTATCGAAAATAGTAATATGTGATAATTGTGGAGCAGAATTTTATAAACCAGAGAATTTGATAACAGAAAGAAACTTTTGTTCAAGAAGATGTTTTTTAGATTTCAAAAAGAACAATCCTCAAATTTATAAGACATACAATCAAACAGACGCAATGAAAAAATTAATAAGATTTGCAGAGATTAGGAAAAAAAGAAAGGAGGTGTAAGGACGGCAGAATCAAATGGAGTTAATCTTTTCGCATCAGGGGGTACGACCGTGTCCATTTCGGTGGTTCTTGCTTTTTTTTCAGGGCATCTCAATATGATATCAAGAACGAATTCCCGCCGTCCCACCATACCACAGGGGTGAAAGAGCAGTGGTTATTTCAAGGATTGTTGCATTTCCTGTCCTCCTCACTTTTTTCCATTGCTCCACCATACTTGAAACAAAATTAATAGGTGGAAGAAGTTTTAAAGGATGTAGAATTTGTGATGAATGTAGACATTATTATCCAAAGAGTGAATTGAAGTGTAATAGTAGAGGTCAATTTTGTAGGACTTGTTATAAGGAAAGGTTTGGTTAGATGAGAGTTCCATTAAGTGTTAATCCAATGATTAAAAACGGAAAAGAAGTTCTTAACATTTGGTTTAACGGAAAACAGAAAGTTATCAACGCTCCGATTCTTCCATATTTTTACTCTAACAAGAAAGACCCAGAAATTCCTGCGACAATTTCAGAGATTTCTGCTAAAAAGTTATCAAACTATCAGGATGGGAAATTCTATAAGTATGATTTCAAAACAAGAGATGAACTTGTTAGATACAGAGATTTGGTAACATCATATGAAGCAAACATACCTTTTATTTTAAGGAATAGAATTGATAATCCAGATTTGTTTACTAAATTTCCTCACTCAGATGAATTAAAATTCTTGTTTCTTGATATTGAGCAATACACCAAACCAGAAGAACTATTCCCATCATATAAAGATAGGATAACATCAATTGCTTTTTGCACTAATGACAGAAAGATTAAATCAATATATCTTAAAAAGGATAATACCAACGATAAGAAACTCCTTTTGAAGTTCATTGAGATGTATCAAAAGATAAGTCCTGATGTATTAGTAGTATACAATAAAAAGTATGATATACTTACATTACTTCAAAGGTGTACTAGGAACAGAATTAATACAACAGCGTTTTCAAAGAATAATGTTAAACCTTATGTTGGCGGAAAGGAAATAGCAAATATTGAAGGAGTGGTTATTTATGATGTCTATGATTCAGCCGCAAGAGACCAATCTCTTTTTGGAAATGTTCCAAACAAAGGTCTGAAAGCAGTATCAAATTATTTTGGATTTAAGGAAGAAAGAAAACCTCTTACTCCAAAGGAAATGTCAGATTTTCAGGGAACAAAAGAGTTGGTTGATTATAACAAGGATGATATCAGGAGATTACTTTTATTATTTGATATCTATTGGCACAATATAGAATTCAATGCTAATGATTTACAGATTCCTTTGAATACATCAATAAATCTCAATACAACTGATTTGGGATTGATTACAATAGGAGACGAGTATAAGAAATATAATATTATTGCTGACGGAACTAATGCTGACAGATATCCAGAAATCTTTACAAAACATGAACACGGTGGGAACTATGAAGGGGCATTGGTTGGAATATCAAGAACAGGACTATTTAAACCTATGTACAAAGCGGATTATAGTTCGATGTATCCAAATATTATGTCATCATTCAACCTTTCTCCTGATACTACAACACTTATTATGTTTGAAGCACTAGGAGAATTCAGGATAGAAGAAAATGATTATTCCTTTGAGTATCATATTCCAGATAAGGTATTGAATAAAAGTATGGTAATTCAGGTATTGAAGAAACAGGGATTTTGTTCAGAATTGGTTAAAAGGTTTCTGAAGGAGAGAGCAGAGTATAAAAGGAAGTGGAAAGAAACAGGTGAAAAGAGATATCGAGCAATGTCTGATAATCGAAAGGTTAAAGCCAACGGAGGAGTGTATGGAATTCAGGGTTCTCCAGGTCATGCTTTTGGATTTGCTCCGATAGCGATAGCGACAACAGGAATAGGACGGGAGTGTGCTCAATTGTTGATAGATACATTAAATGAGTTGTATCCAAAATCTGTTGTTGAGTGGGACACGGATGGAGTCTACTTCTCAACTCAAGTATTCAATAAGGACGATATCATCAATTCATTCAATAGGAAGTTAAGGGAGAAGTTTAAAAAAGAGTTAGATTTATCAATAGATATAGATGAGTATGATTCAGGATATTTTTACAAAGCGAAGAATTATGTCTTGAAGAAAGGAGAGAAAATGATATATCACGGGGCTGCTATGAAGGCATCAAGTAAAAACCTTTTGAGTAAAACTTTGATAGAAGAATTAGCGAAAGCTAGATTGTCAGGATTATCAACAGATGGGATTGTTAAAAAATATCAAAAGTTAGACTTTCCTTTGAAGTATTTTGCTATGAATGTGACTATGGGAATGCATTTTGGACAGTATAAGAGTACAAATGCTTTGGCTCCAAAGTTAGCACGGCAGGCACAGAGTCATTTAGGAATAAAACCAGAGATAGGAAATCAGTATTATTATATTAAAGGAAATTCAGATTACATCTTGTATGATTTAGCAAAGAAAGAAGATATTGATACATCATATTATCTTGACCAAGTGAATAATGTGGTGGAAATGTTTGATGTCAAACCAATAATGAGTTCATTAAAAGAGTGGATTTAAAATATTAAAAGTAAGAAAACCTTTATATATTTAGAATGTATTCATATTCATATGAATTTCGAGAAACATAAGAAGAAAAGATTTAGAGAATTGAAAAAAAGAATGAAAAAAAATAAAGATTTGGTGATATAATGACATATACTACTTGGAAAATAACATATACAATAAGTGCCCAATCAGATGACGCTAGATTTTCTGTCCCAAAACCAATATGTGATTTATTAGATGTTGGTCCTGGGGAAATGTTAAGAATTTGTATAAGAAACGGAGATATGACTCTTCATACTCAAACTCATTTGAAGTCAGGAAGAGAAGTGTATGGTGAACAATTTAGAAAGTTTATTAATCCAGGAGATGAATTAAGGGTCACTGTTGCGAGAGTTTAATATGAAATATGGAAAAGTGGAGTTGGTGGACAAAGATTTAAAATATTTATGTTTTAATCAAAGAGATAATTGAGGATATTAAATGTTAAAAAATTTATCGTTAGAACAAAGACAAGAAATAGACCTTTTACTTTGGTTTTTTATAATGATTTTTGCAGGATTGATATTTTTCTTTTTTAAGTTAAATTTGCCTGTAATAATTCCAATATCTAGTCTTATTGTATCTTTTGTTTTAATGGCACGGAACAACAAAATTGCTTTGAAAGAAATAAAAAGGAGGAAAGAAAAGAAATGATAGAAAAAGGATATCTAACATCAGAAGAAAACGCTAAAATAATAGAAGAAATCATAAAAAAAGCACGAAATAAAAGCAGAATAGAAAGGGTAGTATAATATGAACATGATATTTTTTGTAGGAATAATAATGATTATTATAGCAGGAGTATTAGGATTAATACTATCTGTTAAAAAAGCACAAAGGAGGAAAAAAATGAATCCAGAAGAAGAAAAAAGAAAGAAGCCTAGTTTTGGTAATTATAGACCACATATGTATAAACCAAAAGTATACAAAGAAAAAGATTTAAAACTTAGTATGGATAGGTCTGTATCTAAACAAAATAATCAAGAAAGACCACAAAGACAATTTGGAAGTTATCCAACTTTGTCAAAAACACCACAAAAACCACTGTTTAGACAAACAAGATTACCTGAACCAGAACCTGAACCAGAAGAAGAACCTTATTGGGAAGCTGGAGAATGGGAAGATTGGGCATATCAAATATACCTGAACTATCCAGAAGTCAGACAGTTTCTACCAGATTGGTTTGTTAAGGCTTTGGAAGAAGAATTAGGCAATCAAGAATAGATATCAATAAGTAGGAAGGTCATGGAGCGTTTAATTTATATACTGTGTCATATAGACCTTTAGAGGACTACTATGGCTCTATAAATTATTGATACTATGAATCTTGATTGTTTTATAGGATATAAATCTAAAGAACAATCTACAAGATGGCTGAATGAGTTTTTTCATGGAGAAGCAAAGAAAGGAAAGGCTATATTTTATGGTCAATCTGGAGATGGAAAGACTCTTCTAGCCCAGTTACTTTCAAAAAGTTATGATGTAGAATTGTTTTCGATTTGTCCTTTTGATATAAAGGGAGAAGATAATTTAAATGACTTCATAAAGTCGTTGAATTCTAAACCTTTGACAAAGGAGAAAAAGATAATCCTTATAGATGATATTGACGAATTTCAGTCTAGGTATAGGAATAAGTTACTAAAAGTAACAAGTATATATCCTATTATCTATACTACTAAGACTTTGGGGAGAGATGTTATATCTAATGAATTCAAGAGTGAATGCCAGATAATTTTTATAAAACCTTTAACTAGTGAATTGATTGAACATCTGAAATCAAAGTGTTCACTTCCTATAGAACAGATAGACGAAATCGCTAGAAAATCGAAATCGGTCAGGAGCGCTGAATTATCCATTTTAACAGAGTGTATTAATGATTTGAGAGATGATATTGGTACTTATGGAAAATTGATTTACGACCTGCAACAACGTTGTTTAACCCAAACAGTCAATAGAGATAATATCAAGACCATATTTGATTCAATCAAATCATATGATAAGGACTCCTTAAAGGTTATGGAGAGATTAGCAGATTTTGATTTTAGGATTAGATACAAATATGAGGAGATAGACCCGTGGTTTGTAAATAACATGACAGAACCAATAGATAGGGTTGTAGAAAAGAAAGAGTTCAAGAATAGTAATAATAAGAAAAAACCAAAAAAAGAGGTTAAGGAGAGAGTTGAAAAAACTCCAGAGAAGAAAAAGAGTATATCAATTGATGATTTTATTTAAGGTGATATTATGGACTATGAAGAAATTAGAATACCACAACAAAAACTAAGAATGGTAGCAAATACCTATGTTTTAACTGTTCCACGAAAAATAGTTGAAGAACATGGGTTAAAAGAAAGAACTAAATATTCTTATGTTATAAAGGTAAGGAGAAATCATATGAAAAAAAGCGAAGACAGTGATGTTTTCAATTTAGACTTATAACTAATATGAAAATTCATATTAGTAAGTATGTATGTAAACATACATACTTGTTCATATGTTTGTCGAGAGTGGGATTTTTAATTTTCCCACTCTCTCGACAATTAGGAGGAAATAAAATGTTTCAAAAATTCCACGACATGGAAGATGGATTAAAAGAAAGAATATCAAACTGGTATAATGATTTACAACCAAAGAACAAAAGGTTAGTTAGATATCTACCTGCTAGACTTATTATTCTCATGGTTCTTTTGATATTCAACTGTGGTATCAATTATCATTATGGAATCCCAGACCCTAGGGATGAAATGTTTTTCTATTTAACCACCATAGTACTGTGTATTTTCATCTTTTTTGCTCCACTTGATAAATTGGTAAAGAAATAAATACATGTGTAATTACATTAGTTTTTATAGTTCTACACATTTTTTACAATTTTCAATATTCTAGAAAACTAATATAATGTATATATACAATATTAAAGTAAAGAATTGTAAACGTTAATAACAGAGAGAGGGGGGTTAAGGGGGTACAGGTCTTCACTTACACACCAAAAAAACTATATTTAGATGTTCCCTAAAAATACCCATTTTGATGTACTCATAATATGAGAATATGACCATCCAGAAAAAAGTGAACAAAAAATTTTCGGGGTGGACGACTGTTCAACTTTATATAAATTATAGTAATATAAAAAAATGCTATACCCCTATTTTTAAAAATCTTTATATATCACGTGTGTATTATTATTGTATATATGAATAATTTACAGGACATAATTTTAAATGCTCTTAAAAAAAATAATTGTTCAATCAAAGAGCTCTCCTACCTTACAAACAAACCCGCCACTACAATTAGGGCTAGGGTCTCTGATTTACGAAAGAGGGGGTACAAAATTGAAATGATAGAGGAAACTGTTAAAAAATATTCACTTTCTGAAAAAACTTTAGATACTCCTGAAAAGATTCTTAAATGGATTGACGACCACAGAGCAAGGGGACAGAATATAAAATTCAATATCATATCTAAACAACTCAATATTCCTGAAAATGAAATATCAGATGGATATCAAAAACTTTTTAAAACTCATCAGATAGTACAGACATCAAATTCCAGTGCTATAGTTTTGTAATAAAAAAATTTATAAGTGTCTAAACCATTCATATTTTCACCTTTCAAGTTTCATGTAAAACCATACAGGAAAGGATAGGGATTTAAAAATCCAAGGCTAAAATCCAAACTTTGTTGGTGATGAAAAGAAAGGAAGGTAAGTGGGTTGGGTGGGCAATATTAAAAAACGACAAAATTATATATATGTATATTACTTTTTTTAACAAATACAATTAAAAACAGAGAAAACTATTTATATGTGTTGTGTTATAAGGATATATTAAATAGGAGACAGGAATATGGCAAAAAATAAAGAAGTCTCAATTAAAGACCTAGAAGAAGCAACAAAAGAACTAAACCTGAAAATATCAAAAAACAAATACGGACTACGACGTGCTCAAGACGGTGATTTCACCATAGCGCAATATCGACCAACCAAATATGGATTTCGATTTTATTTGGGTGGAACCGACCACGTTAAGAAATGCTATCGTGTGGACAAGAAATCTCAAATATCAAACCTAGTATCTACAATGAAAAATCTCAAAAATTCCAGACAGGTTTACGCAGATAAACCAACAGTATACAAGCATGAAAAAATAGAGACTCAAAAGAAAGGAGAAATAATAAAACATCTCGTAGGGTCACTTTAGACCCTACCAAACTTTTATATATGATAAACCTATATATAGTTAGGAGGTTAAAAAAATGCCTGGATATGACGGAACAGGACCAAGAGGTCGAGGACCATTAACTGGTCGTGGAATGGGATATTGTGCAATACCAGAAGAAAAAATTCCAGAAGATGTCCCTTACAGAGGTTCCTATGGACGAGGTCGAGGTCGAGGCCGAGGCTGGGGTCGTGGTTATGGAAGAGGCTACGGTCGTGGTCGAGGAATGAGATGGCGACACCGCTGGGGACGAAGACGCTGGTCTGATTGGTAAAATATTAAAAAATCAAAAACATTTAAATACTTCTTTTTTATTTCACATAGTATGGAAAGAATAATTGAATTTATAAAAACCCAAGTTAAATCATCAAATTCTAATGGTATTGTTCTTGGAATCTCTGGAGGAATAGATTCAGCAGTTGTTGCAGTGTTATCTAAAAAAGCCACAGAAAATGTGATTTTAATTCATATGCCACTCCAACACGAAATAAACGATGACATAGTAAAATTATGTAAGAAATTCAAAATGTCATACGCAGTTCATCCAATAGGAGAAGAATTCAATAATATTTTAAAAGGATTCTCAGAACCACTCGACAAAAAGACTATGGGTAACATACAATCTAGACTACGTATGTTAATTCTCTATACTTATGCTAATGAACATAACTTTCTTGTAATTGGTACAACAAACAAATCAGAACTACTTACAGGATACTTTACTAAACACGGAGACGGTGCCGTCGACTTTGAACCCATCGCCCACCTATACAAAACAGAAGTTATCCAACTCGCAAAACAACTCGGTATTCCAGATGAAATCATAAACAAACCACCAAGTGCTGATTTATGGGTTGGACAGACAGATGAACAAGAATTAGGAATGACATACGAAAAATTAGACAAATACTTAAAAAGACTTTCAGAACCACCAGAAAGAAGAAAATCAAAGAAATTCTATAAAGTTAAGAAATTAATTGAAAAATCAAAACATAAAAGAAATCCACCACCAGTGATAGAATGACACTCTACATAACTTCTGACACTCACTTCTACCACCATAACATAATTAGATTCACAGAACGACCATTTCGTAACACCAACCACATGAATGAATCAATGATTAAAAGATGGAATTCCAGAGTCAGAGAATCCGACGAAGTTCTCCATCTTGGTGACTTTGCTGTTTCATTTCTCAGGGATATCAAATACGTTCGAAACCGTTTAAACGGACGAATATACCTTATTCTTGGAAACCACGACAAAAAGAAAAAAGATATGGAAGAAGCAGGATTCAACGTTATAAACCAACCATTTAAGTACAGGAATATGTTACTCTCCCACAGACCACTTGACAACGTTTCTAATGGATATATCAATGTTCACGGTCACACCCACCAACGATTGTACCACGGACGTTACATTAATGTTTGTGTGGAACAAACCAATTATACTCCAATTACTTTCGATTCAGTATATAAAAGAGCAAATTTGATGTTAAGGTGGATGTAAAAATGACCCCGAAAAAAATAAAATGTATGAAGATGCTGATGATGACTAACGACGAACTAATTGATTTCATAAAGGAATCAGATATTGATATGTACAATATTCTTAAAGATGATGTTGTAAATCCTTTAACCGACGAAGCAATATGTCACTATATCAAAAAGGTGGCACAAAACGTTATCGACGACGAAGTCACCACATTCAACGTAATAGACAAAAAAGGGAACAAAAAGGTTTTAATTGAATATCTTGGCGACTAATTAAAATATTAAAAACAGGGAAACCTTTATATAGGACATATGTGTTATTAGTATTGTGATTAAATGACACAGAATGAGAAAAACTCCGTTAAAGGACACGCAAGATTTGAGAATGGGAGACTTATAACTCCTAAAAAGAAATCATACAATGAAAATATAAGAATAGTAAAGAGAGTAAGAAAATCTCCACCAATTTTATCAAAAAAGGAAGCAAAACAATTAAGAGATGACTTGATTGAACTTATGATTAAAATAACAGAAGACGACAATTCTGATTTTAGAAAAACTTTAGTGAAAGAAATCAAGGAGGATTAAAAGATGAAAAAAGGTTGCCCAATATGTGGTTCAGAATATATGTGTGATTGTAATTCAAAAGAGTATGTTTGGTCGAATATGAGTGAAGTTGGAATTACTATAAAACAATTATTGGAATCAAATGGAAATATTTCATTTTGGATATGTAAGAATGGAACTCCCATTATTGAAGTCGATGAAATAACCCGAAAGAATATTATTGTTTCAATGGAGGATTAAAACATGGGAAGACAGAAAGAAATATACAAGGACATTGGTCAATTTCAACAGAAGCAATTAATTGAACAGATTAGACAACAGATACGCAATTTAAGAGGTTGGGACTTATGTCAACTCGAGCATATCGTTGACGGTGAAATAATAAGAAGAAAGGAGGACTAAAAATGAATAGAACAGACAAAGAAAAGTTTTTAGATGAAATTGAAAAAAGAGGTATAGAGTTTTTATCTGATGGAATATATCTTGTAGACGAATTTGAACAAATTTATCACTCAGAAGACGATTATGACTTAGATGAAAAAGGTGCAAAGAAATTATTAGATAAAGCAAATGATAAAGAAAGAAAACTTTATACAATGCAACCATATGGTTTTCCAGGTGATTTAATGATATTCAAAGCAAAAAAAATAGAAAGGGTTAAAGGTTTTTGTGAAAGTTCACAAGTAGCAGGATGTGTAGTGTCATTTAAATCTGTTTCAAAGGGACAAACTGTCGTAATGGGTTTAGGAGATGATTAAAGATGATATACTGTGCAAATTGTGGAAATGAGTTCAATGAAACTCATATTACAGACGACTTAGAAGGCAACATTCGACAATATTTAAGTTGTGAATGTGGTAATGAAATCTATATAATAATAGCAAAGGAAGAGGATTAAAAGATGAACGGGAATCAATTGGCATTTGAATACGGTTTTAATGTCTTATATAAATTAGAAAAGGAAAAGGAGGACAAAAAATGCAAGTAATAAGTAAAAAAGAATCTGATAGATTAAAAAAACAAATGAATAATATGACAGATAAAGAAAAGGAAGAATGGAATAAATCATTGGACATAGTAATTAATGATTTGATAAAAGAAGGTTACAATATAAAGGTGGTTAAGAATGGACTTCAGAAAAATGATAGATGAAATGATATTCAACGAAAAACTCCACCAACAAAAAGGAATTCTACCACCCAATCATCCAGTCACAGGAAACATTGATATTGTATACCTATGGTACACTATGGATAAGATTGACGAAATATATCAAATCCAGAATGAGTGATAATATGATATGTGACATCTGTGCCGAAGACAAACCAGACGTAAAGGAATTCAAACATCCTTTCTACGTTATATCAATATGTAAGGATTGTTTAAATGAATAAATCAATATTTCCCCTAATCGGCCTGATAATGGCCTTACCTTTCATCATCCTTAATTTAATCTATGTTTCAGTCGCAATGCTCTCTGGAACAGATTATACCATAATATATTGGGATTACTTTGGAGAAATCATACCAGAACTTATTTTATTCTCATTCTCATTCACAATCATTATGATTTCTCTAGTAATCACATTTATAAACTATCGAAGGGAAAAGAGATGAAAGTAGAAGTTGAGATTGTTACTGTAAAGGATGGAAACCTAAAAGAAATCAAAATTGACGATAAAATCTATCAACTTCAACGAGTATCCAACAAACCAATCCAACGCCTTCCTGAAAAGGTTAAACGAAGATATCAAATGATAGAACCAAAAGGTGCGATTGGACGAGATGAAGTTTATAATGTTTGGATAATTAAATCAGAACTTAATTCTGTTAAGGAATCAATCCAAGAGATTACCAATTTAAAATATGATACAACGATTAATAACATTTCAATGAAGACTACATTCACAACTCAACGAGTTCGTGCAATTCTTCATTTTATGAAAACGAAAGGTCAAGTATTTCAAAGGAAAAGAAAAAATAGAATGGTTACATATCATTTGGTGGAAAAATGACCCACAATAAAAGATGTGAACTTGCAAACCCAAAATCAAAATGTCGATGTTCTTGTGGTGGCAAATACCACGGAATCAGATACAAAAAACAAACTTCAATTGATAAGTGGATAGAGGAAAAATAAAATGTGCTTTACTTTATTAATTCCATTGATATATCTAATAGTTTGTGCAATATCATCAGATTTAAGAGTTGAAGCCCTTCCGTTGTTAGGTTGTTTTATAATTGGTGGAATAATAGACATATTGGATGATTAACTTCGTGTAGAAAATTATAAATAATACTTTTGTGTATACATACATTAGGTTTAGGTGGTTCAAAATGTATGCTGTACTTTTTAATAAATTTTTTAATGGGGTGATATTTTGGTAAACTATTCTTCTGTTATTTCTAAAGTTAAACAACAACAGCAAGATGTTCAAAAACATAAAACCCAAGCTAAAGAGGTATTATCTCAACTCCAGAAAAAACCATCCCCTCGTCAAAAAGTTGCGATTAGAAAAGCAACAATGAAAGACCCACGATTTAGGGTTAAAATGGCACAACAGGAAACCCAGAAAAAACAAAAGATAGAAGAGATAAAAGAATATCAAAAGGAAATATCAGACGCAGAAAAGACATTAGAAGAACAAGAGAAGACAATTAAGAAATATCAAAAAGAAGGATACGAAATATCTGGAGATGATGAATCAGGTTACAAATTCACAAAAAGAGTTGCGACTACTGTTAGACCTTCTTATACTTCAAGACCTCAACCAACAGTTGACTATTCTGCGATAGATGCTCAAATAGCAAGTAAACAACAAGAATATGATAGAATAAATACTCAAATTAATAATTTAGAAAGAATTGTAGGTAGAATACGAGTCGGACCAACTTCAGGTTTTACGAAAATACTTAATTCATTAAAAAGTAGAAGGACGGCTATATCTAGAGAACTTAAAGATTTAAAAATGCAAACACCATCTGGTGCTCAAGCTGCAATAACCAGATATGAAACAATTACAAAAACTCTTGGTAAGTTAGGAACTTCTATATTAGCACAAAGATTCCCTCAAATTACAACATTTGTTACAAAAATGTATGAAAAACTTCCTGAACCAACATTTGAAACACATTTAATATCTAAGGGAATTTCTCCTTCGTATTATGAACAAGCTGGAACTTTATTTGTTCCAGACTATACAAGTGATATAACAGGAATAAAATATCCAGGAAAAACTTTTACATTTGGAAAAGAAAAATTTTCAGACATGGCAAGATGGATAGAAAAGTCAGAAGCAGATATTGGAACAGCAGAAATGTCTCATTTGATTTCTCAATGGAAAAAAACAGAAGAAGTTCCAACATGGTATAAAACTGAACTTTTAGAAGAGATGCCTGATACATCAGAAGAACATTTTAAAGAAGTAGGAGTTTTAGATGACCTAGTTAAATCTCAATATCAAAAGTATCTTGGAATTTATCCAACTCAAAATGTTCCTTCTGGATTTGTTGGTCCTATTTATGACCCCTTTGAAGATAAATATAGTGAAAGTTTCAAAAAAAAGTATGGATATTACCCAGGACAAAAATCAACAACTGATAATACAACAACAAATTATATTAAAAGGTTAAAAAATTTTTTAGGAATTGATGTTTCAAAAGAATATGAACAGTTATCAATGAAAGGTCTTTCAGATAAAGATTTTACCAACCAATTTAATACTATGGTTCAAAATAAAATTAGAGAACTTCCAAAATCATATGATAATAAGGTTGTTGATTGGGTTAAAAGTAATGTTGATTATACTGACCCAAAATCAGGAAAATCATATACAGCAAAAGAACTTGAAGATTTAGGTTATGTTTTTTATAGAGACCCCAAAACTGGTGATGTTACAACAAGACTTCAATCACAAGGAGAATATATTGAATTTCTTAAAAAAGATATTGAACAAAGAACAGATGGAGACCCTTGGAAAAAAGCTGGTCTTTTGATTCCAGCTATGATTATACACGGTCACCTTGGTTTAGATGCACTTGTTGATGCTGTATTTTTTGATGATAATGCAAAAAAAATGGTTAAAAATTATTATGCTTGGGGTACAAAAGAAGGATATTCTATAGAAGAGTTAGGAAAAAATAAAGACTTAATGGCTGAGTATGTTAAAAAAATAGATACAGTTACTTTACCTCCAGGAACTACAGGAATGTCTCCAACACAACTTACTCATATTCCAACAACATTAGATATGTCAGAAATTAAACCAGCAGGAATGTCAGAGGCGGAATGGAAATTGAGAAAAGATATACCTGAATATACTGGTCCTATGGTAGAAACACTTGCACCAGGAACTACAGCCCCATCAGAGTATACAAGTGCAAGAATAGCCGCAGAAAAAGGTCAAATATTTACAAAAGAACCATCTCAGACTTATATAAATAAACGAACAAAAGAACTACAAAGATACCTTACTTCAGGAACAGATGTTGCTTATGGTAATGTTCTTATACAAGAAGCAAATTTGAGGGAATCTTTAAGAAAAGGGATACCAAATTACATAATAGATATATTAAAGTCTCCAACAATGATGGATTTTGTTTGGATGCCTTTGATGGCATATACAGGAGTAAAAGCAGCTCAAATAGGAGGAGGTTATCTTGCAGATTTATCTGTTGGAGGAAAGGCAATAACTGCTTTTGGAAGAACAGGTCCTACAATAACAAAGGTTGGAGAGTGGACAGGAAAGTGGGGTGGTCGTGCTCTTAGGTGGGGATTACCAGCTGTTATGTTACCAACTGCAATTGAATCATCAGGAAGAGAAATATTTTCAGGTTTTGAACCAAAACGATATGTAGCAACTACTCCAACAGGTCAATATTATACGGCGTCATCTCCAGGAGGATTAGCAGGAGGATTAAAATCAATCATCAAAGTTGCTCCCCCGTGGATAGCTGCTGGAGTAGCCATTAAAGAAGGACAGTATTATACTCCTGCTAAACAAGTTTATATGGATAGAGGACAACTTACATTTGGAAAAACAAAATTTCCGTATATGGGAAAAGAAATTTCAACTGGAAGACAAGTTCAAGCTTTAGGAAGACAAAAAGCATTTAGGTTTTTTGGAAAAGAAATACCTTACGGATTACCAGAACCTGTAGGTTATGAATTTTTTACACCAACAGGAAAAACAACTCCTACAGCATTACCAAAACCAGGAACAACTCCTACTGTTGTTCCAGAACCTATTATGACAGTACCAGACATTTGGAAACCAACAACATTTTCTACTCAAACAACTTTACCAGGAAAATATACTGTTCCTATTTCTCCACGAGGTCTTATACCAACAGGAGATATGATAACAACAACGCCAAAGCAACAAGTTTTACCAGGTCTTTCAGAAACAATCCCTATAGATATTACAAGACCACCAGCGGTATGGTCATATTCTCCAACAACTCAATTATCACTAGATAGATTTGGTTTAAAACAAGTTTCAACGTTTGGACTTGAAACAACATATCAAAAACCAGAAATTGTTAAAATTGGTAATGTAGAAATTTTAAAACAAAAAGGAGTTGATATTAAGAATATAAAAGTTGTTGAACTAAACGATAAATATCAACCATCAGGTGAAACAATGGTTGTTTCTGTAAAAGGAAAAGCAAAACCAACAATTGAGGTTGCAACAGAAAATGGAGACATTGTAAGAATTATGAGTTTAAATCAAGCAATAAAAAGATTTCAAACAAGAAATGTTCAAACACTTGCTAATAGAATTGTTAATCCTCATGTAGGTTATAATTATCAAACAGAGATGTATGAGCCAGAAAAAGAAATAAGTAGAGATTTAACAAAAGAAAGAATTATTGAACAAAAAAGACTAAGAAGATTACCTTTAAGAGAAGATATTGGAGTTTCTCCAAGAGTAAAAGTTGAATCTTTATTTACATCAGCATTTGGAGAAACAAAACCTTTGAACTGGTTGGCTCAAAAAACTGGTGTAAGAGTTTTAGAACCACTTCCAAGAGAAGCAGTTTATATGGGAGAATTAGAAAAGGTTCCAGTTGGTGAATTAACAAGACAAGAATTAGAAAGAGAAATAGGAAGACTTGCTCGAATAAAAGGAGCAGGAAGAGTTGAGGAAATTAGAATAAATAGAAAAACAGGAGAGCTAGAAATCAAAGATGTAGGGAAAGGAAGATATGTTAAAGTATCAGAAACTCCAACAAAAAGTCTAAAAACATTTATAAGTGAACATGTAAAAGCAGGATATAAACCAGTTAATGTTAATAAGTATATCAAAAGATATGGAATAAAAGTAACCACTCCAGAAGAGTATTATATTGATGTAATGATTGATGGAGAAATAGTAGATGTTCCTAAAAACTTAAAAAAAATTTATGAAATAGTATATGAATATTCTCGTGCTATTAGAAAAAAAGCAGGAATAGAATGGGATGATGATAGATTAATATCAAAAACAAAAGAATATGCAGATTTCAAAAAAACAAAAGAATATTTAGCACTTAAAAAATCTATATCAGAAAGTATTTATACAAAAACAAACTCGTTTTTTACAAGAGAAGGTACTGCTTATGGATTTTTTAATCAAGAAAGAAATATAATTGCTGTGTCTTCTAAAATTCCAAAGAATATAGTAACAAAAACAATAGGAGATATAATAACAAAGTCTATGCACAGAGTCGGTTCATTTTTATATAAATCAAAATCTCCATTATTTCAAGATATTGGGTTAGAAATGAGATATGGACGTGGTATATCACGATATACAAAAGGACAAGTTCTTACACATGAAGCAAAACATTACGAAGAAATGTCAGTAAAATACCCATCAATATCAAGTGAACGAATGACTTATCCAATTATGGACGTTAAAAAAGGACTTACTGTTCCTAAAAAAATGGTAGTTAAAAGAACACCTTTAGAAGCAATAAGAGAATTATTAGGTGTTAAAAAATTACCTATAGAATTTAAAACATATACAATAGAAGAAATCACTAGACCAGAAGTTCTTGAAAAGACAATCAGTAATAGAAAATTAAACAAAACAATTAAAAAAATCAAAAAAGAAATGCCTGGAATATCAGATAAACAAGCAAAAGCGTTGGCTTTAGATAGATTAAGTAAACATGTTTACAAAACTCTTTCAGTAGAGATAAAAAGAGCAGGAGGGTGGGATTTATCTAAACCACTTTCAGAAATTAAAAATATGTATGGAGAATCAATTGTAATAGAGTCGTTAGAAGATTTACCAGTAACAAGAGAATATAGAAAAAGCGTTTCAACTTGGGGAACAGAAAAACCATATGATTTAAGAATGGGGTTAAGACCTGCAACAATGACAACGGAAGGAGAATACACTATAACACGACCACCACAATATCCTGCAACAGGACGATACGCTCCAAGAATTAGTGAATTAATTAGAGGAGAACGTGGGATTAACTTTAGAATGTATGAACCACTTGATATGATTAAAAGTAACAAAATAGGAACAAACAAATTAGAAAATATAATAGATAAGTATAAAAGAAAGATACAACCAGCTCTTGAGACAAAACAAAAAAGTATTGATAAAAGAGCAAAGAATAGGGAAGAATTAATAGCAAGAATGACTGATAGATATGTACAAATGTATGGAAAAGATGTTTTAAAACAAATAATTCCAAAACAAAGAGGAATGCCCTCATTTATGCCATCTGGACACGATTATAATCTTACAAAAGTAAGAATAAAAGACATATTATTCGATACTGATACTAATGAGGTTGGAGTTCTTGCATATGAAGAAATGTTACAAGCTATCTATAATCCATCAATTAGAGATTATGATTATGTAAGATTGTTTATTAACAATTATAAAATAATTCCAAATATTCCAGTAAATGAAACAATTACAAGAACAATAGGAGAATGGTATAAAGGAAAAGCAATTGGAGTGGGAACAAAGTTAAATCCGAAAGAAATAGAAGTTTTAAATACTCCCGTTAAAAATTTACTTATACTAGGAAAACAAATTCCAATTCAATTTAGAAACATGTTGTTAAGAGATGTTCCTCTTACAGTTAGGTATGGACAAACTGTTGATATTGGATTTGGAACAGGTTATGTTGATAGCGTTCCTCAAGGAGAACCATTTAACGTTGTATCATATGGAACAACAAGTGATGTTAAAATAGAACCAGATTGGTTTACAAGAAAAGGAGCACTTTCCAAAACAATGGCAAAAGAACTTATTATGGCATCTTTAGATGAGTATTCTGGTATCAAACCAAGACAAAGTGAATTCTTAAAAGAAAGATATATGAGAGAAAGAGGAATAATAGAGTCATCTGAAAAATTAGAGAGATATTTTGAACCCGAAAGAAAAGTTCCAATGACAGCAAAAGAACATATAGAAGAACATAAAAGAATTTCTTTAGGAGAAGAACCATATCCTGAATTTGAAAGAAGACGTATGCCATTATTGTGGGGAGCAACAAAAGGATTTGAACCACCTATTTACTATAAAGGAGAGGCAAGACTAGAAAGGACTGGTCTTGAAGCTCTTAAAACAAAAATTAGAAGACCAGGAGAATTTTCAACAGAAATATACGCAAAACTTGTTGAAGGTCCAACTTATACAAAAGGAGGAATGAGATTGGGTGGGACATTAAGAACAGATTGGTATTCAGAAATGTTTGGAAAAACATATGGAAGAAGTTCAAGAGATACATATACTCTTGCTCAAATAATAGATGATACAATATCAAAAGCAGATTTGGGAACTGATGCTTTAGCATATAAACAAGAACTTTACAGAGTGCTTGGAATATCAACACCAACTATGACATATCAACAGTTAACTAAAGTAACTTCACCAACAAAAGTAAAAATATCAGCTCAAGAAATAAGAAGAATGGCCAAAGATGTTATTCAAAAATCAAAAGAAGCTTATGCTAAGGAACAAGCAATAAGAGCAGAAGAAGAACCAAAGAGATTTCCTTCTTTAACTACAAGAAAGCAAATATCTCCTACTCTTGAAAAAGAATCATCGCAAATTCCAAAAGAGTTAACAGCTGAAATAGAAAAGATTGTTACTTCTGAATCTGAAAAAATTGCAAAAGCAATTTATAAAATTACAGGAGTATCAAAAGAGGAATTTGAAGAAGCATATAAAAAGGCTATGGAAAACATTCAAAAAGAAAAAGTAGTTAACAAAGAAATAGAAAAACTAGCAAAAAAAGAAATTAATGAACAGACTCAAAAGAACATATCTAGAGAAATTTCTAAAAACATATCTAAAGCAATAGTAAAAAACATTCAAAAAGAAATTCAAAAACCTATTTCAAAAAACATTCAAAAACAAGTAGAAAGACAAATACAAAGACAAATAGAAAGACAAATACAGAAACAGATTCAAAGACAAATTCAAAGACAGATTCAAAAACAAATTCCAAAATTTACTCCTACATTTTTCCCTATGACATTTTCTGCTGAGGAAGAAATTATACAACCCCCTCCTTTTACCCCAACTCAACCAACTGAATTAAAAACTTCTCCAACACAAATCTTTCCAATTATTCCACCACAAGAAGGAGAAAGAGAAATAAAAAGAAAAAGAGAATCATATCCAATTTCTTTTGGTTACAAAGAACGAGAATACAAAGTCCCTGAAATCTGGAAAGCAGGAACAAGACGACCTGGTTGGGTTGGAAAAAAATCTCCAGCAAAAAAATCTCAATTCTTTTCTTTAACAGGAGGTAGATATTAATGGGAAAATTGAAAAAATTAAGTAAACAAAAAAAGTTAACCACGCCAGTTAAAGTTATAGACCCGAAACCAATTTGGGTCGCAGAGATTGAAACCGAATCTGGAAAACTTATCAAACGATACATGAATCTCGACGAAGCCGAAAAATACATGAAAGCTGGGCATAAGGTTAAATTACAAACCACTGTTGGAGAACTCCAGCAGTATGATTAGAGTTACTAACTCACAAGGTTGGTAACAACCACCAAACCTATTCACCACGGGGGAACTATTCCCCTTGTGGTGATAAAAATAAAGGAGAAATAAAAAATGATAGACCCAGAAGAAATCCGAAAGATAGTAACAATAATAATACTTATATAGTTGCAATTAAAATGGGGTTGATAAAATGAAACTACCAAACTACTGGAAAGTAAAACCAATAAAAACACACTTTGAATTTGATACAGACAGAGATGGCGTTATAGATTACCAAGATTGTCAACCATTCAATCCTTTGAAACAGGATGTAGAAGCATCAGTTTATAATATGGAAAAGAAAAATAGCAGAGAACAAGAACCATTACACATAAGAAATATTAAAGATAAACCAGATTTAATTTCAAAGATTAAAAAAAGTGGGTTTGCAAAAAAAGGGGATTTACTAGTATTGATGTATGGAAGACCATCAAGGACAAAAACACAGTTTCAATATATAGTAGATTTGTCGTTAAATAACAAATATGATGAAATTGAAAAATATTTAGAAGAAATAGATGCTTTTTTGATGAGGTTATAACATGGCAGATAGAGAATTAACGCCAAATGAACGAGCTGGAACGTTCATTCAACATAGGAATAATGGTTCAGAAGGAATAATCAAATTTAAAAACATTGGTGGATATCAAATATACTGTTCCACCGCTGACAAAGACAAATTTATTCCTTTCAACAGATTGAAAGAATATGTGGTGATAGAATGAAACCAAGAAGAGGATATGGTCGTAAAGACGGAAGTAAAAAAGGCTGGAAATCTGGTGGTCGTGGCAGAAATAGAACATCAAAATGCCGCCACCCAAAAAGGAGGTAGAAAAAATGGGTTATCCTGATATATGGGGAATAAATAAAGGAAGTATCTTTTTAGATAAAGAAAATCGAGCTATAGTAGATAAAGATTTAACAATAGGAGCTATTGATAGGGAGTTAGAATATTATCTTACAAAACATA